>PDWJ01002655.1_pt1 | contig 21453 bp, 16 predicted proteins | sample 1430881 | NCBI WGS metagenome assembly PDWJ01 (sample SAMN01162460, study PRJNA174530) | Oral metagenome, whole genome shotgun sequencing project. | biome: Marine environment; feature: Marine mammal; material: Swab sample of the gingival sulcus; isolation source: swab sample of gingival sulcus... | reverse complement strand
TTATATATGTAGTTGTCGTGACCACATTATATTACTAAATCTAAAAGGTTATCCTATTTTTTTTGTTATTTTCTCCTATAAGCATCACGGATTCAGGAGTAACTTATTGGTAATGTATTTTTAATTTCAGTGAATTGTAGTAGCTTTTCCGGCGCAAGCTTTTGTCATCCAATCTTGTTGGGAGCAGGTAGAGTATAAAAAATATTTGAGAATTTTCAAGAACTTATGGTCTTCAACCCCTCTGTTATGAAACGTATTCAAAAATACACGTCTTCAGCATTTCTGGGTGTAGGCTGTGTAGCACAGGACATGCATGTGCTGTTGCTTCCAGAATTTTACGTGACTTTGTATCTAAATGTGCTGGCAGGCGAATGGTGATGGTGATTTCAGCAATGCGCCGTGGATTGGCTGCCATGATTTTTGTCACATCAGCCTGGGTGTTCCTGATATCAACGTTCATGTTTTCAGCTTTGAGTCCCATAATTGTCAACATACAACTGGCAAGAGCACTCGCAACTAAATCGGTGGGTGCAAAGGCTTCTCCTTTGCCATGATTATCGACAGGGGCATCGGTAATAATTTGATTTCCTGATTGCAGGTGAGTGAGTTTGGTACGAAGGGCACCTTGGTACGTGACTGTTGAAGTGAGTGTGTTGGCCATAGTTCTTTCCTTCGGTTCATGTGTTTGGTAACGCTATCTGGGATTATGTGCAATTTTTTATGGTTATTTGCAAAGCCTTTTCTCTGTCCGTGCCGTCGTTGAGATATTTTCATTTATCTTCAATCGCATAGAGGATGTAAAGTAAAACATATTTTGCAGTATTTTTCTTTATTAGAAGTAGTAGAGCAATTGTGTGAGGTTCGTGTGTCATCAATGAGACCGACTTGTGAGATGTCGTTGTATAATTTTTTCAGAAAGCATTTTACCAAGCCAGGCTCCGATAACTGTTGGCATGGAATATATGACCCATGTAATTAATTCCATAGGGAGCATATTGTGACTATTTGAATTGTGAACAATTTCGAGAAGTGAAGCAATTGGAAAGACAAGCACCATTGAAATTCCAACAATGATTGGATCTTCGGTTGTTATGCATCCGATAATAAAACCCGATAATGCAAACCATATCCAATGATAGTTTTGCTGAAGATAATTTGTAAGGAAATAGCCACCAGTTCCCGATATTTCCTTTGGGGTAAAGAACTGGTGGGCTATAACGATCACGAGACTCCCCAGAAATCCCATGAGTATTGCAAGAACAATTTTTTTCATATTGTTTTTTTGGTATCTATCAAGATCCTTTTCAGGTCTTCGAGATATAATCGTAGCTGCGCACAAAAGCGTGCCCCTTCCGCACCATCAATAACTCTGTGGTCATAGGAGACCGAGAAGGGCAGGGTGAGCCGTGGTATGAAGCCCTGGCCATCGTAGACTGGTTTGACAAAACTTCGTGACAGGCCAAGCACCGCGACTTGGGGGCTGGAGACAATGGGGGTGAACCCGGTGCCGCCTATGCCGCCGAGGCTGGATATATTAAAGGTGCCGTCCTGGATATCGTTGATGGCAAGTTTCCCGGAACGTGCCGCCGAACTGAGCCGTTGCAGTTCATCACGGATCTCGCTGAGACTGAGCTGGTCGGCATTTTTAACTACGGGCACGGTGAGACCCTCTGGAGTATCTACGGCGATACCAATATTATAGTATTTTTTTAGCTCTATGTTCTTGCCATCTTCGCTGAGTGATGCGTTAAAGGTTTGAAATTGTTGTAATGTGGTGACCGTTGCCTTGATGACAAAAACCAGTAGAGAGAATTTGGGCACATCACTGTGTTGTTCACCGTTAATTTTTTTGCGAAAGGCTTCAAGCTTTTCAATATCGGCCTCCTCAAATTGGGTCACATGGGGAATGCCCTGCCAGTTTTTAAGGAGATACGGCCCGGAAATCTTTTGTATTCTGGTTAGTTCACGAAATTCAGCGAGTTCCGTAGTTGACTTCGTTGCGGCTGTGGCTGTCCCGGCTCCTTGGCCTGATGCGGCACGATCAATATCCTTGCGGACAATTCGACCCTTGGGTCCAGTACCGGTCACCGCACTAAGATGCACCTTGTGTTCCCGGGCATAGCTTCGTGTTGACGGGGTGGCATGGTATGTGCCGCCTTTTTTTGTATCCGTATCGTCGGGTATGTCCTGTGTTGCGGTCTGTTGTGCTTCTGGGACAGGCGGTTCGGTGGTGGGGTGTTGTGCTGCCTCGGGTTCTGCTTGGGTTGCTTCTGCTGTCTCTGCAGATTCTGGGGCTGCGGCATCATCACTCACCTCAATGAGAGCGATAACATCGCCAGAGGTGACCACGCTGTCTTCTTCAATGAGAATCTCGGTAATTTGTCCTGCCAATGTAGAGGGGATATCCATCACTGCCTTTTCGCTCTCCAATGCCAGCAGCGGATCTTTGATATATACCTCGACCACAGTAATTTCCTGGGCACCGTCAAAATCGGGAATGATTAGTTTTTCAATGGCCATTTGTATTCCTCCTCTTCTATCTCTTTTTCCTCTTGGAATATCATCGTTCAAGGGCATGGGGTGTGTTGGTGTCAAGACCAAATTCCTCTTGAGCCTGTCGTACTGTTGCCATCTCCAGGCTGCCAAGATCAGCGAGACTGTGTAACGCCGCAACGACCACATGGTATCTATCTATTTTGAAGAAACTGCGCAGAACCTGGCGGGAATCACTGCGGCCGTAGCCATCGGTTCCTAACACGGTAAATGGCCTGTCGATAAATCTCCTGATCTGTTCCCCATAGGCCTGAACATAGTCGGTGGAGAGAATCACCGGGCCATCATGTGCGGCCAGTTTTTCGGCAACAAAGGATTGTTGCGGTGGCTCTTCGGGATGGGCCCTGTTCCAGTCTTCTTGTAACAGGCCTTCGCGGTGCAGCTGATTTATTCCTGGTACTGACCAGATGTCGGCGGCAATTGCATATTTCTCTTCTAAAATCTCTGCTGCGGCGATGACTTCACGGAGAATCGACCCGCTGCCCATGAGCTGCACCCGGAGCTTTTGCTCGGCTCCCTCTTTGAAGAGGTACATTCCTTTTTCCAGGTCGTTTTCTATGCCCGGTACCATCTCTGGTTGGGGATAGTTCTCGTTGAGGAGAGTAATATAGTAGAAAACGTCTTCGTTTTCAGCAAACATGCGTTGCATACCCTGCTGGATCAGGATCGCAACCTCGTAGCTGAAGCTGGGATCGTAGGCCCGGCATGAGGGATAGGCAGAGGCAAAAAGCAGGGCATGGCCGTCTTGGTGCTGTAGGCCTTCACCGTTTAGGGTGGTTCGGCCTGCGGTGGCACCCATCAAGAATCCTCGGGCACGGCTGTCTCCGGCTGCCCAGAGCTGGTCACCGATTCTTTGGAAACCGAACATCGAATAAAAGGCGTAGAACGGGATCATTGGGATACCATGGTTGGCATGGGAGGTGGCTGCTGCCAGCCAGGAGGAGACTGCTCCGGCCTCGGTAATACCCTCTTCTAAGATCTGACCCGCTGGATCTTCTCGGTACCAGGAGATACTTTCCGAATCTTGAGGCTCATAGGTCTGGCCGGTGGGAGCATAGATGCCCAGTTGGCGGAACAGGCCTTCCATGCCAAATGTCCGAGCCTCATCGGGGATGATCGGTACAATATGTTTGCCGATTTCCTTGTCTTTGACCAGGATGCCTAAAAGGCGCACAAAGGCCATGGTAGTCGAGAGTTCCCGTGCTTTACTGCTGGCAAGAAGTCGTGAAAAGGCATCAAGTTTCGGTATCCTGAGCGGTTCGCTCTTTTCCTTGCGCGAAGGAACAGAGCCACCTAGAGCCTCTCTTCGTTCTTTGATGAAACGTTCTTCAGGGCTGCCTTGGGGCGGTCTGATAAAGGGGAGATCGGCGAGTTTGTCATCTTGCAGAGGCACGCTGAAACGATCCCGAAAAACCTTGAGGGATTCCAGATCCATCTTTTTCACGTTATGGGCGACCATCACGGATTCACCTGCCTGTCCCATGCCAAAGCCTTTGATGGTGTTTACCAGGATAACCGTGGGCTGCCCCTTATGTCCCTGGGCTGCGGCATAGGCGGCATAGACTTTGCGTGGGTCATGGCCGCCCCGGGTCATCTGCCAGATCTGTTTGTCTTTCATCCCGGCCACCAGAGCTTGTAATTGAGGTTCATCACCAAAGATCTTTTCACGGAGATATTCTGGGCCTCTGGCGACGATGGTTTGAAATTCTCCGTCAACCATTGCGCCCAGTTTTTTAATGAGGATCCCTTCGCTATCTTTTTCTAGGATGGCATCCCATTCGGTACCCCAGAGCAGCTTGATAACATTCCAGCCGGCACCCCGGAACTGTCCTTCGAGCTCCTGAACGATCTTGCCGTTACCACGTACCGGACCATCAAGGCGTTGCAGATTGCAGTTGACCACAAAAATGAGGTTGTCAAGTTTTTCTCTGGCGGCAAGGCTTAATGCGCCGAGGCTCTCCGGTTCATCGGATTCTCCGTCGCCCATGAAGACCCAGACCTTGCGATCACCGCATTCTTTTAAACCACGGCCTTCAAGATATTTCATAAACCGGGCCTGATATATGGCCGCCATTGGGCCGAGACCCATGGAAACCGTGGGGAATTGCCAGAAATTAGGCATCAGCCAGGGATGGGGGTAGGAGGAAAGCCCCTTGCCGCCGACTTCCTGGCGAAAATTTGTGAGATGCTCCTCGCTGAGCCGTCCTTCGACAAAGGCTCGGGCATAGACTCCTGGAGAACTATGGCCTTGGAAGTAAATGAGATCGGGGCCAAAAGGAGCATCAGAGCCACGGAAAAACCAGTTGAAGCCGACCTCATACATCGCTGAAACAGAGGTATAGGTTGCAATATGACCGCCAAGCTCCTTATCGTTTTTATTGGCTCGTGCCACCATGGCCATCGCATTCCAGCGCACATAGGCGGCAACATTTCTTGCGATCAATGAGTCCTTGGGAATCTTTGCCTCTTGTTCCGGGCGCAGGGTGTTCGCATATGGCGTCAATAGTCCAGGGCTGGTCTGTACTCCAAGGGCTCGAGCCTTTTCGGTAAGCCGGCTTAAAAGGTAGTCGGCCTTCTCGTTTCCTTCGACGGCAATCAATGCCTCTAAAGATTCCAGCCAATCTCTGGTTTCTTCTGGATCGGGATCTCTATAGTATGTTGTCATGGAATACCTCTTTTTGCACTACATTCTTATGTAGAAGGTTATGTTCTCAAGGCTACTTTTATTTTCTATCGTGGGCAAAAGGTGTTATGCAAGCTCACGCTATGCTTTTTCTAAAAAAGATAGTTCACCCTATACTATCTCGGAGGATGTTGCAAATCCCCCGGAGATATTCTCGATAAATATTTTGTATAATTTGTAAATTTAAGTTGTTAAGGGGGAAGTTTGTTTGTTTTTCCTTAAAGTTACCATGTCTTGTTCTGATGAGAGCAATTGAGAATGGGCTAAATTTTATGTGGATGAATGTTGAGGCTTCTTTTCTGGAGAAAAAATTTAGAGGAGGGATTATAGGTGTTTAATGTTAAATGAATTTATTATATAAGGATTTTCTTTCGCTGCCTTGACAAAGAGAGTCTTTTTATCATATCCTATAGTTTATTGATGTTTTTTGGGTACATTACTTTTGATTGGAAGAGTTTGGAGAATTTTATGTTTAAAAATCAGAAAAGTATAACAATGAAGTATATCTTGTCGATTTTTCCGATTATTGCATTGTTTACTTTAGTTTTTTGTGTCGTCATTTACCAGTTTGAGAAGAATAATAGTATAAAGCAAGCAAAAGAATTAGGAGCGACGACAAGTGAAGAGATCGCTCATACTCTGGAAGGGTGGCTTGATAATCAAATAAAAATTGCAAAGATAATTGCAAAAAATCCCGATATTATAGATCTTTGTAAAGATCCTGGCAACCCAGAAATATATGAAAAAGCTCAATTATATCTTCAACAAATCCATGATAGTATCGGTTTTTATGAAAATATGCCGATTGCGATAAAGCTGCCAAACGGAAAAAGCGTGGAAGTAAATTCTCATGGAGCAGTAAAAAAGGTGTCGAATGGTGGTTTTGTTATTGATACGGTTCATGGGGACACAATAGGAAAAGCTAATGCGAATCTTAGCTTTATAAAAGCGATATATGAGGGGAAAGATCATTTTGTTAGTGAGGTTTATCCAAGTATTTTGAGAGGCAATCCTATTTTTGTTATTTCTGTACCGATAAGAGATAAGAAGAATACGCTCCTCGGTGTTGCAATGGTGGCTCCTCAGATGGATTTTTTCACGAATGAATTTATCAACTCTCTTCGTGTTGGAAAAACCGGCAGTTTTATGATGATTGATGATAGGGATATTGTTATTGCCCATCCTGACCAAAAGAATATTCTTAAAAAAGATGCTATTGTTCCTATAAAATCGACAATAGATGAATTTTTTAGAGGGAAAAAATTTGCGTTTACTCAAGAAGGTGATGCAACAAAGCTTTATGTCGGTTCTCTTGTTAATCTTGATAAGAAATTCCATATAAAGCATAAATGGCTTATTGTCTTTTCTAAAGATAAAAAAGAAATTCTTGAAAATTCGATATATTTCTTGAAGGTTGTTGGGGTGATCGGTGTTGTATTTCTGTTTATTATAAGTGCTGTTATTTTATTTGTTTCAAATGTGATGATTATTAAGCCAATCAAGAAAAGTCTTCACAATTTGACAAGTTTGTCTGAGGGTGATTTTACCACAAAGATTGATATAAACTCAAAAGACGAATTTGGTGAACTCGGAAATTCTATGAATCGTTTATCAGAACAGCTGCAAACGATATTTCAGAGTATTTCTGAGGGAATTAATACGTTGATGGTCTCCTCCACGGAGCTTAATCAGATTTCAGAGGTTATCGCAAGTAACTCTGTGACGAATGCCCAAAAAATACAAAGTATTACCGACAATACGGATAAAACGAATGTCCAGATAAATGATTCTGCTTCAATGGTGGAAAATACCACAACAAATATTCAGATGGTTGTTCAGTCAACCGAAGAGATTACTGCGAAGATTCAAAATGTTTCCCAAAATACTGAAAAGGGAAGCCATATTACGCAGAATGCAGTGAAAAGAGCGCAAGAAGTTTCTGAAGAGGTTGTCAGTCTGGGTGCGGCTGCAGAAGAAATCAGCAAGGTTACAGATACCATTTCAGCAATATCTGATCAAACCAATCTCCTTGCGTTGAATGCGACCATTGAGGCTGCAAGGGCTGGGGATGCAGGAAAAGGATTTGCCGTTGTCGCAAATGAAATTAAGGATCTTGCCAAGCAAACAACAGATGCAACCAATGAAATTGCGCAACGAATTACAAAAGTTCAGGATACAACATTAAATTCAGTGACAGCTATAAATGATATTCTGGAGATTATTAACAACACTGATGAAATAATGTCTCAGATTTCAGGAGAAATTAATGATCAGTTGAGTACTGCGAGAGAAATTTTCGAGCAACTCAATCATACAGCCGAAGAAGTTCGGGGCGTTAATCAAAACCTTAACAGTTCTTCGAGTATGGTTGGTGAAATTACTACCGATATGAAAGAGATTAACCAAAGTGCCTGCGAAGTGAAAGAAAGCAGCCAATCGATTAACAGTAGTGTGGTGAATATCTCAAAACTTGCTAAAACTTTAGAAACAATTGTGCAAAAGTTTACAATTTGAGATTGTAATTGGCCTGTTTAATCCTTGCTTTTGTGAGTCATACGATTTTGCCCGCCAGGTGATAGCATACCCTGAATATTTTTTTTGGGTTATGCTGTCGCCTGTTTTTTATTGCCGTTATTCCACTTTTTGCGGCGCGGTGTTACCACTATTGGTGCCTTACAAAAATATAATGGATCATAATTGAGAATTTTTTTCAGTTCATTGCTCAGTTCTTGGCATGGAGCTACAGTGAGATCCTTGGCGACATCAATATCGACTTCTCCCTTATCCGCAAAATCAAGAATGAGATGAATTGGGCAGCTGCCGTGGTGTTGGTAGAGGCGTTTTTTTACCTGCTCAATCTGGGCTCGGTCAAGCTGACCTGCTTTTAAGGTCACAATGATTCGTTCGGTGTATTTTTGTCGTGCCGTGGCCAGATCGTCAATGTGGTTGGCGATGATCTTCGGGCCACGTTCTTCCTGCTGTACGGTTCCCTGAATAATGATTGGTTCGGTCGAAGAAAGGAGCTGCTCACACTGGGCGTATGTGTTTGGGAAGACGACAACTTCTATAGTTTCCATGGTGTCTTCGATTTCGATGAAGGCCATCGGATCGCCTTTCTTGCTTTTGAGCCGCTTGCAACTTTGGATAAGCCCACCAATACGCACTGGCTGTTCATGGCTCCAGTCTTTCAAATTATGGATATCGCTATCGACCACGGTCTTGATCTCGTTCATGTTTGCTGCCAGAGGATGGCCGGTAATATAGAAACCGACAGTCTCTTTTTCTTGAGCGAGTCGGGTTCGTTCGTCCCATTCCGGGATATCAGGCATCGGTGTTTCGTTGAGTTCGGTTGCTTGCCCTTTGGGTTGCGGTACCACAGAGAAGAGCGACATTTGACCGCTTTGCAGGTCGCGTTGTACTGCCTTGGCCTTTTCTATTGCCGTGTCGAGTACCGCCATATACTGGGCTCGTTTATAGCCTAAGGAATCCATGGCTCCTGACTTGATTAGCGATTCAATGACCCGTGAATTGACCCGGCGGGCATCGACCCGGTTGCAGAAATTTGATAGTGAGGTAAAGGAACCACTTTTTTCTCGTTCTTCGATAACAGAATCAAGGGCTGCCTCTCCGACGTTTTTCACTGCGGCCAGGCCAAAACGGATTTTGTTGTCTTGTACCGTGAAATCCTTGAAGCTTGCGTTAACATCTGGGGGCAATACATCAATGTCGTGATCTTTACATTGGTTAATATAGGTGACCACCTTGTCAGTATTGTTCATATCGCAGGAGAGCAGGGCGGCCATGAATTGTGCCGGATAATGAGCCTTGAGATAGGCGGTCTGATAGGCAACCAGGGCGTAGGCTGCGGAATGTGATTTGTTAAAGCCGTATCCTGCAAATTTGGCCATCAGATCAAAGATGTATTCTGCCTTGTCTTCGGGGATATTGTTTTCTCTGGCACCAGCCATGAATTTGGTTTTTTCCTGCTCCATGACCTCAGGGATTTTTTTCCCCATGGCACGACGTAGGATATCGGCATCCCCCAGTGAGTAATTGGCCAGGACGTTGGCAATGGCCATGACCTGTTCCTGATAGACAATAACACCGTAGGTCTCTTCAAGGATTGGTTTGATTTGCGGCAGGGGATAATCGGCTTCTTTTTTGCCATGCTTGGTATCGACAAAAGTGGCGACCATGCCGGAGTCAAGAGGGCCGGGTCGGTACAGGGCCACCAGAGCCACGAGATCGCTGAATTGCTCGGGTGCCATATTGACCAGGAGTTCCCGCATACCAGAACTTTCCAGTTGAAACACTCCGAGAGCATCACCACTGCGTAACAGCTCATAGGTCTTGGCATCATCTAACGGGATTGCAGAGATATCAAGGTCTCGACCGGTATCAGATTTGACATGCTTGACCGCCTTATCGATAACCGTGAGCGTTTTTAAGCCGAGAAAGTCAAATTTAATAAGTCCGGTCATCTCGGTATGCTTCATATCATACTGGGTGACAGTCTCTTCTTCACTATGGCCGCGGCAAGTGGGCAGGTACTGGCTCATAGGACCAGGAGAAACGACGACACCTGCGGCATGGATGCCGGTATGCCGGGCGAGACCTTCGAGAGTCTTGGAGACACTGAGAAGTTCCTGGATTCTGGGGTCAGTGTTTGCGGCTTCGCCGAGTTTTGGCTCTTCAGCAAGAGCCTTGTCCAGGGTCATTTTTGGGTGTTCTGGAACTAATTTTGCGATCTTATCCACTTCGCCAAAAGGAATGTCGAGAACTCGACCCACATCCCGGATCACTCCTCTGGCCTTCATCGTCCCGTAGGTGATGATCTGGGCAACGTGTTTTGCGCCGCCATATTTACCACGGACATATTCAATGACTTCTCCCCGCCGATCCATACAGAAATCGACATCAAAGTCGGGCATTGATTTTCGTTCAATATTCAAGAAACGCTCAAAAATGAGGCCATGGGGAATGGGGTCAATATTGGTAATTGCCATGCAATAGGCAGCGAGACTTCCTGCCCCGGAACCTCGCCCAGGACCCACCGGGATATCTCTGTCCAAGGCCCAGTTGATGAAATCGGCCACGATCAAAAAATATCCGGGAAATTCCATGGTGATGATGACATCCATCTCCATGTCAAGACGTTTGCGATATTGCTCTTCGATCTCCGGAGTGAGAGTGCCCTGTCTGCGCATCTTGGCAAAACGTTTTTCCAGTCCAGTCAGACAGGCCGTGGTAAACATTGACTCCAGTGTTTCTCCTTCGGGAACAGGAAAATTGGGGAAATGATAGTCGCCCAGGTTTATTTCAAGATTGCAGCGGTCGGCGATTTCCTGGGTGGTGCTGATGGCTTCCGGGCAATAGGCGAAGGCCTGACGCATTTCATCGGGAGATTTGAGATAAAATTCGTCGGTGGAAAAACGAAATCTCTTCGGATCGTTGATGGTTTTTCCAGTCTGGATGCAGAGCAAAACTTCGTGGGCATGAGCCTCTTCTCTGTTCAGGTAATGACAGTCGTTGGTGGCCACAACCTTGACCCCAAATTCTTTGGCCAGTTCGATCATTCCCTGGTTCACCGGCTGCTGCTCGGGGATGCCGTTCTCCTGGATTTCGAAATAAAGCCGATCTCCAAATATATCGAGAAGTTCTCTTGCCTTCTTCCTGGCTCCGTCAAGGTTCTTCTGGCTTACCAGATAGGGAATCTCGCCGTGAAGACAGGCGGTGAGGGCGATGATACCTTCATTATTTTCTCTGAGAACCTCCTTATCAATCCGTGGTTTATAATAGAATCCTTCGTGCTGGGCGATACTGGCCATTTTCATCAGGTTTTGGTAGCCGGTGAAATTCATCGCCAATAGAACAATATGGTAGGCAATCTGGCCGTCTATCTGTTTTTTATCCCGTCTGCTCTCTGGGGCAATGTAAAATTCAGCACCGACAATGGGTTTGATGCCTGCCTTTTTTGCCTTGGTATAGAATTCCAGGGCACCGTACATTGCGCCATGGTCGGTAACGGCAACGCTATCCATTTCGTATTCTTTGCATTTTTCCAGCAAATCGGGAATACGGATTGCGCCGTCAAGAAGGCTGTATTGGCTGTGGAGATGGAGGTGGGTAAAACCTGCTGACATGGCTTTTTAAATCCTTGGTTATGTTACGAGGGGCAGTTGTCTATTGCACTGCCTTCCTGCTTGAGGTCGTTTTTTGTCAGTGATTATTCTGTGAATCAGAGTGGATATGTCGTTGTGCCAATAAAACGTCTTATGTTATTGGCGGTCTTTTGCAGAAACCGACCAATGAAATGTAGCATAGCTCAGGGGATTTTTCACTGAAAAGAAGAAAAAAGGCAGGTGTAAAATAAACGAATAATAACAGGATTATAGATGTTCTTTGGCGGCAAGGTTGAAGCATTATCCAAAGAAATCATATTGTTTCGTAAAAGTGTTTTTTTGAGGTGCTGTAGGGTGTGGAAATTGTTGAGGGTAAAGTTTTCCAGAATATTTTTGGAGGTATTTTCCCCCAGCAAGCAGGATAAATGCCTTTATGGTTCAAATTGTTCAGTCATTAGCAAGACGCATTCAATTTCTTATTTTCTTTCACAGGTCTTGGCCGGAAAATCGCTAGAAAACAGGCGTATAGTCAAAGACGTGTCTTGTCTCTAATTTGCGATAGGTGCGGGATTTGCCTCGAGCCACAAACGAGTGAGTGATAGCACCGTTTGGAGTAAAGCGGACCCCGTCTAAAAATTCGCCGTCTGTGATTCCGGTGGCGGCAATGGCGACCTCTTTAGAACGAATAAGATCTTGAACCTGGAAGATTTTGTCATGATTGGTAATACCATGATCCGTGGCCAGAGACTTATCGTGATCATTTTCGTAAAGAATTTTGCCTTCAAAATAGCCGCCCAGACAACTGATGGCGGCGGCGATAATGGTTCCTTCGGGAGCATGGCCATATCCCATATAAATATCTACTTTTTCACCTGAGATTGCTGCCAGGCAACCCGAAATTTCGCCTTCGTCGATCAATCTGATTCTGGCTCCGCAGCTACGTACTTCTTCGATAAGTTTATGATGACGGGCCTGATTGAGAATACAAACGGTGACATTTTCCGTGTATTTTTTGAGTATTCGTGCGGTACGTTTTACATTGACGATTGGCGGTTGCTTGATATCGATGGCATTGCCAACCTTGGGACCGGTGACCAGTTTGAACATCGGCAGGTTCGGAACAGGCTGAATACTTCCCTTATTGGCAATGACCGCATACGAGGTCACATTATCTTTGCCGTCTGCTGCGGAATGGCATCCTTCAAGGGCTATGGCCATGATATCTGCCTGTTGTTCGCCAGAGCCGAACTGTTTTGGCATTTGAACGATACTGTCATCGCCTTGAAAACGATCATTGACAACAGTTCCGTCTATATTCATTCCCGTAAGAGCCTTGATGATTGCTGAGCGGGTAATGTTGAGAATCGCAATATTGTCTCCGAGTCCCTGGTGGCGTGCTGCTGTCAGAGCGGCGATCTCGGTGGCTCTGACAATTTCCATTCCGTAGTTAGTATCCATAATGATCTTCGTTTGTTCTCTTTATTGTCAAAGAAATCTCCGTTTATTTGCTGAGGCCTTTTATGCTTTTCAGAAGTGTATCACGGCGTTCTTTGAGACGTTGTCCTTCGATGGTGTCCCGTATTTTAAGGGGCTGTCGGAACTCATCAATGAGTTCAATATCCAACGGGGCTGCCTCAAGTTTTCGCTCGGCCTCTTCAATTTCCTGGGGAGTGGGCAGGATAATACCATAGAGCTGGTGTGGGGTGTGCACTAAAGCGTGACCTCTGTTGTAATAGGCCTCGGCAAATCCTCCGTCCACATTGATGGCGATGCCATCTTCACTGGCCATACGAGCCCCTTTAAGATAGTTTACCGGGGTATGGCCAAAAATTACTCGGTGTACTCCAAACTCGTCGAGGAGTTTTTGCTTAAAACCTTTGGTTTGCAGGTTGTCTTTCCAGTACAGGGTGCGTTCTACGTGACTTGCTTTATCAATGAGAAAATAACGCTCAAAGGTTTTCATCGCGTGTTTGCCAAAGAATGGCGATTTGGGACCGCACCAGAGATAGAAAAAAAGATCCCGATCTTGTGGCTGTTGGGGGGTCCCTTCAATATAGTTACGGCCCACCCTGGAGATCGTTTCCTGAATGAAGTCAAGAAGGTCTTTTCCTTGCCGACCCATGAATTCTTCGAAATTACCATCGGCTGTCGAGGGAACCAGGGCGTGAATATTGAGAATATCTGAATGGATATGATAAGTTTTGCCTTCGGTGAAGAAAAAGCTGAGCAGGCGTTTTAACTTTTTGTTTGTGGTAAATTGTACGGTGAGATCATCAATAATTGCTTGTTCTTCCTCGGAGAGTTCTTGAGGGTTCTCGGAATTCAGGGTGGGGAAGAAGGTGTCGTTGAGACTGCTGGTATCACCCTTGTCGAGCATTTCAGTCAGGGTTTCGAGCCAAAGACGCGGCTCCATCTCAAAATGAGGGTTCGCTCGAATGGCTTGTTCTTCAAGTTTGAATTGGACGATGGCTAAAGCCTTTTCCATGGCACGGCCCCGATCTGTCTTGGCTTTGAATTTGCCGGTAATTCGTTTTACCGGATAGGTGCGTTCTGCAAAGTCAGCAAGCTGCCTGGTGTCAAAGCCCAGCCGATCCATCAGCTCGAAATGATCGTAGCGGCAGGTGATGCGAAGAGCCTCGGCGATCAGTGAGCGGTTTCCGGCAGCGGCACCCATCCAGAGGATGTCATGATTTCCATAGACATAATCTACAATACGGCGATATGCAGGAGAGGCCAGGATGCGAATAATTTTATCAGGCTGGGGGCCACGGTCGAAGATGTCTCCTAATACCTGAATGCGGTCTATGAGCACTTGGCCGATGGCGTAGCAAAGATGATTGATGAGTCGTTTCGAGATGATTTCTTCTTCAAAAATTAGGTCAGGAACCGAAAGATCCCAGAGCAGGCGGGTAATGGTTTCCCGAAAATCAGCTTTGAGAACGTCTTCGAGTTGGTAGCCGACATTGGTAACTTTGTATTTTAATATCTCGACGAGGCAGAGGATGACATCTTGCATGTCCATGACGATGAAGTCATCTTTGAAATATTCCCTGCGGCGAATGATTTTCACCAGATATTGCACCTTTTCCGGGCTGAAGGTATTGGGCAATGCCTCCTTGCATGTCTGGTATAATAGTCCGAAGCGACCCCGGAGTATCGATTTGAATCGGTCGCCTGCTCCATGGAGATCACTGATCCATAACGTGGTAGGGATGTTGGCGTTGAGGAGGTTTTCCAGCTGGAGAAGTTCGTTGGCACGTTTGTCTATATCTTCCGCACTTCCTGGCGAGACAGTGTGGCGATTATGTTCTGCCGTTTTTTTTTGAAAATGCGGCATAGAAGGCTCCGTGTATGTTTTGTGTTTTATCGCAAGTTGCTACAAGGCTTTCCGTATCAAGGCAAAGATATTTGCCAAATACTCTCTTTATTGCGGCTTATTGCTCAAGTTCAAAGCTTACCAGGACTTTTGCGTTTACCTTGATTTGGCCTAATGCAATATTGTCACTGGATTCCGTTGTCTCAGCCATATCTAAAACAGCGTTGGCAGCCATGGTGCGTTGATAGCCGCTCCAATGTGAATCTTTTTCTTGAATGCTATATGGCCGACCAATTTTCTGGCCGAGATCAGCAGCCAATTTACGTGCTTTTTCCTGGGCTGTTTTTATCGCAAGAGAACGTGCTTGCGCTTTGATTTTCTTGAGTTCTGTGGTGCGAAACCGAATCCCATGGACATAGTTTGCTCCCGCCTTGAGGACATCACTGAGGATATTTTCAAATTTTGTCAGATCTTCGATGGTAAGAACTATGGATTGTTTGACAAAAAAACCGATGAATGTGTTCTGGTCTCGCTGATACTCATATCTTGGTTCAATGGTGATATAATTCGTTTTGATGTTTTTCTTTTTGATCGCATAGTTCTTTGCAACCGCAAAGATTTTTTCAATACGGGCATCGTTTTCAGATTTTGCCGTCTGTAATTCTTTGTGCTGTGTTTCTACACCGAGGAGCAGAGCTGCCTCATTGGGAACCACCATAACATCTGCACTTCCTGTTACGGTAATAAGCCGTGGTGTTTGTTGACCTTCAGCAAAGGCAAGATATGGGGAGAAAAAGGAGAGTGTAAAGAGTAAAAGTATTATTTTCATTTTTTTCATCGGTGGCCTCTTTGTTAGGAATGTTTTTGGGCAGAAATTTTTTCTCATAGGACACTGCGAGAATCGTGTTGTCAAGGGCTATTCCCCTGAAACTTTTTTGTAGGGAAATAATTGTGATAGAGTATTTCTTACGCTGAAGAGAGGTTTTGCTGTTTCTGCTATTGAGAATAAAATGCGAAAGTATCAGGGAGAGGGCTTGACCTGATCTGATGAAGATTTATCAGATCAGGCCGTTGCGTGTGGGAGGTTTTTGGGCAATTATTCTGCGGCGTTCCTCTTGTTACGAATAAAATCTCTGGTCAAGGAAGGGTGTTCCTTGATGGTTTTGTCAAGCTCTTTAGGGAGGTTTGTGCTGAGAAAGGCATCTATCTGAGCATAGGTTGTTTCCTGTTCCAGGGCTTTTTCGACTGTTTCGATGAAAAGTTGTTGATCAGTCTCTTTTTCTATATATGAAAAAATGCCACTTTGTTGTGGGCTATCTGAGACCTCTTTGTCTTCTGGGACAGTATTTTGCTCTTTTTCTGGTTTTTTTGCTGTGACAGTTGTGGTGAGTTCTTCGATTTCACGTTTTAGTGTTGCGTTATTTGCGGTGAGTGCAGCCACAGCACTTTTCAGGGTTTGGTTATCCTGTTTAAGGGCGATGAGTTCTGCCCGCACTTCTTCATGCTCTTTTTGTAGAATTGTGGCTTGGGCGAGATGACCCTCAAGTGCTTTTCGTGCCTCATCTCCTTGTTCATCGTTACGAACAAAGAACAAGGTGAAGAGTTTTTGCTTGAAGATTGGCCACATTTCGCGAGCCTGATCACGCGATTGAAGGGCAATAACCGCAAAAAAGATGCCTATTAGAGAGGCGATACAGACCGCAATGCCAATCCCAAGGGCAACGAGAAAAAGGACTATGGAAAAGAAACTGCTGAAAAGGCTGTCAAGGGTATTTCCCCCATCCCCAACATTTCCTGATGGAATGAGGGCGAATATCAGGAGGATTACGAGCAGGATGAGGCCTGATTGTACCAGTGGAGTGCGAAATAAATTTTTTTTCATTGGTTGCTCCTAAAAGTAAAAAGGCATAAAAGGGAAAGATGAACGACAGCATTGTTTCTGTAGGCAGTGACCACAGTTTGGCGCTTTTGAAAAGACGATAAAAATGCCCAGCTTTTCAAAACCCATATGGTGGTGTCGCCTGAACGTCCTGTCCTTTCGGGCGAGGGACATTAAAAATGTAAATTTCCTACAATGAATCGTGAAATGCCTCTGCTGTCAAGTGATTGTTGCGTCTGAACCGGTTTCTGGATTTTTGTTGAGGGCTTTGATCGCTTCTATTCTGGCAAGTATCGGTGGATGGCTATATTCAAGAAAGACGGTAAGCGGATGTGGTGTCAGGTTTGCCATATTGGCCTGGCAGAGTTTTTTCAGACCATTTATTAAGCTGTTCTTCTTGCCGCTGGTTTGTACCGCATAGGCATCGGCCTCATATTCGTGTTGTCGTGACAATAGGTTAAACAGAAGAGACATGACCAGATTGATCGGGGGTAACAGAAAACTGAAAAAAATGAGACTGGCATAGATGGAAAGGTGTTCCATGCGAAAGGCCGTAAAGAGTCCTTGGTTTTCCAAGACTAATGAGAGCAGAAAAAACAGAACGCCTGTCTGGATAAAAGAGGCAGCGGTCATTTTTAGAGTATGTTTTTTCTTGAAATGACCCATTTCATGGGCAAGCACTGCAACGATTTCTTCGGTTGTCAGCCGTTCGATGAGGGTGTCGAAAAAAACAATTTTCCTAAATTTCCCGATGCCGGTGAAAAAGGCATTAAGTTTCGTGGATCGCTTTGAACTGTCCATGGTGAAGATCCCTTTGAGTGCAAAATTCTCCTGTTGGGCATACTTATAAATAGCGTCGTGGAGATCTCCTTCTTCAAGGGGTGAGAATTTATTGAAAAGGGGCATGATGAGGATCGGTGCGAGAAACTGAATGAAAAGAGAAAATAAAGTAACACCGATCCAGGCATAAAACCAGGCAAAGTGGCCTGCGCTTTCAAAAAACCAGAGAAGCAATACCAGGAGCGGTCCGCCCAAAAGCACTGCCAGGATTGTTGCCTTGAGAATATCGAGGATGAAGGTTTTTATAGAGGTTGTATTGAAGCCGAAGCGTTCTTCGATGACGAATGTGGAGTATATTGAGAACGGAAGCTGGACGAGGCCGTTGATAAAAAGCAGCGTTCCGGTGAATAATAAACCGGTGATGATGGAATTGTATTCTGCCGCACGAACCAGGTTGTCTATTATGTTAAACCCTCCGGCTAAAAGGAAAATGATCAGCGCTGCAAAAGAGACGGTACTGTGTAACAGAGAAAAACGGGTGCGAACCTGGGTATATTCCTGGGACTTGCGGTACTCTTCTGCTGAGTAGATTTCGGCAAATTCTTTTGGAACAACAGGGCTGAGTGCCCTTAAGGTCGCAAAGGAACTTGTTGTATGTATTAGATATTCGGCAAAAAGAAATAATAGGATCGTAAACAGCCAGATATTCATGCCCACCTCAATAGAAGTAAATATTAAGTTCGTGCTACCATACTCGAATCGAAGGAAAAAACAATAATGGAACAAGAGGTCGTTGAAATGATATGTGGTGAGGAGATAAAGGCCGACATTTTCTCAATGAATATGACCTATATTTGATTTATTTGCTGGTCTGGATCGTTGAAAAGCATCACATAATAGCTTTGTAGAATTTGCAGCCCAAGGGTTTTGGGATGTTTTTTGAGGTACGCCTCAGTTTTCTTTGGTCAGTATTACGAAAAAACTTGAGAATGCTAATACTTATGGTATGTTGCGCTGTTAAATCATTTGATGAGAGAGAAGAAATATCTTGTAATTCAATAGGACGGAGGGGGAAATGTCTATTACCCTGAGACAGCTGGAGATATTCATTGCCGTTGCCGAAACTGCTCAGGTAACCAAAGCAAGCAAGAAATTATTTGTGACCCAATCTGCGGTCTCGATGGCGTTGGCAGAGCTTGAGAACCAGCTCGGAGGGTCTCTTTTTGACCGTCATGGACGGAGTCTGTTACTCAATGCCCGTGGTCGCTATCTCCTGCCATTGGCAAAAGAGATTACGTCCCAGGTGTCAAATATCGAATCAATCATGTCAGAGCGGAATGATACGCTCGCTGGGCAGATTGATGTTGTGGCCAGTACTACCTTGGGGAATTATATTTTACCGTATCTGATAGGGGCTTTTTGTCGTGCTCATCCTAAGGTCCAGATAAATCTTCTTGTCCATAATACTGAGAATGCTGAGCGGCTTGTTGCTGAAGGGATGAGTGATGTTGGCTATATTGAAGGTATATTAGGCGAGGATACTCAATCTCTCAATATTCGTCCCTGGTTTATGGACGAACTGGTCGTTATTTGTGGCTCGACCGATCCGTTGGCACATAACGAATATTTTGATATTGCTACTGATTTTGAAAATAAGAAGTGGATTATGAGAGAGAAGGGTTCTGGAACTCATGCCACATTTAACGAGAAGATGCGTGGTCATCTTGATCGTATTAACGTGGTTATGGAGATGGGTCATCCCGAAGCTATTAAACGGGCTGTGGAATCTGGATCGGGGATTTCTTGCATGTCAACCCTTGCGGTATGCCGGGAGACAGAGCATGGCTGGTTAAAAGCGCTGCCTGTGAGGGGGTTGGATATGAAGCGGCAGCTTCGGATCATTATGCGAAAAGATAAAGAAATGAGCGATGCGCTCAGCGAATTTCTTAAATTTTGTGATGTGATGACCAGTTGTACTGAAGATAGGGTCTGCCTTTCTTCGCCGTGGAAATTGCAGGTCTTGCTGGCTCGCCATTCGGCACAGAAAAAATCCTGATCGTTTTTTATTCCCCGGAACGTGATGGCGTTTCGGGGATATCTCCTTGATAATATACCTTTTTAAGCGTGAGACCGTGGGGTGGTGCTGTTGGGCCGCCTTGAGATCGGTCTTTTGCCAGGAGGGCTGCATGAAAGGCCGAAACGCTCATCTGGCCTCTGCCCACCTCAAGGATAGTGCCGACCATATTGCGAACCATGTGGCGCAGGAATCCTTCACCGACGAAAACAAAATTGTGGTTATGTTGGTTATGGCTGTGTAATTCTGCTCGGGTGATGGTGCGTACTGCACCTTTGCGTGATGGCTTATCTTTGTCACGGGAACCTTGATTTTCAAATGATGAAAAGTCGTGACGGCCTACGACGAGATCAAGACAGGTCTGCATTTTTGCAAAATCAAGAGAGTAGGGGACATGCAAGGTGTACAACCTTTGTTGTGGGGGCATGATCTGGCTGGTGCATATCGCATAGTGATATCTTTTGGCGACGGCGTTAAAACGGGCATGAAAATCCGAGGGCATTTCCTTGGCAGCAAAAATGCGAATGGCCTCAGGGAGCATGGAGTTAAGTCCTTTGACGAACGCCTGGCATGAAATAGGTGCTGTGGTTGTGAAATGGGCTGTCATTTCTTCGGCATGAACCCCGGCATCGGTACGACCGGCCCCGTGGAGGGTAACGGTGCTGGTGGTCATGATGGCAAGACATTTTTCAATCTCGCCCTGGATGGTAGCGGCATGTTTCTGGCGTTGCCAACCGTTGTATGCTGTGCCATCGAAACTGATGGTGAGTCGGATATTTCTGGTGCTTTGTTGAACGATGTCTTGGGTCATGCTTTTTCTCCGCAGGAGCATTTTCTGGTGGTATTCACGAGATTGCGAAAGGTTCAGAGAACAGACGGAATATGAAGGAGAAAGGGAGTCGTCTGCTGTTGGTGATAGTCAGCGGGAAGTGAAGGATGAGGGTACTGTAAATAAAAACGAGGGAAAGCAAAAGAGTGCTTTCCCTCGTAAACAAACCAGACGACACCTCTAGACAAGGCATCGGGCAATATAATAATACCCGTGGTATTACCGCTTCGAGAATTGGAATTTTGCCCGGGCACCTTTTTGGCCGTATTTCTTTCTTTCTTTGACTCGGGGGTCACGAGTCAATAGTCCAGAGCGTTTTAGGGGCAATCTGTTTTCGCCGTCCACTTCAAGTAATGCCCTGGAAATTCCATGGGAGAGAGCATCAACCTGAGCAGATTTGCCACCACCTTTCAGGGTTGCGACCACATCATATTGTTCGGTGGTTTCAGTAATTTTGAAAGGTTTCTCTATCTTTTGGGTCTTAAAGATGCCGCCAAAATACTCTTCTGCGCCCATCTTGTTGACAACGACCTTGCCGTTGCCGGGGATCAGCCATACACGTGCGATAGCATTCTTTCTTTTGCCAGTAGCGTAAAAACGATCTTGAGTTCTTTCTTTTGCCAGTAGCGTAAAAACGATCTTGAGCCATTGTGGATTATCTCCAGAGGATTAGATATCTAATACTTCAGGTTGCTGCGCAGCGTGCGGATGGTCGGACCCTGCGTATACTTTCAGTTTTTTGAGTTGGGCTCTGCCGAGCTTGTTTTTTGGCAGCATGCCTTTTACTGCGAAGGTTACTAGATCAGTGGGATGTTTGGCCAGCAGGTCTTTGGCATTGCTTTCCTTGATGCCACCCATATAGCCGGTGTGCCGGTAGTATTTCTTGTCTTCCCATTTATTACCGGTGAGACGGATTTTGTCGGCGTTGGTAACAACGACAAAGTCGCCATTGTCAATGAATGAAGAAAATGTCGGCTTGTGCTTGCCACGCAGTCGATTGGCAATCTCTGTGGCCAGACGACCGAGAACCTTGTCTTCGGCATCGACAACATACCATTTTTTCTCGATCTCGTTGACCGGAGCAAGATAGGTTTTCATTACAGTTCCTCAAATAGCAATCAGTTAATAAAAAAAGGCTCAGCATCGCCGAACCTTTTCAAAGCAAAGTTGGAGCGGGAAACGAGATTCGAACTCGCGACGTCAACCTTGGCAAGGTT
>PDWJ01002871.1_pt1 | contig 21454 bp, 20 predicted proteins | sample 1430881 | NCBI WGS metagenome assembly PDWJ01 (sample SAMN01162460, study PRJNA174530) | Oral metagenome, whole genome shotgun sequencing project. | biome: Marine environment; feature: Marine mammal; material: Swab sample of the gingival sulcus; isolation source: swab sample of gingival sulcus... | reverse complement strand
ATACAACAACCCTGATCTCAATGCGATCAATATGAAGACTCCTGAACCAAGCTTCAGCACTACGATACAATTTCTCGCCAATTCCATTCCTGCGAAATCGACTGGTCACTGCGAGATCGAGAACAGTTCCATAGTCAAGGCTTTCGAAAACTGGGGGATTCTTTGCAAGTGACGATAGACAGTATCCAACAACGTTTCCGTGTGTTTCGGCAGATAGAACACATGAAGTTTCCAACTCCATATGTCCGGCAATGAATTCCTTGAATCGCTCGTGGCCATCACCAGATCTGGCAAGATGGAGATCTCGGTCTTTATGGAAGTCCATAAACTCTTGCCACAATTCTCCGATGGTATCGAGATCGGATTTGAGTGCCCTGCGGATCACTACTTCACTATTCACAATAATTCATCCTAACACCTTTTTCTGACGTCCTAAGGTGTTAAGTTTCCCACAAGGGCACAAAAAACATAACGATGTTAAATGGCATATTGCTGCTTTTTTGTCCTTCTCTGTGCTCTCTGTGGCTCTGTGAGAGGAACTTGTTTTTTTAAGAAATCCTGAGCATCCTGTGTATCCTGTCAAAAAAACTTTTACTCCGTGTCTTCGTGCCTTTGCGGTTACATAAATACATTCAACAAGCCTCGGACAAGAAAGCCGGGGACATCCTGAAAATTGCTGTAAACAACGACTTCCATGATCACTCCCAGAAAAATCAGGTTGCCGAGCAACACAAAGGCGGTCGAAAAATACTCGCCGTGTTTTTGAATATCCGCCTGATGAAAGCCAAACTCCCGGAATGTCGTCCAAAAATGATAGGCGGCCGTGAATCCGACTGCAAAAAAGAACACTGGCGCTATGCGTGAGCCGAACAGGGCATACAGCACAAACACCAACAAGGTAAGTGTGGGCAGATAATAGGGAGCCAGGCTGAAAAAGACGCTGATGAATCGCGTCAGCGTTCCTCTGCCTTCGACGCCGACCACGACCTGTCCTTCCACATGTTTGCGCGGGGAGACCTCAAACCGCAGGGTTTTGAGAAAAAAGAGTTTGGCGACCAGGACATGCGTTAATTCATGTTCGAATACTGAAAAGGTGTACATAAACCGTTTTCTGAACAAAAACCAGAACACCAGAAAAGCCAGTCCTCCGTAGGCAAACTGTTTGACCGGTGACGAAAATTCCGGCAGATTCTGGAAAAGATCGATGATTTCGAGCATATAGCCAGTTGAGAACAGCAATAAGATGCCGATCAGAATCAATTTGATGAGTTTCATGTTTTCTCCGTTCGCCCTGAGCTTGTCGAAGGACTGGATCGGGTTTCGACAAGCTCAGGGCGAACGGGTCAGGCTGTTCCCGCATATTTTAGCTTTCAACAGGCTTAGAGCGAACGGCTTGATATTTACCCAACATAAATGATGGTCGCTGCGGCGACAACGAGTAGAAAAAACAGAGCGGCCACAAAGCGTCCTTTCCATCGATGCCAGGCAATCGCTGCCGGATCGATGTTCATATCAGGATTCTTATCTTGCAACACATCGTTGATCTGCGCAATAAACGCTAAATTTTGAGGAGTCGGATCTTTGATGAATTTCTCACGTTCCGCGCGCAGCAATGTTTCGGAAGTTTTCAGGCTATTTAATAAAACACACTCGCTATACTTGACATCACAGACCGCACTTGTATAATGCGGACAGAAACGTTGCAGCCCCGGACATCTTTTGTCGTCATGTGTTTCCTCTATACCGGAAATACTGGGAATATCTAAAGGATTGAGTTCATATAACGGTTCCATATATTTTCTTCCTGTTCGGGGATGGCGTTTTGACGCATAAAACACAGTGCGAAATATTCTGATATGTACAATAAAAATCGACGGTTGTCAAGAATAAAATCACGTCACATCCCACGGAGAATGCGCGGTTATGAAAGTTGCAATCATCTATTCATCACAGCATCAAAAACTGGACCAGACAGCAAGAGCTCTTGGACGAACCCTTGAAACACAGGGCCATCGCGTCGAGTATCTCCCGATCACAAAGAGCGAGCGCCCTAAAAGTGTCAGACAATACGATTTTATCTATTTGGGAAGTGTGTCCGAGGGCACATTTGGTGGTAAAATTCCGCAAGAGGTTTCAGAGTACATCAAACAGTGCCGAGGGTTTGAAAATTCCAAATCCGGCGCATTTATGCTCAAACGCGCCATCGGGTTCAACAATAAAGGCTTGAAACGCCTGATGGGAGTGCTTGAAAGCGCGGGCTCGATGGTATTGGATTTTCAATTGGTCACCGCTAATGCGGATGTCGAACTGCTGGCAAAACGTTTGAAGTAAAATTGTGTTAGGAAGATGTTTAACCTACCCCTATCCCTTTCCAGGAGGAAAATTCCCCTTAGGGGGAGAAATGGTATCCATCTCAAAGATGGATACCATCTCATAAATTTGGGGGGTTACTTCTCGTCTTGTGAAAAATGTGTGAGGTCTCAGCAACCTGTCAGGTGTGATAATCCTCTCCATCAATTTCCCAAATTCGTTTCATCACCTGCTGAATGACTGCATCCGGAGTTGAAGCGCCTGCCGACACGCCGACCGAATCGGTCCTTTCAAACCATTCCGGCCTGACATCATTCGCTGATTCGACCTGGTAGGTTCTGGCATTCAAAGCTTTGGCAATCGAAGTCATGCGGCAGGTATTGGCGCTGGTGTACGAACCGATAATGATAATAATATCGTGAGTTCTGGGGAGTTCTCGAATTTCTTGCTGATGTTTGGTGGTGGGAGCGCAAATGGTGTTAAAAAATTTAAGTTCCCGGCATTTGGATGCCAGAACCGCCAGAATTTTTTGAACGTTCGTGATGTCCTGCGTCGATTGTACGACCACTCCTATTCGTGATGCCCTCTTCTGCAATGCCTGTTCAGCTTCTTCAGACGAAGCAACGATCGTTGAAGAGGCTGCCTGTCCCGCAATTCCTATTACTTCATCATGCCCGTGATCGCCGATCACCACGACTCTATATCCCTCTTCATCCAACTGTCTGGCAAATTTGTGAATTTCCAGGACCAACGGACAGGTCGCGTCAATAATTTTCAGGCCTTTGTGCTGTGCACTTTTATAGATGTCCGGTACAGCGCCGTGAGCTCGAATAAGCAGCACACCGGACTCGATTTGCTCCAATGAACTGACAACCTGAATTCCTGCCCGATCGAGTTCCTGCACTACATGCTCGTTATGCACGATGTCGCCCAACATATAGACAGGTATGTCGTTTTGGCGTGCGGTTTCCAGAGCAAGGCGCACTGCACGTTTGACGCCGGAACAAAATCCGGCGCTGTTCGCAAGATGTATTTGCATAGAATAAAATGATGATTTTACCACAAAAGCACAAAGGCACAAAGGCACAAAGTTTTTATGCTTTTCTTCGTGCCTTTGTGCCTTTGTGGTGGTAAAGATTTACAGGTCCTTTTTCAGTTCGATGATTTTGTCGCGTAATTCTGCGGCTCGCTCGAAATCGAGTTTTTTGGCCGCATCACGCATCGCTTTTTCCAGATGTTCGATGACTTCCTTTGGTTTCCTGCCCGGCACATCATAGACAACCTGCTCTTCCGCTGCCACCGAAACCGTGTAATAATCGGATTCATAGAGGCTGGCCAACACATTGGTGATCGATTTCTGCACTGATTCCGGGGTAATCTCATGTTTTTCGTTGTAGGCTTGCTGTTTCTCACGGCGTCGATGGCACTCAGAAATCATTTCTTTCATGGAACGCGTTTCTTTATCGGCGTATAAAATAACTTTCCCATTAACGTTTCGAGCGGCGCGCCCAGCGGTTTGAATCAGGGACGTTGTCGAACGCAGGAAGCCTTCTTTGTCAGCATCTAAGATGGCTACCAGCGACACTTCGGGAATATCCAGGCCCTCACGCAACAGATTGATGCCGACCAGCACGTCAAATTTCCCCAGGCGGAGATCGCGGATAATCTCGATGCGCTCCAGGGTGTCGATATCAGAATGCAAATATTTGACCCGAATTCCCAATTCTTCATAATATTCGGTCAAGTCTTCCGCCATCCGTTTGGTCAGAGTCGTCGCCAGGACACGTTCATTCTTCTCGGCCCTCAAGCGAATCTCTTCTAGCAGATCGTCAACCTGCCCGGTGGCCGGTCTGATAATCACTTCCGGATCGATCAGGCCTGTCGGCCGGATAATCTGCTCTACAAAGGTATGATCTGTGTGTTCCAATTCGTATGGTCCAGGGGTGGCTGACACATGGATCACTTGCGGAATCTGGGCTTCGAATTCCTCAAAACACAAGGGGCGATTATCTTTAGCTGATGGCAGACGGAAACCATAGTCAACCAGCGTTGTTTTGCGCGATTGATCGCCGTGATACATACCGCGCAACTGCGGCACCGTGACATGGCTTTCATCGATCACAAAAAGCGCATCGTCTGGGAAATATTCGATTAAGGTTGGCGGAGCTTCCCCCGGCTTGCGTCCGCTCAAATGTCGAGAATAGTTCTCGATCCCCTGACAAAAACCAACTTCCTGCATCATTTCGAGATCGAACATCGTACGCTGGTGGAGGCGCTGTAATTCCAACAGTTTATTCGCTTTTTTTAATTCAATTTCCCATTCCGTTAATTCTTCCTTGATCGCCTGCATAGCACGCTGCATCTCTTCCTGAGGTGTTACATAATGGCTGGCCGGATAAATTGCGACGCGATCGAGTGTTCCCATGCGCTTTCCGGTCAAGGGGTCAAAGGTCGCGATTTGATCGATTTCATCTCCAAAGAGTTCGATCCGAACTGCTGTGTTGTCTTCGTAAGACGGTACGATTTCAATCACATCGCCTCGCGCCCGAAACGTGCCCCGGTGCAAGTCGATGTCGTTTCGTTCATACTGAATATCCGTCAGGCGGCGCAGAATATGCTGCCGGTCGACCTGTTGCCCGCGTTCTGCAAAAAAGAGCATGCCGTAATAGGCATCCGGGTCGCCCAGACCGTAGATGCACGAGACGCTCGCAATGATAATGACATCCCGGCGTTCGAACAGCGAGCGAGTCGCTGAGTGGCGCATTTTATCGATATATTCATTAATCGACGCATCTTTTTCGATGTAGGTATCAGTGGTCGGGATATAGGCTTCGGGTTGATAGTAATCGTAATAGCTGACAAAATACTCGACAGCATTCTGCGGGAAAAATTCCTTGAATTCTCCGTAGAGCTGGGCTGCTAACGTTTTATTGTGCGTAATAATCAAGGTTGGTTTTTGGACCCGTTCGATCACATTGGCGACGGTGTAGGTTTTTCCCGAACCGGTGACACCAAGCAGAATCTGCTGTTGTTTGCGCTGGCGAAGGCCGTCGCACAGGGCCTGAATCGCCTGTCCCTGATCGCCTTGCGGAGTATAGTCTGATACAAGCTGAAAAGGTTTACTACTCGAGATCATGCATCGTCCTCATTTAAGATTCGTTCGGCCTCTTCCATTGATGTCGCTTGAATGACATGATAGGTGAGTTCGGATTCTTCGTAGAGACGCTTTAATTGCATGGCGCCGACAATGTTTTGGACCACCCTGACGGCCTTTTTCAAGCCTTTCTGGGATAGCGCCAGCAGGATGCGCTGTAATCTCTCGCTGACTTGAGGTGAAACCGGTATGGCATCAGAAAGATCGGTAATCACCGTAAATCCCTGCTGCAACTCGTCCAGTGCAAGAAAAATTTCCTCTGACACGAGGTCGACTTCGACATCATCGATCCGATCTTTAATAGAAATGTACAGACGATTTTTTTGACGATCGACCCTGACATGGTACATGAGCAGCTCCTTTTTCAAGAAAATGCGTGAAGCACATCGACCGATTCTCACTACTCGTTACATGTTATGACATTCCTCGAAAAAGTCAACCAAAAAAGCCAGGAGGAGAAAGGTGTCGCAGCGTAAATAACTTGACAATCAAGAAGAGGCTTTATATCCAAGGATCAGGTAGAATTTTCGAAATATTTTTACCACAAAGGCACAAATGAGGAGATGTGCTCTAGAGATTCAGTTGTCCTGAAGTTTTAAGTGATTCAGAAGAGTCTAGAGTGACTATGGGGCAGTCTAAAGGTGCGCTCATTTTGAATGGTCGTTCATTTGGGTTCATTTTTCCAGCAGTGTACTTTTGTGGCTGTATGTAAAATTATGCAAACATACAGCACTATTCACTTGTATTGGTACCAACATGAATCCTGACAGGGTTTCACACCCTGTCAGGGGGGGGCAATGCTGATGAATAATGCTGTAGGACATGACATGCAAACATATAATGTGGCTGTTGTCGGAGCGACCGGTGCTGTTGGCGGGGAAATGATCGAAATTCTCGAACAACGGAATTTTCCAGTGAAGGAAGTCCGTCTGTTGGCGTCCGATCGTTCAGCAGGAAAAACCCTGTCTTTCAATGGACAAGACCTTGCCGTTCAACTTCTGACCGAAGAGGCGTTTGACAGCATTGATATCGGCTTATTCTCACCCGGAGCGTCTGTGAGTGAACAATATGTTCCGGCGGCAGTACGGTCTGGCGCTGTGGTGATCGATAATACCAGTGCATTTCGGATGGAGCCGAATGTGCCGCTGGTCGTGCCGGAAGTGAATCCTGAAGACCTCAAAGTCCATCAGGGAATTATCGCCAATCCGAACTGCTCGACGATTCAAATGGTTGTGGCTTTAAAGCCGATTCACGATGCTGTCACGATCAAACGAATCGTTGTGTCAACGTATCAGGCTGTTTCCGGAACCGGGAAAGAGGCGGTTCAGGAACTCGAAACGCAAACCAGGAATGTTTTTACCCAGCGTGATATTCTCTGTCAGGTGTATCCCCATCAAATCGCATTCAATTGCTTGCCACACATCGATGTGTTTCTCGATAATGGGTATACGAAAGAGGAAATGAAACTCGTCAATGAAACCAGAAAAATTTTTGATGACGACAGCATTGGAATAACTGCGACAGCAGTCAGAGTTCCCGTGTTCTACGGTCATTCAGAATCTGTCAATATCGAGACTGAACACCACATCAGCCCGGAAGAGGTGCGGGAACTACTCACAAAGGCTCCTGGTGTCGCCGTTATTGATGAACCGGAGCATAATCGCTATCCTCTGGCGATCGAAGCCTCCGGTGAAGACGATACCTTTGTCGGTCGAATCCGTCAGGATGAATCGATTGATAATGGCATCAATATGTGGATTGTTGCCGACAATCTTCGCAAAGGAGCCGCCCTGAATGCGGTGCAGATCGCTGAAAAAATGATCGAGATGGAGTTACTGTAGATAAGGTTAGGGGGGCGTGAGGGATGTCAACCACGAGTCTTCGTCACGTCCATTCGTGTTACGCTGGTCAAAGCGGTAACCAGGCCCTTCAACAAGCTCAGGGCGAATGGCCATTTCCTTAAAATGTTTGACATTGAGGGCGAGCGGGAGAACGCCTTGTGCGTGTTACCTCTCCATGTCTTGCTTGAGCGTATGAAGTTGTTCTTTGGTCACCTCGATCGTTGGAATGTAAATTGTCCGTTCATCGAGGTCTTCGACTCGAATTTTGAGGGTGATCAGTTTGTGCAATTGTTGAAATGCCTGTTTGCCGATTTCATCCGGATGTTGAAAAATTGCACCCAAGAGTTCTCCGTTTTTAATAGCTTGTTTCACCTGAGGTGTCTGATCGTATCCCACGGCAAGTAAGTGATTTGGGGGAAGAAGACCGGAATGCAGGGCATCCAGATAGGCGTTTGTTACATCCTCATTTGGCAGAAATATACCCTGTAATTCGGGATTTTCTGTGATGGCAGCCACAATATCGTTCCTGGCATCTTCATGGGATGTTATGTTGCAGTGCATTTCGACAACATACAGAGGATGTTGTTCGGCTTTCTGACGGAAGCCTAGCCCTCGGCGATTTATCGATTCCACCGATCTGTCGATGAGGACTCCAACGACTGCATTTGGCTGGAGATGCTGCATGAAGAGTTTGGCAGCCCGCCGTCCGCCTTCACGATTTCCGGATCTCACGGAAATCGTGATTGGAATCGATTCATCTGCTGCGACAAAAGGAATACCTTGAGCCATTCCCTTTTGCACCAATTTCTGGGCAACTTCCGCATCGGTCGGACACAAAATAATCCCTTTCACCATCGGCTGTTTGACAGCCCAATTGACGTTCTCAACCTGTGTTGTCACTTCATAATGAGAATTAAGTTCTAGAAGATCGAACCCATGTTTCGAAGCTTCTTCCCGAATGCCAACGACCATATCGTCAAAGAAGAGTCCATTTCCTCGCCGTATAAAACCGACAAGCGGAACCCCTGCCCGAACGGTTGTTTCTGGAACGACACTCGATAATGCAAATTCTCCCATCGTAAAGGCGAGGTTGCCGCCGGTTTTAAATAATTCCTGCGAGAGACGAATGGTTTTTTCTGAGCTTCGAGCTGTTCGCTGGACGATTTTTGGGATACGATTTACCGCGCCAGTCACCTGCTGAGAAGTTGTCATATACTGTTTGGACACCTGCTTGATGTCTCGAATGAGATGTTCGACATTTTCAGCCATGCTGGAAATGCGGGTGCTTCTTTCTGTCTGTTCCGCCGTGGTCCCACGAATTTGGGCAATCATCTGCATCATTTGCCAAAGTGACTGGAGCATTTGGTCATGCTTCTTCTGTAGTAATTGTTCTGTCGCAGCAATCATACGGTTGAGATGCTTGTGCTCACGCCCATGCTCAAGGGAATTTTTGGCAATCCTCCCGATACTATCATGAAGTTCTGCCATATTTGCTGCAAAGGTATTAAATGTCTTACCAGCATTATGAGCAAATTCAATGCCGGCCGACATGGTGTCTGATGTACGTTCCATCGCCTGCATTGCCTGTGTGAATTCCTCCTGGAAAGACAGAAGCAGCTCCTCTATTTCAACAGTCGATTCCCTGGTGCGCTCGGCAAATTTTCCGATTTCGTCCGCAATAACCGCAAAATCTCGTCCATGCTCACCAGCATGAACTGAGATAATTGCCGCGTTAATCGCTAAGAGGTTCGTATGGTCGACAATATCGCTGATGGCTTCAAGAATCTCACTGACCTCCTCAGATCGCTCTCCCAACCGCTTGACAATTGCAAAAAAATCACGCATCGATTCCTGAATATGTTCGATTCCATCAACATTTTGCTCTACAGATTTTTGCCCCTGCCCAATGGCTTCTAACACCTCCTGACAAACCGACATGCTGGTAGTGGCATCTCGGTTGATTGTCGTCGTCGTTTCGCTTATACGATCTAATGTGCTCGATATATTCTCTGTCCTTTCAGCATGAAGGATATTGTTTTCGATATCATCCTTTAACTCGGCCATGCTTTGAGCGAGGTTATCGACTGATTGGGAACTTTGTTCGATTGCTGAGGATGTATCACTCAGTCGAAAGGATTGATCCTCTAAATGTTCAACAATATGCTGAATATTGGCTGTCATTTTGTTCACAGCTTGAGACACATCGGAAAGTCGTTTTGTCACGGCTTTTGTATCTTGAAGTTCCTGGCTGGTCAGTGAGGCAATCTGTGAGCCAATCTGGATAATGTGATTCGTCGAGTCGTTTGCCCTCGCAGAGAGTGTTGTAAATTCAGAAATCATCGCATGCGAGGTGGTGTCAGAACCGATAATCTGCTCATCCAATGTTTCCAGCAATGCCAGATTGCGATCATGAATGGCCGTCACCACTTGTTGAGCCCGGTAAAGACGCTTGAAGAGGCCATTCAAGACCTCTATAAACTCATCATTGTCGGAACGACATTCCAAGAGTTCCTCAGAGGGAGAGAGCGTCAGTTTTTTTACCCGGTCAGTCAGGTCTGCATGAAAAGTTGAATACACTTTCAGATGCTGATAAAGCGGCAAGAATTCGTCATACACATGATGTGAATGGACATGAGGGATCGCTTTCCCCTGCCTGACATCTTTAGCAGTCCTGGTTAAAAAGGAGAGTTGATCGAACACTCGACGAGATAGGGCGAGAGCAATCGCCACACAACAGATCAAAACAAGACCAATCAGGATAAAAGTTAGCAAAGATGACGAAGGTGGAGTGACAGGGGAGGCGGTTGAGTCGTAAATCCGGATGACAACGCTTCTTAAAAATTCTGAGACAAGGATTGGTAGAACCATTAAGGCAATAATGATGATTCTGAGTCTCTTTGGTGAATTCATCTCCTTCCGTCCCCCTGAATTATCCTGATAGATAACGATCCGGCATGATTCATGCCATACAGTAGTGCCCTGGAGCAAAAGCTCCTAAGCATTAGTTCCGATTCTGTCTAGACAGAAGACCTTCACATCTGGATTTTACTCGGGTTTATACCCATGCTTTTTAATTTCTCGAAGCTTGATTCCGTATCGATTGGCTTTGTTCTGGACTGCTTTTGTAGTCACTCCGAGCAATGTTGCAGCTTTGCGAGTATTCCAATTCACTTCTTCAAGAATTTTAATAAATTGGGGGCGCGTCGGGTTTTTAAGAATCTGCTCGGCAAAAGGCTGCCGAACATCATCGAGGTCCAGATCTTGCACGTCAATCGGTGAATGATCGCCTTTATACAGAAGGGTTCGTTTCATGACGCTTTCCAATTGGCGAACATTGCCAGGCCAGGGAAAGGTGCGAAGCCGTTCCATGGCTGCCGGAGTGATGAGGGGAATCGAGCCAGAACGTTCCGAGGCATATTGCCGGAGGAAATGCTGGGCCAATAAATCGATATCTTCCCCACGTTCCCGGAGAGGAGGGAGCATAATTGTATACACACTTAATCGTTGGTAGAGGTCTTCCCGAAATTTTCCAGCATCAATTAATTGTTCAAGATTTTGATTTGTGGCGCTGATGACTCTGACATCAACCCGAATTTCTTCTCGTCCGCCAATACGATAGAACACCCCATCCTGCAGGACTCGCAGTAAAGCGATTTGGGTTTCTGGAAGCGTATCACCAATTTCATCTAAGAACAGGGTTCCCCCGTGCGCCTCCTCGAATTTTCCGATTTTTCGAGCATCTGCTCCGGAGAAGGAGCCTTTTTCATGACCAAACAGTTCACTCAGAAGTAACGTTTTCGGAATGGCTCCACTATTAATCGCTACATACGGTTTATCAACCCGATTTCCCGACGTAAAAATTTCCCAGGCCACTAATTCTTTTCCAGTTCCCGATTCCCCCCGAATCAGTACAGGATCGCGTTCTTTCGCCACTTTCTGAATTTGATCGTAGACTTTCAGCATGGCTTCGCTTTTTCCAAGCATCGATCCATAGTGAAACGCATCTTCAACAGCATCGTCAAGCGGTTCGACACGAGTACCCTGATGTTCGTCGATTTCCTGAAGAATTTTACAATTTAGGGTATACGGAGAAATAAAAATTTTATTTTCTTCAGAGAGCTCACGCCGTATTTTTTTGGGCAAACGCTTATTATTCAGATACGTCCCATTCGTACTGCCATTATCGTACACATAAAATGTTCCTCCCTCCTTGACGATAACGGCATGGTTTCGGGAGACTCTGGAGTCCTGAAGCACAATGTCATTATCATCGAGTTTCCCTATTTTAATGGTACGTTTGTCTCGGGAACCATCCCAGACAATGTTTTTCCCTAAAAAGACGAGTAATTTCTTCACACCATGTGAGCGCAGGCAAAACACATAAAAAAAGAAGACAGGTGTCCCGTTTGCGACATCCTGACTTCTTCGATAGCATGGCTCCTGCGATCTGCTAAAAAAGAATAATATTGTCCCCTTTTTTGACGTTCAAACTTCTGGCAATCGGATGGCATACGGCTTTCAACAAAAAGGCAATATTGTCACGCACACCAAACACGGTCTGATAATATCCAATGCCTTTGGCAATGATGAGATCGGCATTGTCCCACACTTCGATAAAGCCCTCAGACATATTCTCAAGCGTCAACCCAATTGTATCTTTGGCATGGGGAATAATCGCACCATATTGCCCCAACCCCAATTCTTCAACATCCTCCACAGTGGCATCATTCAAAATCGCTTCTTCTTTGGGAGAAATCACAATCGTTTTTCCCATCTCGGCAATGGCTTCGATTAAAATTCCATCAAGCGCAATTTCACCACAGTTATCTGTCAGGTAGAGGATATTGGTTGCCTCTTGTAACATGTTTTCGAATTTTTCAAACTCATCGATGGCCAGCTCTTGTTGTAATCCTTCAGACAGAGGCTCGGAGAAATATCCCATTGTGTCAACATGCGCTTCCAGAGGAACGGCAGCGTCGATGGCGTTCACCAGAATCGCGAGCTTGACCTTATCTTTTAGGCAGTGAAGCTCAGGTCTGACTTCCTCGGCAAGGGAACGGAAAAGGGCGTTCGTTTCATCCTTTAGGGGCTTATACGGATCGACGCCTGAAGCGCTTTTGACCATTTGATGAATTTCGTTGGCCAACATTTCCGGCACAGCATCATGGAATGAATTCTGGAGTTTGTTAATGACCCAATCGATCGTTTCATAGCGTTCGTCCCAGTTGTCGAAAGCACTATCGCAAGCTTCACACGCTTGACGCAACAGGCATTCTGCGCACAAATAGGTTGTTTTCATGATCTTATCCTTATCCTCCTTTTCCGAGTTCGCCGGTTTCTAAAGAACGCACAAAAAACACAAACGCCATCGCCGGACGTTTCGAGCCATCTCCCATTGCAAATTGGAGGCGATCGAAGGTCCAGCCTTTCCCTGTCCACTGATTTAAAACCTCTTCAATGGCTTCATCTGTCACAATGCTTAATTCAATGACCTTATAGGTAATCCTCTCTTCCATTCCAACCTCTTCATACACGCCCTTTTTTTTATTCAATGATTCCTCTGCTATTCACAACGTAACGCAACTGCCGGATCAAGCCGGGCCGCTTGTCTTGCCGGATAGAGTGTGGATAGCAAACAAATGACCAAAGACGATACAACAACCAATGTAAAATCAAGAGGCATCATTCGGAAGGGAAGGTAGTTGAGATAGTAGACCCCGCCCTCTAATCGAATAAGATGAAACGTATCTGCGATCCGGCACACGAGATAACCGAGGAGACTTCCGATGGTTGTGCCGACAACGCCAATAAACAGTCCTTGTAGAATAAACAATTTCATAATGCTGGACGCGCTTGCCCCCATCGATTTTAAAATGGCAATGTCATGGTTTTTTTCCATGACCATCATAATAAGCGTGCTGGCAATGTTGAGGCAGGCGACAAGAATGATGAGCGCTAAGAGCATGAACATCGCTTTCTTATACAATCCGAAAACGGAAAAGAGATTTTTATTCATGTCCGACCAATCTCTGACGCTATACTGGAAACCGAGTTCTCCTTGCAACCGGTCAGCAATCGTATCGGCCTTGAAGATATTATCGACCTTGACTTCAACTCCTGTTACCAGCGATTCTGTCTGAAAATAATCCTGGGCGGCCCGAAGAGAGATGTAAACAAGGCTTGAATCATACTCATACATCCCATACTCGAAAATTCCTGTTATCTGAAATATTCTCGACTTTGGTACCGGCCATTCGGAATCTTTGTCGCGCATCGGGGAAATGAGAGAGACGCTGTCGCCAACCGAGACGTTCAGTGACTCTGCAAGATGCGTACCGAGTAAGATGCCGTGCCCCGGAAGATTTTCCGAGTTGTCCATTTCCAGAAAATCGCATTGTCCTTCCCTGATGTTCAATGTCAGGTCTGATGTCGTTTGCTCGGCCTGTAGATCGATACCCTTCACTGTTATTTCGAGAGAATTTTTCTCTGATTGCAGCATGGCCTGACGAAAGATAAACGGCGAAACCCCGATCACATGTGGCGTCTGTTCGATATTCCTTTTGAGCTGCTGATAATCAGTAACCCACCCCCCTCGTTGAAAAATCATAATATGCGAGTGGGTGCCGAGGATTTTATCGCGCAGTTCTCCGGTAAGTCCTGTCATCACAGCCAGCACAATAATCATTGCCATGACTCCGAGCGCCACACCGCTGATCGAAATTATGCTGATTAGCGAGATAAACACATCTTTCCGTTTCGAACGTAAATAGCGCCAACTGACAAAGAGCTCATACCCTGAAGAGGTGTATATTTGTTGTTTGAGCATTTTTAGCATATCTTTTTGATTGTACTGCCCTGAGAGAGAAATCTTTCGTAGCTCAAACGTCCCGTTGGTCGAACTGCAAGCGAAACGCATGCGCTACAATTACTTCGTGTCTAACATAATCCGAAAAATCTCAGCCCGCCGATTGAGAGCTCGTCCTTCATCACTTTCATTTGGTGCAATGGGCTTTTCTTCGCCGAAGGATCTGGTGAGTAAACGTTCCGGATCGATATGCCAGGTCTCTATCAGATAATTCCTGACGACACGCGCGCGTTTTTGCCCAAGCAGTCTGTTCGCAGGTTCTCCTCCGATTGCATCGGTATGTCCTTCGATAAGCACGGCATAATCAGGAGACTGTTGGAGCTTTTTCGCAAAATGGTCCAATTTGCTTTTTGCTGTTGCATCGAGTTCGGCTTTAGCGAACTCAAAATGCACTTTGAGATCAAACGCAGTGCTGCAAAGCACTTTCACTTCGACCGACTGTGTTACTGAGCATTCGCCGTCGCTCACAACTCCGCGAACAATATAGGTTTTTTGCGGATCTTCGATTGTACGGTTGGTCGGTGTCTTCCAAATTGCTCTCTTTCCAGTATCGAATGCCTGCCCCTCAATATCCCAGATATACTCCAACTCAATGTCTTCCCTGGTGGTTGCGGCAATTTCCAGCATAACTTCCCCTCCGCACTCAACCGTCGTGGGGGAAACTATAAATGTGGTGATGGTTGGACACCATTCATCCCCGGCTGAAGCTCGATGGTCAGCAACATCTCTTCCTAAGATTTTGTGAGTTCGTTCTAATGTTCCTCCGCATCCTCCCAAGAGGATACCAAGAACTCCGATCATCACAAGCCCTGCCTTTTGTGTCTGCGTTGTCATACCTCACTCCTCGTGATATAATATTGGTGGATACCCAATATTTCGATAATTCCAATTCCGCCACCGTTCTGAAAAATGGAACAGAGGGGAATCGAACGCCTGAACTTATGACGTTCTTTCCATACAGCTCTCAGTAAGGATTTTATTCAGTAAAAAATTTTTTTATCATAAATCTTTATATTTTGTCAAAAGAAAATTGCAGAATTTAACAAGGTTTCCTACCTTATCCAGTGGAAATGAAAACTCTAAGATAAAAAACCTCACCGGTTCTCACTTCAATCTTTACAAAGAGAAATGCAACGACTTTCAAGAACTCACATCGTCACAATTATCCGAAGCAAGGGGGAAGACGGAAAAGGTTTATAGCTTTTTTATTGACACAAAGTGAGGCATTTTTTATACGCTGATTTTTTAGACATCTATCTGAAATAATTTATGTTGCGAGGATACAAGGCACGAAGATTTTATTGGAGCATATATGTGTGACGAAGGGTGAAATGGGTTCCGTTGTCTTCACGCTCCTCTTGGGACAAGCTGTGTGATTACGTGATTTCGTGGCAGAAGTTCTATGAGAATATTTTCTACGATTGACGAGATACAAGAAACCTTCCCGGTTCCAGTCGTGACGTTGGGAAATTTTGACGGGGTTCACCTGGGCCACCAATCTCTTTTTAAGCAGGTACAGGAGCGTGCGCAGCAGCTTCGAGGCACGTCAATCGTTCTGACGTTTGATCCCCATCCTCAAAGGATTTTATACCCGGAACGAGAATTTTATCTGATCAATCACATTGAAGAGAAGCGAGAGATTATTCGTCAGTGTGGAATTGATGTCTTGATTTGTATGGTCTTCACACAAGAGTTTGCCGCTCAAGACCCTGAGGAATTTGTCAAAAAGGTGCTTGTCGAAAAACTTCATCTTCACGAAATGTATGTCGGGTATGACAGTCGTTTTGGGCAAGGGAAAAAAGGCTCTCCAGAAATGCTGAAGAGCCTTGGCGAGCGTTATGGTTTTCACACCGTCATCATTCCACCGATCACGCATAACGGGCTTGTCGCAAGCAGCACAAAAATTCGACAACTCATTCGGCAAGGGCAGATCGGACAAGCAGCCCAACTTCTCAACCGACCATATGCTATCGATGGCTCTGTTGTGCCAGGCACACAACGAGGAGCAAACCTTCTAGGCTATCCAACAGCAAATATCGACGTCATACACGAACTCATCCCGAAAAGTGGCGTCTATATCTGTTATATCAAATGGAATAAGCACAACTATCCGGCTGTGATCAATGTCGGGAGTAATCCGACTTTTCACGCCAATCACGTCACTGTCGAAGCTTATCTACTCGATTTTCATCACGATCTCTATGGCAGCCAGATATCAGCTCATTTCCTCAAACGCATTCGAGATGAACTGACTTTTCCGAACGCCCGGACACTCGTTGAGCAAATCGACCATGATGTCTGTGTGGCTCGAGCCTATTTTCAGACGAAATCAGTCTTGATTTGAGTATAATCTCAGTTTTTTCTGCCGCTCCTGTTTCGACTTACAATCCAGACAAAGACGCGTGAAGGGAAGGGCAAGTAAACGCTCCACATCAATATCCTCGCCACAATCGTCACACTCTCCATACGTTCCTTCCTGGATCCGTTTTAATGATTCGTCAATACTTTGGAGTTTTTCACGTTCTCGCTCTTCAAAAATATAATTTAATTCATGCTCCAAACTATCGGTCGCGATATCGATAAAATCGCCGCCTTGTTTATCTTGTTCGCCTTTTTTCGCTCGAATCTTTTGGAGAATCTGCTGTTTCTGTTCTATAAGCATCTTATGAACTTGCGCAAATCTTTCATCCATAGATGTTTCATATCCGGTCCAGGAGACTAACAAAAACACCGTTCATGCTCCCTCCAGGGCCTGTCCTTCTCTCTCTACAGAGAATATCACTCCCCAACTTTCCGTCTGTTGACTCCACAAGATGGTCGTCTACGAAGAAAGATGGAATCTATACCAGAATAAAGGCGTGCACGTTAGAAACCTCATATCGAGAAGTCAAGATTTTTTTTATGTTTTTCTGTAACATGATGTAGAACAATATGTTACGGATCATACAACCCAAAGAAAACTGACGTCTCCGAGCTTTTTCCACAAGAAACCCACGTTTGGAGTCCATCCACTTTTCTCGCCGATTTATATCGTTTGAAACATCTTCCTGAGAAAACACATCACGTCCATCGTGGTGACAATCCCGGCCACATGATCGTGTTCGTCCAGGATGGTCAGGCGGTGGAGCCGCTCAGTACACATCGTATCGATCAGAGATGCCAGCGAATCGGCCTCGTGTGCGACAATCGCGTCCGGCACCATAATGTCCTGGACAAACCCTCCGGTTTCTTCCAGTCTCGAATCGAGGAAATCTTCAGAATGTAAATCTAACTCCACAATGTCTGTCTGTGTGACAAAGCCGATGACCTTCTTGTCTTCATCGAGAACCGGTGCCCCACTGATTTCATTCTCGATAAAGAGTGCTGACAGCTCTTTTAAACTTGTTTTCGAATAGACACAGATCACATTTTGCGTCATCACGTCTTTTGCTTGTGTGTGTGCTAAAACCTCCACAATATCTCCTCCTCACATCATCAGGCGATGATTGAATACAACAGAAAGGGAGGAGTGCCGGGGGGTTCGCCTGGACCATCTCCCTTTTGTCAATAAACTAAGTCAGCCGCAATCGTTTTAAAAACGGACGGATTCGCGTTGCATCAACAGAAAAATGTCCCAGACGCAGCGTTGGATGAAATCCATGCCAATCCGAACCTCCGGTGCTAAAGAGTCCCTTGTCCTTTGTCACTGTTTCGAAATAGTATTCCTCAATTGGTGTGCGTGTGCTTTTAAAGACTTCGATACCTTGTAAGCCATAATCGATAAGCGCATCGATATGCCGATCGAACAAGGCGATCGTCGGATGAGCGAACACGGGGATACCTCCGGCTTCTCGAATGACGGTAATGGCCTCATTCGAACACACAAATTCGGTCGGTGAATAATCGATAATGTTAGAATCATAACTTAAATATCGCGCGAACGCCTCCCGGATCGAGCGAACGTAACCGTTCTGAATAAGTAGGCGAGCAATATGCATCCGTCCTGGACTTTGTGTATGGTTTCCTCGTTGAACGTCATGAATTGTCAATCGTATACCACAGCGCTGAAGACGTTCCAAGGTGCGATTCATACGCTTTTTTCGGTTTTTCTGAGCACGGGCAAGCAATTCGGTCATGGCTGGAGCATTTTCATCGATATCATATCCCAGAATGTGCAACTCATCCTCACCCTGACAGGTACTCAACTCAACACCAGGAATCAGCGTGAGTGATGGATAACCTTGAACCGCGTTCCATGCTTCTTCCAACCCGGCGACCGTATCGTGATCTGTCAGGGCGATAATGTCTAATGTATTGTGTGCAGCATATTCTACAATTTGAGAAGGAGAATACTTGCCATCAGAAAGATAGGAGTGGATGTGCAAATCTGCCTTCATTCTTTCTCCTGTGTTATGATAGCTCTCCGTCAAAATCCCTATGGATTGACAGCCAGCTTTTATGTTTGAAGATACGAACTTTTCTGGAATCTTCGCCGTATATCATAGAGACAACAAAGCTGTCAATGGAATTTCATACATGCGACTTGCGATGTTCGAGACGAAAAGTTGTCTTGAAAAATGCCAATCCGTTGTATAGATTCAATATAGGACGCCTCTCCTTAAAAAGCAAGCAGGATTTTCGAGAAGAAATTTCATTTGACAATTTTTGTGGAGCCTGAAAGGTTTTTTACAACAGGTAAAAATCTTTCAGGCTCTAGCTCGTGATGGCAATTGTTTATGGTATCACTCACTCATATATTTCCGGCAATCCAGTCGTTGCAACAGGCGCGAGCAGTCGCTGTTATTACTGGGGCCGGCATATCTGTTGAAAGTGGTATTCCGACTTTTCGCGGACCTGATGGTACATGGAGCCACTTCAACCTCGAAGATCTTGCCACTCCGGAAGGTTTTGAAAGCGATCCGAAGCTTGTGTGGGAATGGTACACTTGGCGCAGAAACAGATACAAACATGCCAGACCGAATCCCGCCCATTACACGCTCGTCGAGATGGAGCGCCATTATTCGGAGTTTTTGCTGATCACTCAAAATGTCGATACGTTGCATACGCAGGCTGGCAGCCAAAAATTGTTTGAGCTGCACGGTAATATTGCGAAAGCGCGCTGTACACGCTGTGACAAGGTCTTTGATAATCCTCACATCACACTGCCTGAAAATTTGGTCCGCTGTCCGCGTTGCGATTCCCTTGCCCGTCCGCACATTGTCTGGTTTGGTGAAGCGTATGAGCCGTGGATGCTGGACCGGATTGGGGAATTTTTAGCAAAAACCGATGTCGTGATCGTGGTCGGCACCTCCGGCACGGTCTCGACGCCGGTCTACCTGACTTTACATGCCATCCGGCACGGAGCATATAGCATTGACGTGAATCCCAACGAATCGGAAGTTTCACGCCATGTTCATTGTCATCTCCCTGCAAAAGCCGGAATTGTGCTGCCGGACCTATGGGACAAAGTCAAAGGAGGTTGAGTATGTCACATAAGATTACCCATCTTGGCGCAGAATATACGGTCACCGGTTCCTGTCATCTGTTGCAAGTCAACGGACTCAATATCTTAATCGATTGTGGGAAAGTCCAGGGAGATGACACGGCGCTCCCTATGAATGAATGGCCGGTGTCACCCTCTGAGATTCACTATCTGTTTCTCACGCATTCCCATATTGATCATATCGGACGAGTTCCTGACTTGATTTTGCAAGGGTTTGTGGGAGAAATCATTTTGACCAAAGCCACGAAAGCTCTGATGCATGATATGCTGGAGGATGCGATGGGCTTTTCGGATCTTTCTGAAAAACAGCAAGAGCATGTCATGGAAACTCTTGATGCGCTTTCCTGGAGTTTTGAGTATGATGTACTCTATGATTTGAAGTCAGGGGTACGGTTTCAACTTGGACAGGCCGGGCATATTCTCGGTTCCTGTTTCATCCGTTTCGAGTGGGATGATCCCGCATACTCCGTCGTCTTCTCAGGCGATCTCGGAGCTTTCGATACACCGATTCTGCCCGATCCATCGATCCCGGCCCCCTGTGATCTGCTGATTATGGAATCCACTTACGGGGACCACTGTCATGGTTCGCGTACCGAGCGTGTGCAACGTTTAGGGAAAGCTTTAACGCGAGCTCTGAACGATGGTGGCAAAGTGTTTATTCCCGCCTTTTCCCTGGGACGAACGCAGGAACTCATCTATGAGATGGATCGATTGTTTTCCGATCCTCATTGGCGTAAGGAATTTCCACAATTGAATCATGCAGAGTCAAAGATTCCGGTGTTTGTCGATTCGCCGCTCGGCTCGAAAATCACACAAATCTATTCTAAGCTCTCAGATTTTTGGGATATCGAAGCGCAGGATTTTCTCAAATCCGGCGATCACCCTATCGCCTTCGATCTGCTTCAAACGGTCAACAATTACGATGAGCACAAAACATTGATCGAGATGGATGGCCCGACCATCATCCTGGCAGGGAGCGGCATGTGTACCGGCGGGCGGATTGTGCATCATTTGCGCGAAGGACTCAGCGATCCGAAAAACGATGTGTTCTTTGTCGGCTACCAGGCTCAGGGCACGCCTGGACGCGCAATTGTTCGATACAGTCAGGAACCGGATGGGTATGTGTGGTTAAAAAATGAGAAGGTTTCTATCAAAGCAGAGGTCCAGGTCTTATCTGGCTATTCCGCCCATGCGGATCAGCAAAATCTGCTGGATTGGGTGGGGGCAATGGAGAAGAAACCTGGCGCGATCAAATTGATTCACGGCGAGTCCGCCGCCCAATACACGCTTGGAAATATGCTCTCGCAACGCGGCTACACTGTCCTCAAATGAGCCTGAAACAGGTCATCAATTGCTTGTTCGCGTGATGCCCCGCTGCATTGTCTGTTGCCGGAACAGGTGATAGAACCGTCTGGAACCCTGTACCATCGGGGTTGTCAGAGGGTTCAAGCTTGTCGAAAATCACACGTAGGGCATGTGGGTTGAACCGATCAACAATCAGGAACAACTGGTGCAAGAAGTGGTGTCAGGAAGAATGGATATTGGGGTTGAGAGGAAGGATATATGCGAAAGGTCCAGGGGGAAGCCACTCCGGAATTAGAATCGTTCGCGCCGATACCGCCCAGCAGTATGCGCTGGAGCATCCAGAGCAACACGCCGGGATTTCGAGACAGGCCGGCATACTGTATCGCGCAGAACGGATCGGCTCTGTCACCATTACCTTGACAGCAGACGCCTATCGTATCATAAATCACCGCTACTTCAGATGGTACGCGATCACGCTCTTGGTGATGATCCCGGCG
>PDWJ01006924.1_pt1 | contig 21460 bp, 12 predicted proteins | sample 1430881 | NCBI WGS metagenome assembly PDWJ01 (sample SAMN01162460, study PRJNA174530) | Oral metagenome, whole genome shotgun sequencing project. | biome: Marine environment; feature: Marine mammal; material: Swab sample of the gingival sulcus; isolation source: swab sample of gingival sulcus... | reverse complement strand
GGCAACGGCGACAAGGCCTGCGATCAGTGCTGGGACAAGGACGGCTACTCCTTTGGCGACGCCAACAGCCCCGATCTACTCACCTGCCCCGCCTACGGGCCCGACATGGCCAACCCCATCGCCGACTGCGACGACAACCACTCCAGCGTCACCCCGGCCAACAGCACCGAGACCAACTGCAGAGACCACCTCGACAACGACTGCGACGGCCTGATCGACGCCCTGGACGATCAATGCGGCAGCGAGGACTGCGCCAACGGCGTCGACGACAACGGGGACGGCAACATCGACTGCGACGACCCAACCTGCGTCGAGGCCTTCGCCTGCGACCCCTGCTTTGAGGGGCTGGGCTTCGACTTCGCCAAGGGCGTGGCCTCCTCGGGCGAGGACACGGGCGCCTCGGGGGGCTGGACGTCGACGGGCCGCTTGGGCGCCACCACCGAAAAGGCCGTCTTCCAGTGGGGTAACTTCGCGGCCCCGCGCGACGGCGAGCTCGGCTGGGAGACACGCCTGAACGCCGACGTCTCGAGCGCCGGCAACGGCCGCGTCCGCGGCTGGCTGACCCGCACGGTCACGGTCCCCACCACCCTGCCCCAGCCCGAGCTGGAGCTCCTGTACCGCCTCGAGGGTGACGGCACCGATGACACCTTTGGCGTCTGCTTCAACGTGTTGCCGACCGCGTGCTCGGCCTCGGCGCCGGGCCACATCGCCTGGAGCACGACGACCAACACGGCGGGCGACGGCTTCGAGCGCGCCTACGTGGAGATCCCGAAGAACGCGGTCGACATCGTCATCTTCTTCGACACCACGAACGCCAACGACAACGACCACGCCGGCGCCTTCGTCGCCGAGGCCCTCGTCCGCAGCGACATCGACCGCGACCGCCTCGGCTGCGCATCGGGCGACCCCTCCTGCGGGCCCGAGAACTTCGGCCGGGACTGCGACGTCTGCGTCGACAAGGACGGCGACGGCCGCGGTGACTCGAGCTACTCGGTCACCGACGTCTCCCTGTGCCCGGTGCCCGACGTCATCGACTGCGACGACGACAACGGCGACGCCTACCCCCGTGCTAGCGAGGAAGACTTCTGCTACATGGACGCGGCCGGCCAGGACATCGACGCCGACAACGACTGCGACGGCTACGTCGACGGGCTCGACGCTGACTGCATCACGTGCGGCAACGGCTACGTCGAGGGGGACGAGACCTGCGACGACGGCAACACCGACGCCGGCGACGGCTGCGACGCCGATTGCCAAGTCGAGGCCGGCCGGCTCTACGTCACCGAGCTTCACCTGCCGGTCCTGTTCGGTTCGCCGGCCGAGCAGTGGATCGAGCTCTACAACACCTCGGGGCTCAACCTCGATCTCGCGACCCTCGAGCTCGAGCTCCACAACTCCGCTGGCGACAGCGCGACCTTCGGCCCCGTCGGGACGGGCTGCTACGCCAACACGCGGCTCGATATCCCGAACCGCACCTACTACATCATCGCCTTCGGCGATCCGACGAGCGCCGACTTCGCGGACTCCTCGCAGATCGACGCCTTCTGCCCCGACTTCACCCTCAACCCGAGCGGGGATGCGCTGACGATCACCAAGAAAGGCGCCACGGACGCCGACCGCGAGGTCGATACGGTCGACTTCGGCGGCTTCGGGTGCGCCACGGGCTTCGCCAAGTTCCAGGCCGACGACGGCCTCAACCGGGGCCGCTCGCTGCTCCTCGCGAGCGCCCAGAACTCCAACAAGGACCTCAACGACGACGCCAGCGCGTGGTGCCTCGCCGGCCCCACCGACGTCTACAGCGGGACCGGGCGCCACCTCGGCGGCCCGAAGGTCCCCGGCGGCGGCGGCTGCGCCGAGTTCGCCTGCGACGGCGAGGACGACGACTGCGACGGGGCCACCGACGAGGTCAGCGAGCTCGCCAACGACGACAACGACACCATCTGCAACGAGCGCGACTGCGACAAGGACAGCGCCCTGTGCGACTTCGCCATCGACGACGCCCGCTGCTCGGCGGACTTCGACGGCGACGGGATCATCGACTGCCGCGACACCTGCGAGGACGCCGACAAAGACGGGTACGGCGTCGACGGCCAGGCGGCGACGGCCGGCAATGGCTGCCAGGGCTTGGAGCCCCTGAGATGCGACCAGAGCCCCCTCGAGTTCCCCGACAACGTCGAGCTCGCCTCGGGCTCGACGGACACCGCCAAGTGCATCAACGGCCTCGACGACAACTGCGACGGCGCGGCCGACTGCCTTGACGCCGCCTGCCAGCCCGACGCGATCTGCGCCGCCGAGGTCTGCGAGCGCGCCGAGCCGATCTCTTGCGGCGACACGGTGCTCGTCACCCCGCGATCGGTGGATTTCATGGCCTGCCTCAGCGGCGTCAGCGCGGCCGGCGCCGACAAGGTCTACGCCTTCACGGCCGACACGACCGGGACCATCGAGCTGCGGATCGACAACCTTGGCACGCGCCTGTTCATGCTCCAGGTGGCCGAGGCGGCCTGCGCGCACGACAGCTGTGATCCCTTCCTGCTGCCGAGCTCGACGGTGCCACGCGCGGCCGAGTCCAACTGCATCACCGGCGGGCGCCTCGACGTCTCCGTCACCGCGGGCACGACCTACTACGTGGTCGCCAAGCACATCGGCACCTGCAGTGAGGGCAACGGAGTGTCCGGCAACCTGACCCTGTCGTGCGACGAGGTCTGTGACCCATCCGGCGTCGACGAGGACGCCGACGGGTTCACCGACTGCGCTGACGACGAGTGCGTCTTGGCCGCGGATTGCCTTAGCTATGACTACGACAACGACGGCGTGACCAACGCCGACGAGACCACCTGCCACACCAGCCCGCTGCAGCCCAACGAGAGCCCCGACGACGACGGCTTCCTCGATCCCGACGGCGACCTCGTCCTCAACTGCGTCGACGACGACGACGACGACGACGGCGCCCCCGACGCCCTCGAGATCGACGCCTGCGCCGACCCGCTGTCGAAGAACAACCCCTACCATTACCCCGCGGCGAGCTGCGACGCCGGCGACACCCGCCCGGCCTGCGGCGGCGCCGCGCCGCCGGTGTGCGACCAGGCCGGGGTCGACGGCGACTGCAACGGCGAGCTCGACACGACCCAGGCTATCTGCGGCGTCAAGGAGGACGACTGCGGGGACAACATCGACAACGACTCCGACGGTAAGATCGACTGCGGCATCGGCTTGACCGTTCCGCCCGACGAGGACTGCGTCTACGACTCCCTTTGCGCCACGTTCGACTTCGACGGTGACTCCTTCGACAACGAGGCGGAGATCTACTGCAACACCGACCCCTTGTGCGCCAGCAACGACCAGGAGGGCTGCGGCGACGTCGTGGCGCTGCAGCCCAGCCCGCCCGAGTCCGCTGACGACACCGACGGCGACGGCCTGCCCAATTGCTACGACGCGGACGATGACGGCGACGGCTTCCCCGACAATGAAGAGATCGTCTGTGGCTCCAACCCCAACGACCACGCTGACCACCCGCAGAACACCGACGGCGACAGCCAGTGCGACGCGGTCGACCCCGACGACGATGGCGACGGCTTCTTGGACGTCGTCGAACAGAGCTGCCTCAGCGACAGCAAGGACGCCACCTCGACGCCCAGGGACGCCACCCACGACATCGACCAGGACGGCACTTGCAACCAGCTAGACGCCGACGACGACGGCGACGGCTGGCTCGACCTCGACGAGGCCACCTGTGAGACCGACCCCAACGACGGCGCGGACAACCCCACCGACAACGGCGAAGACCTCGACGACGACCGCCTGTGCGACAAGCTAGACGCCGACGACGACGACGACACCTGGAGCGACATCGACGAGCAGGCCTGCGGCTACGATCCGCACAACCCCCTCGACTTCCCGACGGACACCGACGGCGACACGGTCTGCGACGCGATCGACCCCGACGACGACGGCGATGGCGTCGATGACGCGACCGAGCTCCTGTGCCTGACCGATCCTCTCGACGAAGACGACCGGCCGCTGCAGGCCGACACCCTCGACCCCGACCACGACGGCCTCGCCAACTGCGTCGACGACGACGACGACGACGACAACGTCAGCGACGTCAACGAGGAGCTCATCGGCAGCGATCCGCAAGCGGTGGATACGGACCAGGACGGCCTCGACGACGGCGTCGAGAACGCCAACCACGACGGCGTCGTAGACGCCAACGAGACCTCCCCCCTGAAGAAGGACTCCGACGGCGACGGCCTGACGGATCTGCAGGAGGCCGACAGCTGCTACCCGCTGCCCGATGGCGGCTGCGCGCCGACCCTGGGCTGGGTGCAGGACACGGACGGCGATGGCCTCTTCGACTCCTTCGAGGACCTCGACAAGGACGGCGACACCGGCACGGACGAGACCAACCCGCTGGTGGCCGACAGCGACGGCGACGGCTTCAACGACGGCCAAGAGCGCGGCTGTCTCTCCGATCCTCTCGATCCCGACAGCGTCCCCGTCGACCTCGACGGCAGCGGGGTGTGCGACGGCGCCGAGGCCGACACGGATCTAGACGGCGTCTCCGACGGCGTCGAGGTCTACTGCGGCAACGACCCCTTCGATGGCGGCGACACCCCGCTGCTCAGTGAGCTGGTCGACACCGACGGCGACCTCGACCTCAACTGCCGGGATCTCGACGACGACGACGACGAGGCCTCAGATGAAGACGAGCTGGTGTGCGGCACGGACCCCCTGTCCGACGCCGACACGCCCTCCATCGACGACGTGGCCGACTACGACCTCGACGGCGAGCTCAACTGCGTCGACGACGACGACGACGACGACGGCCTCCGCGACGCGGCCGAGCAGACGGCCGGCACCAGCCGCCTCGACCGCGACAGCGACGACGACGGCATCTCCGATGGCCTCGAGGTCAACGTACACGGCACGGATCCGACCAAGCGGGACACCGACGAAGACGGCGTCTCCGACGGCGTGGAGCTCGGCCTCGAGGCCGGCACCGTCGACACCGACGAGGCCCTGTTCCAGGCGGACCTCGACCCCGAGACGACCACGCTGGCAAAGACCGCCGACTCCGACGGCGACGGCCTGACCGACGGCGAAGAGGACCTCAACGGCAACGGCCGCGTGGACGCGGGTGAGACCAACCCGAACGATCCGACCGACGGTCTGCACGACACGGACGGCGACGGCCTCACGGACCGCGCAGAGCTCCTGGTCCACAACACCGACCCCCTCGATCCCGACACAGACGATGACGAGCTCGACGACAAGCTCGAGGTCAGCGTCTGGCGGACCGATCCCAACAACCCCGACAGCGACGCGGGCGGTATCATCGACGGCTACGAGGTCCAAAACGGCACCGACCCCGCCGACGAGGGCGACGACTTCGACACCTCGGCCATCACCGGCGACAACGTCTTCAGCTGCTCCGGCGGCCCGGCACGCGACACGCTGATCGTCGTATTCGGCCTGCTGGCCTTCGCCTGGTGGTGGCGCCGCCGACGCAGCCTGGTGTAACTCGCGGGCCTCAAACACGAACCGGGGTGGTGGACAGCCAGCAGCTCGCCACCACCCCCTTCGGCCTGGTCCACAGCGTCAGCGCCAGCCGACGCGGTCCCGGCCTGGTCCACAGCGTCAGCGTCAGCCGACGCGGTCCGATCGAGGGGCACCTTGGGCCGCGGCCGCCCCGAGCTCGTGCGTGGAGAGGGCGCGCCTCGGTGGCGCGCTGCGTGGTGTACAGGCTGCGACCTGCAAGGCCAGGTCAGGTCGCGCCCTTGTCAGGGCAGGCGCCGCCAGAGCATCGACATGGGCCAAGGCGGCGCGCGCCGGCGCAGCTCCACCGCGTCGCGAGCGTGCGGGAGCCGCGGCGCCTGTCGGGCGCTACTTCGCGCGGTAGGTGATGCGACCGCGGGTCAGGTCGTAGGGCGACAGCTCCACGGTGACCTTGTCTCCCGGCAGGATTCGGATGTAGTGCTTGCGCATCTTTCCGGAGACGTGCGCCAGCACCTTGTGACCGTTCTCGAGCTCGACGCGGAACATCGCGTTCTTGAGCGGCTCGATCACCGTCCCTTCGACTGTGATTCCTTCTTCCTTGGCCATGTGCCCTCCTCGGTGCTCGGGCCTCGAGTGTGCGGATGTGTCGCCGCCGGTCCACTGAGACGGTCGTCCGCTTGGAGTGTCCGCTTTCGCGGCGCGGTGGATCACTTGAGCGCCCGGACCAGGCCCGCGGGGATACCTATCGGGTCGCCGCTCAGAAGCCAAGCCGGAAGTTCTTCGCCGGCCCACCCCGACGAAGTCTGCGCGCTGGGCCGCGCTCGACGTGCTATCGTCTTGTCATCATGCCGGACCTAGCTCAGAGCGCGTTCGACTGGCTGTTCGAGGGGGCGAGTGACCCGCTGGCGCGGGTCGACTCGGCAGGCCGGGTCGTCGCCGTCAACGGCGCGTGGCGAGCGGCGCTGACGGAGCCTACCCTGCCCCTGCGCCTGTCCCAGCTCGGCCCCGAGCTCGAGGCGACCGAGCTGGTCCCCGGCAGCGCCGCGCCCGCTATTGGGCGCCTTCGGATCGACGGCAGCGTCTGGCGCCTCGCGGCGCACCCTCACGGCGAGGGGCACGTCCTCAGGGCCACCCACGACGGCGCCCTGGAGACCATCGACTACCTCTGCATCGTGGACGACTTCCCAACGGCGATCGCCCTGCAACGCGGGGGTCACATCGCCTACGTCAACAAGAAGGCCGTCGCGCTGATGGGGTACGACTCGGCCGACGCGCTCCACGGCCTGCCTATCGAGCGCGTCGTCCACAGCTCCGAGCTCGACCGACTCCGCGAGCGCGCCGCCGAGATAGCGGCGGCCGGCACGCCGCTCCGCGAGCGCGAGACGCGCCTGCTCCGCAACGACGGCTCTTTCGCGCTGGCGGAGCTGTCGGGGTTCCGCGCGCGGCTGTCGGGGGGTGTGGGCTGCGCGTTCGTCGTCCGGGACGTGACCGAGCGGCGCCGCCTCGAGGCGCAGATCCGCCACGGTCGCCGGATGGAGGCCATCGGTCGGCTCGCTGGCGGCATCGCCCACGACTTCAACAACCACCTGTCGGTGATCCTCAACTGCGCCGAGTTCCTCGCGGCGTCGCTCCCCAAGGAGACGAGCGGCCACCACGACGCCGAGGAGATCCGATGCGCGGCGCAGCGCGCCGCCGGGCTGACCAAGCAGCTGCTGACGTTCAGCCGCGGCGACGTGGGCGAGCCGGAGCTGCTGGACATCAACGACGTCGTCAGGCGACTCTCCGAGTTCTTGCGGCGGATCATCGGCGCCGACATCGATCTGGACACGCAGCTCATGCGAGAGCTGCCCGCCATCCGCGCGGTCCGGCAGCACCTCGAGCAGATCCTGGTCAACCTCACCGTCAACGCCCGCGACGCCACGCCCTCGGGCGGCAAGGTCCGTATCGTTACGAGCTACAAGCGCTTGTCAGGCGGCGAAGACGCCGGCGCGCTCCCAGCCGGACGCTACGTCGTCGTCGAGGTCCACGACAACGGCGAGGGGATGTCACCCGAGGTTGCCTCCCGCGCCTTCGAGCCCTTCTTCACCACCAAGAGCGCCGGCAAGGGCACGGGCCTGGGCCTGTCGACGGTCCACGGCATCGTCTGTCAGGTCGGCGGGCAGGTCAGCCTGCAGTCCGAGCAGGGGCGCGGCACCGTCGTGCGGATCCTGTGGCCGGCGGTCGCCGACCGCGTCCTCACGTCCGACGACGACCAGGCTACGGACGCCTCCGACCCCGAGGTGGTGCTGCTCGTCGAGGATGACGCCGCCGTGCGCGCCATGGTGGCGCGCATGCTCAAACGCCTCGGCTTCGAGGTGATCGAGGCCATCAACGCCTTGGAGGCTTTGACCCTCATGGAAGACGGCCAGCTCGAGCTCGACGTGGTCGTCACCGACGTCGTCATGCCGCGCATGACCGGCCCCGAGCTGGTCGCCGTCCTCCACGAGGCCGATCCGGACATCCCCGTGGTGTTCATGTCGGGCTACGCGGACGAGGTCCTTGAGGATCACGTCCTCGAGCCGCTGCACGTGACCTTCCTCCCCAAGCCCTTCACCTCAAAGGAGCTCAAGGACAAGATCGAGCAGGCCCGCTCGCCAGCGGAGGCCTCGGTCTGAGGCGAAGCACTCGCCCCTGCGCCGCCACCTCACCCACGGCGCGCCGACCGCGCGCCCAGGAGACTGCACCCTTTGAATGGAAGACACATCGTCATCACCGGCGGCGCCGGCGCCCTCGGGCGCGCCGTCGTCGCCCTGCTCGCCGACGCCGGCGCCCGCTGCCACGTCCCACTGCTCCACCCCACCGCGCCCGGCGCCGGCGTGCTGCCGGAGGGCCCCGAGGTCGAGGTCACCCCGGACGTGGACCTGACCGACGAGCAGCAGGTCGCCCACTACTTCGCCGCGCTGCCCGAGCTGTGGGGCTCGGTCCACGTCGTCGGCGGATTCACCATGGCGCCGCTCCTCGACACCTCCGCAAGCGACCTGCGCGCGATGTTCGACCTCAACGCGCTCAGCTGCTTTCTGTCCTGTCGCGAGGCCGTGCGCGCCATGCGCCGCAGCGGCGCCGGTGGGCGCATCGTGAATGTGGCGGCCCGGCCGGCCCTCGAGCCGACCGCTGGGATGGTCGCCTACTCCACCTCGAAGGCTGCCGTCGCCGCGATGACCCAAAGCCTGGCCCAGGAGCTGCGCCGACTGGGGGCGCTGGCCCAAGGTCGACGAGGTCGCCGTCGCCGTGCGCTACCTGGTCGCCCCCGACAACCTCCTGACCACGGGGCTCGTCATGCCGGTGTACGGCCGCGCCTGAGGCCGCTGTCCTGTCGGCCTGTTGCGTCAGCCCCGACATCGCCGAGGTGCTGGTCGCGCCGGGCGACCTCTTCGCGCTCTGCTCCGGCGGCTGCGCCAGCGCCTGCGCACGATCGGCCAGGTGATGCGGGGCGCCCAGGAGCGATCCGCTCCCCTGTAGGCCGCCCGTCAGCCGCCGGTGGCGTCGGCGCCGTTGCCGTCGGGCGCCGGAGCGGGCTCGAGCTCGACCGCCTGGCACAGGCTGCGCAAGAGCGCCTGGAGCTCGGCCTGGGCCTCGAAGCGATCGCCGCCCTCGCAGCTGAGCACGCGCCCCGCTCGCTCGATGATCCAGAGCACGCGCAGCCGCCGGGTCTTGCCGGTCCGGTGCACGGCGCGCACCTCGATGGCGGTCTCGTAGTGCTGCTCGCCGTCGATCTCCCAGCCCCGACCGATGAGCGCGTCCTTGGCGTGCCCCGAGACCCTGATGATCGCGTCGTGAGGGAGGTGCCGCAGGTACACCCGCCGCTCGCCGTCGGCCGAGGTGCCCAAGATCGCGCGCTCGTGGCGATGGACGACGAGATCCACGGGGAGGTCAGCCGCGAGGACGCCGTCCCGCGTCTGTACCCGCTGGTGGGTGGGACGCGGCGGGGTGTCCCCGGCGGCAACCGGCTCCCCTTCGGCGCAGGCGCTCGCCCCCAAGCCCACGACGAGGGCGAGCAGCGCGGCACCAACGCGCGACGCTCGCCTTGCCCCCGGCGCTCGGCGACGCCATCCTCCTCGCGTGCCCATCGGTCCCCTCATCCTCGCCTCACTCGCCCTCGCGGTGTCGGGTTGTAGCCCGGACGACGCCGCGACGGAAGGTCGCTGCGGACCCGACTTCGCCGCGGCCATCCACGCCAGCGGCGCCCTGCCCTCCCCTCAACCCGAAGGCATGCCCCCGGCCTCGGTGGCGGGCGAGGACGGCGTCAGCGGCCACGCGGATCTCGCGCCCCTCTTGCGCGGCGATCACGCAAGCCTCGACCTCACCCTCGACCCCACCACCTGCCGGGTCGACGCCGCGCCGCGCCCCTACGTCCCCTTCGACGCCACCGACCTGACCGCGCCAGGCCGCTCCTCGATCGGCCTCGACACCTTTCCCCACCCCTTGGTCGGCGGCCTGCTGGTGACCGGCCGCGACCGCGGCGCCGGCGACGACGTCGACAGCTGGGACCGCGCCTTCGTCGCGCTCCGGATCGAGGCCCCCCACCTCCACGCCCCTTCACGTCAGGCGGTCTTCGACGCCCTGGTCGAGACCTGCGGCGCCCTCGATCCCGGCGCCGTGGCCGTCATCATCACCACCGGCCGCGGCACCCCCTCGGGCGGCGGGGCCCTCATCCTCGACCGCGAGGCCGTCGGCTGGGACTCTCTCGCCGCGGCGATGGCGGCCGCGTGCGGCCACCTGGGCGCCCTCGCCTGGGTCATCGACGGGTCCTGGGCCGGCGACATCGATCTGTCCTTCTTCGCCGACGGCCCGCCGCTGACGCTCTGGCGCGCCTCGGACGCCCTCGCCCCCGACGCGCCGCGCCTGGACGTCGACCTCGGCGGCGCGCTGAGCTACGTCCTCGGCCGCCGGATCGCCGCCCAGGTCGGCCAGCAGTGCCTCGCGCGCGCCCGCCCCGGGCCCGGCGAGCTGTGGGCGCTGTTCGACGCTCCCGCGGGCGAGGTCCGCGCCGACATCGTCGCCGCCCGCTGGGATCGCGCCGGCGTCCGTGGCCTGCGAGACCTCGCCGACGGCGCCGGACTCACCTCGCCCATCGCCGCCACGACCCTCGCCCGCGCCCTCGAGGCCCAGATCCCCGCGACCCTGCGGCTCACGACCGCCCCGGCGCCGGTCTCCGACCGCTGCGTGCAGGACGCCGACTGCGCCACGCTCTTGGCCGCCTGCGCCCTGCCGCCATGCCGCACCCTTCGCTGTGTCGGCGGGCGCTGCGCTCCAGGCGTGGCCCTCGGCGCCGGCTGCGACGACCTCAACCCATGCACCGAGGGCGACCGCTGCGATCACGGCGGCGCCTGTGTCGGGACCCTCGTGGACTGCGCCGACGACAACCCCTGCACCGTCGACGCCTGCGAGCCGCTGCGCGGGTGCGTCCACGTCCCCTCCGACGACCCCTGCGACGACGGCGACGCGTGCACCGAGGGCGACCGCTGCGGGCCCGACGGGCGCTGCGTAGGCGCTGCGCGAGTCTGCGACGACGGCGACCCCTGCACCCTCGACGAGTGCCGGCCGAGCCGCGGCTGCGTCTTCACCCGGGCGCCCCTGGCCTGTGACGACGGCGACCCCTGCACCATCAGCGACACCTGTCGCGACGGAGTCTGCCGCGGCACCGACCTCGGCTGCGACGACGGCAACCCGTGCACCGATGACCGCTGCGAGGCGGAGACCGGGGCCTGCCACTTCGCCCCCGCCGTCGACCACACGCCCTGCGACGACGGCGATCCTTGCACCCGCGCGGATCGCTGCGACGCCGGGGTCTGCGCGGGTGTGGTCGACACCTGTGACGACGGCCTCGACTGCACCTTCGACGTCTGCGAGCGCGGCGCCTGCGCTGCGCTGCCCACCCCCGGCTACTGCGTGCACGACGGCGCCTGCGTCCCCGTGGGCGAGGCGCCCGATGGGGCCCCATGCCTGCGCTGCGTCGCCACCGGGAGCCTGGTGGCCGCCCCGGAGCTCGAGGGCGCGCCCTGCGACGACGACGGCGTCGCCTGCACCGAGGACCTGTGCGTTGGCGGCGTCTGCGCCCACCTCCAGGCGCCCGGCACCTGCCGCGATCCTGACGGGGCGTGCGTGGCCGTTGGCGAGGCGTTGGGACCCTGCCTGACCTGCGTCGGCACCGGCGTGGCGGCGCCGGCGCCCGACGGCGCGCCCTGCGGCGACGGCGAGAGCTGCGACGTGGGTCGCTGCGACGGCGCGGGCTTCTGCGTGCCCGAGCCCGCGCCCTGCTGCCCCGAGGCGGCGCTCGCCTGCGGGGGGACGGTCGCCGGCGACACCCGCGACGGCGCGCCGAGCGTGTCCGAGTGGGGCTGCGCGCCCGCCCGCGACGTCGGGGGCCACGACCAGAGCTTCAGCTTCGTCGCCCCGTGCAGCGGCGAGGTCGTCTTTGTCGTCGACGGCTTCACCCTGCTCACCGCCTACGTCGTCGATCTCTCGACCAGCGCGTGCGACGCGGGCGAGTGCGCCATCGGCGGTTTTACGAGCGTCGTGCTCAGCGCTGAGGCTGGCCGAACCTACGCGATCGTGGTCGACGGCGCCCCCGGCTCGGAGGGCGCCTTCACCATCGAGGCCCGGTGTGGCTGCGAGCCCGACCTCGAACCCGCCCCCTAGGCTGGGCTGCCCTCGGTGACCGAGCAGGTCGATGCAGAGCATGCGCCGATCGCGCCTGCGGATCCGCCGGTCGCAGCCGCAAGCGGGTGACCGATACGGGCTAGAGCGCCTCGAGCGCCTCGAGCACCGCGTCCACGTGCCCCTTGACCCGGACCTTCGGCCAGGCGGCGGCGATGGTCCCGTCGGCGCCGACCAGGAAGGTCGAGCGGATGGTGCCCTCGAACTCGCGGCCGTACATCTTCTTGAGCCCCCAAGCACCGTAAGCCTTGTGGAGGGTCAGCTCGGTGTCGCTGATGAGGGGGAAGGGCAGCGCGTGCTTGGCCGCAAACCTGTCGTGGCTCTTGACGCTGTCCTTGGACACGCCGACCACCTGGGCGCCGACGGCCTGGATCCGAGCGATGTTGTCGCGGAAGTCACAGGCCTCGGTGGTGCAACCGGGGGTGCTGTCCTTCGGGTAGAAATAGACGACGTAGGGCTTGCCCGCGAGCTCCGCGGAGGTCAGGCGGCCGCCGCCGCCGGTGGGAAGGTCGAAGTCCGGGGCGCTGTCGCCGTCGCCGAGCATGGCTCTCTCCTCGTCGGGGGGTCTGTCCAGCCGGGTCCATATACGCCGGCGAGGGCTGGAGCAACCCCCGCGGCGGACCTGTCCTACAGCTCGTCGAATAAAGCGCCTTCGTCTACCATGCGCGCCATGCGTATCGGCATCATCTCGGACATCCACTCGAACTACGAGGCCCTGACCACGGTCTTGGGCTGGCTCGAGGACAATAAGGTAGACGAGATCGTCTGCCTCGGCGACGTCGTGGGCTACGGCCCCGACCCCAACCCCTGCTGCGACCTGGTGCGCAGGCACTGCAAGGCGACGCTCATGGGCAACCACGACGCCGCCGTCATCGGCGTCATGGACACCGATTACTACTACCTGGCCGCCCGCGAGGCGATCTACTGGACCCGCTCGAAGCTCAGCGACGACAACTTCCAGTGGCTCTTCGGCCTACCCTTCACCCACACCCGCGACAACGCCGCCTTCTTCCACGCGGCGCCGGCCAAACCCTCGGGCTGGGCCTACGTGGTGCGGACCAACGACGCGCTCAACCACAACGGCCACGTCTACTCGCGGCTCAAGACATGGAACTTCGTCGGCCACAGCCACCTGACCAAGCAGTTCGCCATCAACGGCAAGCGGGCCAAGGACGTCTCCGGGCGGGTGCTTCACGCCAAGGCCGACCGCAAGTTCATCATCAACGTCGGCTCCGTCGGCCAGCCGCGCGACCGCGACGCGCGCCTGTGTTTCGGGATCTTCGACGACGTGCTCGAGACCTTCGAGCACATCCGGCTGCCCTACGACATCGAGTCCGTCGCCCGCAAGATTATCGGCGCCGGCCTCGACGACAAGTTCGCCCGTCGTCTCTTCGTCGGGCAGTAGCGCTCCGCGCGACCGGCTAGCCGCGCAGCTGTCTGACCGCCTCGGCGACGCGCGCGACGGCGAAGTCGATGTCGGCCTCGGTGGTCGTGCGCCCCAGCCCGAAGCGGAGCGAGGCGTAGGCGCGCGAGTCGCTCAGGCCCATGGCGCGCAGCACGTGGCTGGCTTCGCCGCGGGCGCTCGCGCAGGCGGAGCCGCTGGAGACGGCGACGTCGCCGCCGATGGCCTGGAGCAGCCGCGCCCCCTCGACGCCCTCGAAGGCGACGTGGAGGTTGTGGGGCAGGCGGTGGATGAGGCCGCCGTTGACGGCGACGCCGCAGGCCTGGCGGCGCAGCCCCTGCAGGAGCCGGTCGCGCAGGGCCGCGAGCCGGGTGGCGTCGGCCTCGAGGCGCTCGGCGGCCAGCTCGCAGGCGAGCCCGAAGCCGACGATGGCCGGCACGTTCAGGGTCCCTGAGCGCAGGCCACGCTCGTGGCCGCCGCCGTGCAGCAGCGGCTCGAGCACCAGCGGCGGGCGGCGGGCGACGTAGAGGGCGCCGATCCCCTTGGGCCCATACATCTTGTGGGCCGACCAGGCGACGAGAGCGACGCCGGGCCGCGCCGCCGAAAAGGGGATCTTGCCGACCGCCTGGGCGGCGTCGACCAACAGGGGCACGCCTCGTTTGGCGCAGAGGTCGGCGACGGCGTCGACGGGCTGGATCGTGCCGACCTCGTTGTTGGCGGCCATGACGGCCACGGCGAGGGTGTCCGAGCGGAGCGCGGCCGCGACGTCGGCGGGATCGAGCGAGCCTTCGGCGTCGACGGGCAGGATCGTGGTCTCGACGCCGCGGGCGGCCAGCGCCGCGCAGGTGTCGAGGACGGCCGGGTGCTCGACAGCGGTGGTTATCAGGTGGCGGGCGCGAGGGCGCGCGGCGGCCAGCCCCGTGAGCGCGAGGTTGACGGACTCGGTCGTGCCCGAGGTGAAGACGATCTCCTTGGGGCCGCCGCCTACCGCCGCGGCGACCTGGGCTCGGGCGCGGCCGACGGCGCGGGCGACGTCGCGCCCCGGCGCGTGGCTCGTGCTGGCCGGGTTCGCGAAGCGCTCCGAGAAGAAGGGGAGCATCGCCGCGACGACCGCCGGATCGCAGGCCGTGGTGGCGTGGTTGTCCAGGTAGACGGGGCCCTCGGGGCGCGCGCCGCCGTCGGCGCCAGAGGCGCGTTGACTGTCAGGGCCTGGGTCTCTACGTTGCGCGCTCATCAGGGCCGGATGATACGGCCCGCGGGAGCAGAAAGGCCATGGCCACAATCGACCAAGCACAAGTGATGGCGGCGCTCGGGACCGTGATGGACCCCGACCTCCACAAGGACCTCGTCACCCTCGGGATGGTCCGCGACGTCGAGATCAGCGGCACCGAGGTGTCCTTGCGCGTCGTCCTCACCACGCCCGCCTGCCCGCTGAAGGAGCGGATCCAGGGCGACGTCGAGGCGGCCCTGGAACGCGTCGGGGTCACCAAGGTGAACGTGACGATGGACGCCGAGGTTCAGCGAGCCAGTGGCCCGGCCACCGCTCCCGGCCAGCCCCAGCGCATGCCCGGTGTCAAGGCGGTGATCGCGGTCATCAGCGGCAAGGGCGGCGTCGGCAAGAGCACGGTGGCGGTGAACCTCGCGGTGAGCCTGCAACGCCTGGGCGCCAGGGTCGGCCTCCTAGACGCGGACATCTACGGCCCGTCCCTGCCCATCATGATGGGGCTGCAGAACAGCCGCCCGGCGATGACCGCCGACGAGCGCATCGCCCCGCTGCTCCGCTATGGGATCAGCGTCATGTCCATGGGCTTCATGCTCAAGGAGGACCAGGCGGTGGTGTGGCGCGGGCCGATGCTCGGCAAGGCCCTGCAGCAGTTCATCGAGGACGTCGACTGGGGCAACCTCGACTACGTCGTCGTCGACATGCCGCCGGGGACCGGCGACGTGCAGCTGAGCCTCGGCCAGCTCCTGCCCGTCACCGGCGCCGTCGTCGTCACCACGCCCCAGGACGTGGCCTTCGCGGACGTCCGGCGCGCGATCAAGATGCTCGAGCTCACCAAGATCCCGAGCCTCGGCCTCGTCGAGAACATGAGCGGCTTCGTGTGCGGCAGCTGCGGAGCCTCCCACGCCATCTTCGGCGAGAGCCGCATCGAGTCGCACGCGGCCCGCCTCGACATGGAGGTCCTGGCCAAGCTGCCCCTCGACTCGGTCACCGCGGTGGCCGCCGACCAGGGCGAGCCCATCGTCGTGGCCTCGCCGGCCGGCTTCTTCCAGCGCGGCCCCGGCTGAGCGCGCCGCGCCACCTGGGCTCAGCCCTCGGGCTCGACCACCGGGTTGGACAGGGCTCCGAGCCCGTCGATGCGGACCTCCACCCGGTCGCCGGGGACCAGCGGGCCCACGCCCGCCGGCGTCCCGGTGGCGATGACGTCGCCGGGCTCCAGCGTCATCACGCGAGTGATGTAGGCGACCAGGAAGTGAGGGCGGAAGACCATCTGGCCAAGGTGGCCGTCCTGACGGACCTCGCCGCTGACGCGCACGACGACGCGCTGGTCGGCGGGGGTGAAGTCCGTGTCGATCCAGGGGCCCATGGGGCCGAAGGTGTCGAAGGACTTGCCGCGGGTGAACTGCACGTCCTTGCGCTGCAGGTCCCGCGCCGTGACGTCGTTGAAGGTCGTGTAGCCGAAGATATGGTCGGCGGCGTCGGCCTCGGAGACGCGGCGGGCGCGGCGCCCGATGACGACCGCCAGCTCGCCCTCGTGGTGGACGAGCTCGCTCTCGCCGCGGGGATAGACGATCGGCGCTCCCGGGCCCACCAGCGCGCTCGGCGGCTTGAGGAAAAGGAGCGGCTCCTGGGGCACGTCGTGGCCGAGCTCGGCGGCGTGGGCGCGGTAGTTTCGGCCGACGCAGATGATCTTGGACGGCGCCGTCGGAGGGGCGAGGCGCAGCCGATCCCACGGCAGGAGCGGCTGCGGCCCCTGGGCCACGGCGGCCTCGAAGGGGCAGCCGGACAAGGCCACCAGGCCGCCGTCGACGACGCGACCCCAGCGGCGCTCCCCCCCGATCGTATAGCGGGCGTAGCGAGGCATGTCGCCAGGGTAGGAGACCCCAGGACCGCGGCGCAAGGGCGCCGAGGAGGCAGGTGAGAGATGAGTGAGCGAAGCCCCTGGACCGAACGCCAGGCCGCGGCGGGTGCGGCGCTGGCGACCTTCAAGGGCGCCGAGGTGCCCGCCCGCGTGTCCGACCCCGCCGCCGAGCGCGTCGCGGCCACCGCGGGCGCGGCCGTCATGGAGCTCGCCTGGCAGTCGCACTTCATCGCCCGCGGGCGGCACCGCGCGCGCTTCGTCCACAACATGACGACCTGCCAGGTGAAGGCCCTCGAGGCGGGCCAGGGCAACTTCGGGATGGTCGTCAACGACAAGGGCCAGCTCGTCGCCCAGCTGCACCTCGACGCCGAGGCCGACGCCCTGCTCATCGAGACGGGTGAGGAGGACCGCGAGCGGGTCATGGCCCAGCTCCGGCGCTACCGCGTCGCGGACGACGTCCGCTTCGAGGCCGAGGACCGTTGGTCCGTCGTGGCGCTGGTCGGTCCCGAGGCCGACCGGGTCGCGGCCGCGGCCGGGGTGCCCCTCGACGGCCTTGACGCCGAGCACGCGTGGCGCGACGTAGAGCTGTGGGCGGCCACGGTGCGGGTACGGCGGACGTCGCGCCGGATCGGGGAGCCGGGCCTGGATCTGCGGGTCGCGGCCGAGGACGCGCCGGCGCTCATCGACCGACTCGTCGGCGCGGGCGCGGTGGCCATCGGGCTGCAGACCTGGACCTGGCTGCGGGTGCGCGCGGGCTGGCCGGCCGACGGCGTGGACATGGGCGCGGCGAACCTGCCGCTCGAGGCTCAGGCGCTCTACGACACGGTAGACTGGGACAAGGGCTGCTACATCGGTCAGGAGGTCATCGCGATGACCCACTACCGAGGGCGCCCCAGCCGGCACCTCCGCGCCGTGCGGCGCGCGGACGGTGGCCCCTTGCCCACGGGCGCCGAGATCGTCGCGCCGGCGACCGGCAAGCCCGTGGGAGCGGTCGGCAGCGTCGCGACCCTCGAGGGCCTCGGGGAGGTCGCGCTGGCGGTCCTCAAGCGCAAGCACGCCGAGCCCGGGACGCGGCTGCAGCTGGCCCACGGCGCCGGCCTGATCGTCGCCGCGCTTCCCCTTGAGGCGTAACCGGGCTGCACCTGGGACCTGGCCTGGCCGTCGCTGTCCTCGAGGGCGCGACCTGTCGCGCGCCTGCCCATCGCGCAGGAGCTGATCGGCACCGACAAGAGGGCCTACGGCGAGCGCCATGGGGATCTGAAGACCAGGGCGCTGGCCGACCTCGCCTTCGCCCGTCGGGAGCCGGCCCCGCGGACCATGACGCCCCGCGTCAAGGCTTTCGCCAGCCGGATCGACGTGCTACGAAACGTGGACACAACCCAGGTTTATCGCGGAGCGCGTCATGGTCGACTTCACCCTCTCCGAAGAGCAAGATCTGCTACGGCAGCTGGCCCGAGATTTCGCGAAGAACGAGATCATCCCAGTGGCTCGGCACCACGACGAGACGGGTGAGTTCCCCGTCGAGGTGGTGAAAAAGGCCTGGGAGGCGGGGCTGCTGAACACCAAGATCCCCGAGGCCTACGGCGGCCTCGGGCTCGGCGTCTTCGAGAGCGCGATCATCGCCGAGGAGCTCGGCTACGGCTGCACGGGCATCACCACGGCCATCGAGGGCAATAACCTCGCCGAGGCGCCGCTGATCGTCGCGGCCAGTGACGGGCTGAAGAAGAAGTACCTCGCCCCGATGGTCGACGAGTTCAAGATGGCGGCCTACGCCGTCACCGAGCCCGGCGCGGGCTCGGACGTCGCGGCGATCAAGACCACGGCCGTCAACAAGGGCGACAAGTACGTCATCAACGGCACCAAGCAGTGGATCACGAACGGCGCCAAGGCCGACTGGTACTTCGTGCTCGCCAAGACAGATCCGGCCGCGGGCCACCGCGGCATGTCGGGTTTCGTGGTCCCGCGGGAGCTGCCGGGCGTATCCGTCGGCCGCAAAGAGTGGAACATGGGCCAGCGGGCCAGCGACACCCGCCAGATCGTCTTCGAGGACGTCGAGGTCCCCGCCGACCACCTGGTCGGTGAGGAGGGCCAGGGCTTCAAGGTGGCCATGGCCGCCTTCGACATCACGCGCCCCATGGTCGCCGCGACCGCCGTCGGCCTGGCCAAGCGCGCCCTCGACGAGGCCGTCGGCTACGCGCAGGAGCGCAAGACCTTTGGCCGCCCCATCGCCCAGCACCAGAGCGTCGCCTTCATGCTCGCCGACATGGCCACCGCCGTCGAGGCCGCCCGCCTCCTCGTCTGGCAGGCCGCGGTGACCTTCGACCAGGGCAAGCGCAACACCCTCTACGCGGCGCACGCCAAGCGCTTCGCCGCCGACGAGGCCATGCGCATCGCCGTCGACGCGGTCCAGGTCTTCGGCGGCTACGGCTTCAACGCCGAGTACCCGGTCGAGAAGCTCATGCGCGACGCCAAGATCTTCCAGATCTACGAGGGCACCTCGCAAGTGCAGAGGTTGATTATCTCTCGCTACCTACTGGACCGCTAAGGCGTCCACCGGGGGTGTCCACTGAGTCGCTATTCAGGGGCCCCCCGCTCGTCATCTTCGCTGGCAGCAGGGGCAGTCAGAGGTCAATCACGCCCTTGGGACTCACGCTGCTGGGGCCGGACGGTTGAACCGCAGGCGAACCTCGCACAGAGCCGCGTGTCTCCTGCCCTGTGTGCCTCGAGGCGGGCTGCGGATCTCTGTGCCCTCGATGACCGGCTCTGTCAGGGCCTCGTTTCGCCTGGGGCGCGGCCGGCGTCCACGGCATGCGGCGCGCGACGCGCGGCGCGCGCCCTGATTGTTTCCACCGCGGCGGCATGCGATAGCAGAGGCGGGAGGTGACGGCGTTGGACTTCGTCTCAATGTTCGAAAAGGGTGGGATCTGGCCCCTGTTCATTGGCACGATGGGGGTCGTCGCCCTCGCGATGGCGTGGACCACCTTCCTCAAGGCGACCGCCATGCGGCGGGGCGAGCCGGCCCCGGCCCTCAAGCGCTGGTCGACCTGGACGCTGGTCGCCGCCGCCGCCCCAGCGCTGCTCGGCTACGCAGGGTACAGCCTCGGAATGTCGCGTATCGACGCCATCGTCGCCGCAACCGGGCTCGACGCCGAGGCGGCCGCGAACGTCCGCGCCGGCGCCGAGACCATCGCGGAGCCGATGCTGGTCTTCGGGCTGCTGTTCACCGTCCTGCCTGTTGTGGTTGGGATCTTCGGCATGTTCACGGCCTCCCACAGCCAGCACCGAAAACCATAACTTTCCCTTTGACAGGCCCCAAGGCCTATGCGAGAAACCCTCTCGCTCTCGGCGGCGACGGGCGAATAGCTCAGTCGGGAGAGCGCCTGCCTTACAAGCAGGAAGTCGCAGGTTCGAGCCCTGCTTCGCCCATTGAAAAGAGAACCTCCTCGGACTAGCTCCGAGACCCATGTGGGGCGGTAGTTAAGTCGGTTATAACGCCGGCCTGTCACGCCGGAGGCCGCGGGTTCGAGTCCCGTCCGCCCCGCCAGAGCAGAGAGCCCGCAGGCGTTGCCTGCGGGCTCTCTCTGCTGTTCTCGCTGAACAAAGATCTCTCGGACCAGCTCCGAGACCCATGTGGGGCGGTAGTTAAGTCGGTTATAACGCCGGCCTGTCACGCCGGAGGCCGCGGGTTCGAGTCCCGTCCGCCCCGCCACAACACGACAAGCCCGCAGGCAACGCCTGCGGGCTTGTCTGCGTTTGAGGCCTGCGCGCCTTGGCCCGACCCGCGCCCTCGGATCGACCGCCGCGGGCCTGGCCAAGGCGTGAGCCTCCTCACGCCACGGCGCGAGCCCCAGGCGCTCGCACGACGCCGAGGTGCCCCAAGGCGTGAGCCTCCTCACGCCACGGCGCGAGCCCCAGGCGCTCCAAGGCGTGAGCCTCCTCACGCCACGGCGCGAGCCCCAGGCGCTCGCACGACGCCGAGGACCCCAAGGCGCTCGCACGACGCCGAGGTGCCCCAAGGCGCTCGCACGACGCCAGGGGGCCCAAGGCGGTCATCCATCCAGCTCGAGGCGGCCCGCCGAGACGGCGAACGCCCCGCCGACCGAAGCCGGCGAGGCGCTCGCCTCGTCCACCTAAGGCGTGGGGCCACTACTTGGCCCCACCACCCTGCAGCTTCACACACTGCTCCTGCGACGGATCGATGATGACGAACTGCACGCGGCGGTTCTTGGCGCGACCGCGGGTGCTCTTGTTCGTCGCGATCGGCACGCGCTCACCGTAGCCCTTGGCCACCAGGCGCTCGGCCGGGACCTTCTTCGAGACGAGGTACTTCATGACCTGGTTCGAGCGGTTCTGAGACAGCTCGTCGTTGTACTGCCGAGTGCCGTCGCTGTCGGTGTGACCCTGGATCTCAAGCTTCTTGATCCACGTCTGCGACAGCAGGACCGAGGCGACCGCATCGAGGAGCGGGTAGCTCTTCGGGTCGATCTCGAACTTGTCGTAGCGGAAGTAGACCTTGTCGGTGATGACGATCTCGCAGGGGTTGATCTCGCCGACACCGCAATTGTCCTCGGGATCGTTGGGGCAGGTATCGTCCACGTCCAGGATGCCGTCACCGTCGTTGTCGGGATCGGGGCAGCCGTCCTCGTCCTGGAAGTTGTCGATGTCCTCAGCCTCGTTCATGCATGTGCCCCAGCCCTTGTCGTCCGGCGGGCCGTCGTCCTTGTCGGCGACGTTGTCGTTGTCGTTGTCGTTATCCGGGCAGCCGTCCTCGTCCTGGAAGCCGTCC
>PDWJ01002247.1_pt1 | contig 21478 bp, 13 predicted proteins | sample 1430881 | NCBI WGS metagenome assembly PDWJ01 (sample SAMN01162460, study PRJNA174530) | Oral metagenome, whole genome shotgun sequencing project. | biome: Marine environment; feature: Marine mammal; material: Swab sample of the gingival sulcus; isolation source: swab sample of gingival sulcus... | reverse complement strand
TTAGCGGCAGCCGAAACAGCTGCTCAAGTGTTTCAAAGTGCAACAAAAGCTGCCGGACAGGCAATTGATGAGAATCGAGATTTAAACGCCAGTGATGTGGGAGAAATTGTCAAAGATATGACTCCGGGCATTCGGGAATACGAGATGTCCAAAGCGTATATTACAAACCGACAAGTTGAAGCTCTTGGACGACAAGAGAAAATTCGTCAGCTTGAGAGTAAGGAAAACTTGACGCTGGATGAGGAGCTTGAGCTCATTCACCTCAAAAATCAAGAAGAGCAAAATCCTGACACGGCCTTTGGCCACTTGTCTGGTGCTATTACTGACGCCGGAGAGCATTATCAGAAACGGGTCGATGGTGTAAACATTGTCAATCCCTTTAATCAAATTGGAACACCAATTGCTGAAGGTATTGCTGAGGCCAGCACATTCGATGAGCGTCAAGCGTGGGCTAGTCAACAAGATACTATGACAAAGGAGCTGAACAGGAAAGCGACTGAACTCGACAAGCGCACGAAGCGCAACATCGAAGAGCTCAGCGAACTTCTCGAGAACGGAAACTTAAATGATCCAGATGTTAAAAAACGGGTTGATGAACTCCTTGCTCAGCTTAAAAGTGACGAGAAACTGCTGCAAAAATTGAATGCTATTGCAGATAAACATCTCAAAGATGTAGATCCGGAAAAGCTTAAATATGTAAGATGGCTTCAAACTGGATTTCCCGATCCCGATTCCTTAAGGGATTGGGCGAAGCAAAAAGAAACGGAGTTTACCAAAGCGAATGCTTGTCCTGATGAGACGATAAAAATCGAAAAAGAGGGACGAACCGTTGAGTGTCAGCCGTGTGCAGTTGTTGAAGCGGATTTTAAGTCGTCGCTCGCTACCGGCTACGTAACCTATGCTGAGTCTCTTATTGCCAAAGCGACAAGCTCCTGTAAATGGGCTAAAAATGCTCAGCAGCAAGTAAACGAAACACGAGCTAAAGATGACTGCGAAAAACAAAAACCCGGGAGCGTAGCGGTGTTGTCTGGAGATGGCTATAAATGCCAGTGCCCGCCTGGAGTATCAGCAGCAGTTGCCGACAATAGCGGGCAAACACAGTGTGTCTCGTGTGGCGAACTTCATAGCGATTTTCAAGTAGCTTTGGGGGCAAACGAGAGAGACTACGCCCAACTCATTATTGATCTATCAGTCGGTTGCAGTTGGATTGCCAGCGGAAAAGATAAGTTAAAAGAATACGACAACTGTCCGGTAAACACTGTCAAGTTAAGTGACGACAATAACAACATTCACTGTGTTTCCTGTGAAGAACTTCATGGTGACTTTAACGGTGCTCTTGCTGGAGGGGACAGGGACTATGCAGCAATGCTCCTCGAAGTATCCGCAAATTGTGGGTGGGCAGCTCAAGGGGCACAGGAGATGGAGAGATCTAAAAAATGTCCTGCAGACACGGTAAAACTAAGTAACGCAGATACGGATAAAAATGAATGCGTGCCATGCTCACAGCTCTACGACGAGTTCAATACCGCCCTGTCAGGTGGCGACGCCGAATACGCTCAGTCTCTGGCGAATTTGGCTCCAAACTGTGGGTGGTCAGGTAATGCCAATAAACAGATTGAAGAGTCTAGGCAATGCCCGAGCGATACGGTCAAGCTGAGTGATAACAGCGGACAAAATCAGTGTGTACCCTGCTCGGAACTCTACGTTGACTTTAACGGAGCCCTTTCAAGTGGAGACCGAGCGTATGCGCAGTCCTTAGCGGATCTCGGATCATCATGCGGGTGGCACAGCTCGGCAACGAGCGCATTGAACGTTCCGGAAAGTTGTCCAGCCAAAACAGTTCGAGTCTCCAAGAACGGCCAAACCATGTGCATGCCGTGTGCCGAACTCTATGGACTTTTCACAAATGCTCAGAGCCAAGGAGAAACTGCATATGCGCAGTCAATATTTGATCTTTCGAACTCTTGCAGCTGGACCAGCACAGTAACGCAACAACAGAAGGAAAAAGCAATTCAAGCAGAAGCTAACAAGCAATGTGACCGGCAATTGCTTGGCAGCTACGCAGTAATGAATGGAAACCAATACAACTGCCAATGTCCAGCCGGATTTTTAGCTCTAAACATAGGCGGCGGATCATCATGCCAAAGCTGTGAATATGTTCGATGGCTCATCAATGATGCCATACAACGCAATGACATGGGCTCGGCTCGTGGTCTCCTGTCTGGATCTCAGACCTGTAGTTGGCATAACTGGATGGTGCAACTTGTTTCGAATATCGAGAAACAGGAGATGATGAATGCGCTTCAGAATGAAGTCAGCAAGTTCTTGCACAATAATCCAGGGCTGTTCGGTGGAGGTGGCAAGACGCCTCCTCCACCACGTAGACCTCCAGCTGCACAAAAGCCACCAACAAAGAAGCGGGTAAAGAATCGAACAAGGAAGCCGACGAGGAAACCAACAAGGAAGCCGACGAGGAAGCCGACGAGGAGACCATCTGGTGGAAGATTGAAACTTCCAGACTGCCCACAACAAGGACCAAAGAATAAAACGATTCATACAAAGACGAGCACATGCACGTACGACAAATTTGGCTATATTAAAAGAGCATATCGAAAACAATGAATAAACATCAATGAGAGAACAAAGGAAAAAAGAATAATTAATCAGGTTATCATCAAGGCGAGTAAGTGTGCCTTTGACGTTCATTCTTTCTGCAAAAAACGCTGCGACTGCTCTTGAAAGAGAGCTCTTCAGTAATAAAAAAACAGCTGTGGTACAGCTTACATAAATGAACAGCGCTGTTTATGCCGACCAGTAAAAAACAATCACAAATATAAAGGTATAGCAGCAGTTCGTTCAAATGGTGCCAAGTTAAAGCAAGAATGAAACAGAGGGAGTTTAGTGGTCAATTGGGAGAGTTTCGATTTGCCCTGGCAGACACCCCGTCAACACAGGTGCCTGTCAGGTCAAGTCGTGAGATTCATAAACAATCACCTGGTACACTGATATGACACGACAAACAACATTTCTGGTACTCTCTTTAGCGCTCTTGTTCACCTCCTGCGCGACTCAAGTCGATTATGTTTCAAATTCGACAGGTAATGCACCCAGGCCAGAAAACTGCGATATTGACCTCTATTTGCCAGGTACCACCATCGATAGAGACTACCGAGTTATTGGCTCGCTATTCATCGGTGATGCCGGCCTTACCATCGAGTGTGGACAAACAACCGTCCTCCAGCAAGCTAAAGCAAAAGGCTGTCAAGTTGGTGCCGATGCGATCCTTTTGACAGAAGTCAAAGAGCCGGATTGGATATCGACTTGCTACCGACTGAAAGGGAGCATGATAGTTTATAGCAAACCTTCTTCGGCAGCTCAAAAGAAGCTCTCGCCATCAAGTCCAGGTGTCGCTCCTAAAAAACCGACGAAAGTAAAACGTAAATGGAAAAAGCCGATTGAGTAAAAATTGACTCTTCAGACAACGTTGTGAGTGTAATCTGGAACGGACAAGGTAAACCAGAATAAAACAACTCATCCGAAGTGTTACCGTCAAAAGAAGAATGGCCTCATGCCAGATCTGATGCACGACAACTTTGCCGCCCCCAAATGAATGCAGATAACTGTACTGATAAAGGACAAAAATCAAGCGGTAAGTGAAACGAGTCCGGCGAAACGGCTTATTATAAGTTCTTCCCTGTTAGCAAATAATGCTCCCAGTCATGTCTTTGATTTTTTTAGCTGTTTCAGCTGCTTTTTGATAATCACAGGGTACTGTTATATTAGAAACAAGCCAACCGAGCAAATTCTTAACCATGCTGCAGGCTCTTTACCTTTCACTTTCGCGACTTCCCTGTAATCTTATCTATAGAAACTTTAAAAACTCTGGTTTTTTCCGTTAAAGCTGCAATATAATCAAGACCTTTTGCAAAATATTGCTGAGAGTATTTATGTAAAAGCCCCTCAAGTGCTTTGTTTTTTTCATAATCAACTACTTCTATCAGCTTACCAAACACTATAACGCTTTCGTAGATTGTCGTAAATCTCTTAGATGCCACGAAAGCGTTCCCGACGACACAGAAAGATACCTTAGAGTTAACGGAAAAATTATCTATCTTATGGCCTGCTAATCCACAGTGGAAATAAATATTCTTGTCAATCACGCAATAATTAAGGGGGATACCGTATGGTTGACCAGCTGCATCAACTGTTGAAAGTATCCCGTATTCTCCGTTTTGAAGAATACGAAACGCTTCCTTTTCATCAGTTTTTCTGTCTGATCTTCTCATGAATAGATGTTACTCGCCTTATTTTTCAAAAAACAGAATTACCCCTTAGCCGCTCATATTCTCAGCGGAGTAGAGGTAGCGTTTTATTTTATGCGTGGCGGTTTTAATGAAAGGCTCCCGTCGCTCCAGAACTCTGGAAAGGCGCGAACTCACAGGCACCTGCTCATTAACAGTGGTTCGCATATCCTCGAGTAATCCCATGATAAACTGATGCCGCTGGGATCTGCTCTGTCCCTGAGTCTCGTCGTCGATAAATTCATAATCAGGATAGATCCAGGCCTCAAGCATTCCCCGGTTTTCAACCACCAATGCCTCCACCACAAAGGTGTATGCATTGAGCTTATGTTCGATGATCTCGGGGTAGACATTCTCGCCATTGGCCAGCACGATCACAGATTTGGATCGCCCCTTGATCGACAGATTACCACCCTCGTCAAGTAGGCCGAGATCTCCGGTTTTCAGCCAGCCATCTTCGGTCATGACATCGTTGGTAGCCTCAGGGTCACTCCAGTATCCCTGCATGATATTGCCGCCTCGAGCCTCGATTTCCCCTATTCCCGTAGTACTGTTGGGATCGGCAATCCTTATGTCAACACCGGGTACAGGTTTACCTGTGGATCCCACAGCCACATCGGGATCACCAAACGGCCCCCCCGCGAGCAGGGGTGCAGCTTCCGTAAGACCATAACCGACAATATACGGGAAGCCAGCTTGTCGCAAAAATGTCTCAACCTCTGGATTCAACGCTGCTCCACCTATCCCCATTAAGAGAAGCCGGCCACCAAAGAATGCCAAAAGCTTGCGGGCGATCTTCTTATAGATCACCTTACGGCCCATATTGAAACGACAGACAAAATTCAGCAGGGCGCTCTTTTCCACTGTTGGGAGCACGCGTTTTTTGTAGATCTTCTCCATAATCAGGGGCACCACCAGCATGGCATGCGGCCGCTCATGCTCACAGATCTTCTGGAGTATCGCGGGCGTTGGACTTTTGCCGGCATAGACAATCCGGCAGCCCTGGGAGAGCGGCACCACAAATCCCACCGTAAACTCATAGGTATGTGAAATAGGTAAAACCGAGAGAAAAACATTGCCTGCCGAAAAATTAAAAATTTGGTTGCAGCTCATGGCATTGATGCAGAGGTTGCCGTGGCTGAGCATTACTGCCTTGGAAAATCCTGAAGTACCTGACGTGTAGAGGATCGATGCGAGATCTTCACCATCGACCTTGGGAAACTGAAGGCTCTCCTCGTCTGCAGCCTGACCAAAAGCCTGGAGTGCCGCTGCCAGATACTCAGTGAACGGCGTCGGCGCAATCAACCCGGTGTCATCTCTGTAGTTGTCGAGCGTCACCACTGTTTTCAGCTGCGTCTTGAAATCGTAAATTTTCTCTATCTGGCGCTGCGTGAGAAAAATAAGCTTACACTCCATCTCACTCAGAATGTGATGCACATCGGCCTCCGGCAAGTCCGGAAGGATAGGCACAGCAATAGCACCTTGCCGGACAATCGCCAGGTACACCATTCCCCAGACATGGGAGTTTTCCGCAAGAATGGCCACTCGGTGTCCTTGCTTTATGCCATTGTCGCGCATATAGGCGGCGAGTGCCAAGATATGCTGGTGGTAGACCTTGTAGGTCAGTGGCTTTTCCATCGCCATCCCCACCGCCGGTAAATCACGATAACGGTGACAACTGATATCGATTAACGCATTGAGTGTTGCCGGGTTTTCTTGAATCACCGGGAGGTGAGTATCAGTGTCCGGGTGAGGACCTTGTACGGCTTGTTTTTCAACAGCTTCCTGCATGATCTCCTCTGGGCATCGGGTTAACGGCTATCAACGGGGGTAAGTTACGTGAGGGGAAAGAGGCTCTTCATTGAGACGAGAGCAAGGCGCAGCAAGGTAACATTCGGCCCTGCTTTCTCGGCGGGAAAAAAGGGGTTCAGGTATCGAACTGCTGTCTCACCAGTGAAAGAAGTGCTTCGCGCTTAAATGGTTTTTCCAGGGTATCGATGTCACCAAGGTAGCTGGCCATGGTCAGGTAACGCTCTGCCTTGATAGCTCCACCACCGGAGATTGCAAGGATCTTGAGATCCGGATAGTCCCGTACCAGCTCCATAATAAATTTGAGCCCATCCTTGACCGGCATGATCATGTCAGTGATAACCAGATCGAAGACATGACGCCCGACCAGCGCCATCGCAGCATCACCGTTGTCGGCGGAGTAAATTTCATACCCCTCCTGCTCAAGCATCTGGGTCAGCATCGAGCGGATCTGTTCTTCATCGTCTACCACCAAAATCCGTTTCACAACGCTCGCCCCTCGCTCATTTGAATTGATTACCGTAGCGAATCTACCTAGAGCGCACCAGCCAGGCAACTCTTTTTTTCGTTTTTCCCCTCATGATCTCTGGAAAGGTCGACAAAGTCGACCAAACCCTCCAGGAATAGTGCCGGAAGACCAGAATGCCCGCCCCTGTTTGAAATCGACAAACCAGTACCCCCCGGGTTTTCGTACCGCATCGACAAAGACAAACGGCTGCTCCGGAAAAAAACAGGTATGGAGAAAGAGTCCCTGCTGATTTTTTTCGGCTGCCATGAGCGAAAGCGCCTCTGCCATGGAGGGTAGCCGCCAGTCACTTGCGCCGGCAAATCCCTGCTGGTTGACCTGCTCAATCTCCAGACGAAGGGCGCGATGGCTCATGATATCAAGACCTCCCCGTTGCCAGATCAGTCCAGTCGCGTAATCGGTAACGGTCAGCTGGTCACCGTTATCCACAAGGATATTGACAAAACCACCCTCCGGATTTCGTTCCTGGTCGGCAAAGTTATAGCGGCTGACAAGTTCCCTGACGTCCTCCTCACTCAACACCCCGCCGCCAGCCGGTAATTCTACAGGGCTGACAGTTTCGGGTGGACTCGTCGGAAGGCCACAGGCCTCTATTTTTTTAGTTTTTTCTTCTTTAAGGGGAACAAGAAGCTCACCCGGATCATTCTCCACCACATTGGCCTGCAGCCATTTGCGTAGTTCCTCGTTGATAGCCAAGGTCCGTTCAAAAAGGGCGACCTTACCATGGCTGCGGACACATCGCTCAATCACTTCCGGGGGCGCCTTTATTTCGGCAACGACGCGGGCATGTTTGACCCCCCGCTCCATGAGACACAACCGTGCTGGCTCTTCCCAGGCATCCACAAAAAAATAGTACACACGCTCGTCCTTGCTACGGACTCGCTCTTTTCCACCCCAGCTTTCGAAGGTGCCGAAAGTATATTCTGGAGTCATTTCCCAGTCGATGGTCGCTTCATCACTGAGATTTAAGGCCTGAAACAATCCCATTTTGACCTCCATGAAAATTGTACAATTACTGATGAACAGGGTATGCTGTCTGGCGTTGTTACCTTTTTACGATAATAATAATGATTCCAGAGATCAATGGGAAAACAGCTGCACATATCCGAAGGAAGCCCCCTGCCCCTGGGTGCCAGCACAACAGCAACAGGTGTCAACTTCTCGATTTTTTCGCGAAATGCTGAGGCGGTCTCACTGGTGCTGAGCCACTACCATCATACCAGCAGGGGCAAGAAGGAAATCCCCCTCAACAGCAGGCTCAATCGAACCGGCGACACCTGGCATATTCACCTCAGCGGTCTCGCTCCCGGGTTTCGTTACGGCTACCGCATATACGGCCCCTATGCACCTCAGGACAGTGGCCATGCCTTTGACGACAGACTCATTCTGCTTGATCCTTACGCCCGGCAGATCGACAGCTCTCCCTGGGGCATCGACAAAAAATACCTGGGCCGTGAACCCTGTTGCCTCCTCGATGATCATCCCTATGACTGGGAAGGAGACCGCCCCCTCAACATTGCCTTGAAAGACACGATCATCTACGAACTGCATGTCCGAGGCTTTACCCGGCACCCTTCCTCGGCGGTTGACCATCCTGGCACTTTTCAGGGCATCATCGATAAAATCCCCTATCTCAAGGAGCTGGGGATCACCGCCGTGGAACTGATGCCAGTAACGGAGTTCGACGAAAACGAGCCGCTGTTCATCAACCCGGACACAGGTGAACGCCACAAGAACTTCTGGGGGTACAGCCCCTTGAGCTTTTTTGCGCCCAAGGCCGCCTATGCCAGCGCCGCGACCCAACCACTCAACGAATTCCGTGATATGGTCAAGGCCCTCCATCGTGCCGGTATCGAGACCATCCTCGATATCGTCTACAATCATACAGCCGAAGGGGGCGTTGACGGCCCCACCACCAGTTTTCGCGGCATAGACAACACCATCTACTACCTGCTTGACCAACAAACCCGGGCGTACCTAAACTTCTCGGGCTGCGGGAACACCTGCAACTGCAACCATCCTATAGTCCGGCAGCTGATCATGGACGCCCTTCGCTGGTGGGTGGTAGAGATGCATGTTGATGGCTTTCGTTTTGATCTGGCCTCCATCCTCGGCCGTAACCCGGCCGGACAGGTACTGGCCAATCCACCGGTAGTGGAAGCCATTGCCGAAGATCCGGTCCTTGCCTCTACCAAGATCATCGCCGAGGCCTGGGATGCCGCCGGGCTCTACCAGGTCGGCAGTTTTTCCACGCATTACCGCTGGGCGGAATGGAACGGTCGTTTTCGTGACGATGTTCGTTCGTTCATGTGCGGCCACCCCGGCATGGTTCCAGCCTTGGCCACCCGACTGTCGGGCAGCTCGGATCTCTATCAACAAAACGGGCGTGGTCCCTGCAACTCCATCAACTTCATTACCAGCCATGACGGATTTACCCTGGCTGACCTGGTCGCCTACAACGAGAAACACAACCGGCTCAACGGCGAGAACAACCGCGACGGCGACAATCACAACCTGAGCTGGAACAGTGGTGCTGAAGGCCGCACTGACACAGCCGAGATCCTTGAGCTACGCTCCCGCCGTCTCCGCTCCATGGCCGTAATTCTCTTCCTCTCCCAGGGGGTGCCAATGCTGGTGGCCGGCGACGAGTTCGGCAGGACGCAACAAGGCAACAACAATGCCTGGTGCCAGGACAACGATACCAGCTGGCTCAACTGGGACCTGCTTGAGAAGAACCGTGATCAGCACGATTTTTTCCGGTTCCTGCTTCACCTGCGCCGACAGCACCCTGTCTTTCGCCGGGAAAACTTCTTTCCTGCCGGAACCAGCGACAACGAACCGCAACACCTGCGGGAGATCAGCTGGCAAGGGTTGAAGCCGGGCAAACAGGACTGGTCGTACCGCTGCCACACCCTGGCCTTTCTCCTCAATGGTGCCCTGGCAGGGGAACATGCTGATGACGATTTTTTTATCATGCTCAATGGCCATGCCCGGAAAGCGGCTGTTTTCACCGTACCTCCTCCTCCCCGACCCCACGAAAACAGGCACTGGCGCAAAATCATCGATACAGGCCAATTGCCACCCGGTGACGCTGTCCAACCCGAGCATGCCCCCTGTATCCGGACAGGACAAAAGATCCGGGTCATAAATATGGCTGCGATGGTACTGCAGTCGTTCCCGGCTGAAAAAACGAAAACCACCGGCGCCAGCAGCTCCTCAAGGACGAACTAAAAAAAGGCAGACAAGACTCAGCCGTCTGGTACAGAGCAACCAGAGTCAGGTTGACAGCAGCAGGGGCGATTATTACAAGTGAAGTTTCCGAACACAATTTTCGCCTATCACTGATGAGGTTGTGCCATGCGCGCTCTGTTTGCCACCCTTTTTGCCCTTACCCTTGTTTTCTCCTCGGCTTTCCCGATCAAGGCCCAAACGGGTGAGCCTGCTCATGTCAACGGCAAGATTATCGAAACAATGGATGCGGCCGGCTACACCTATCTGCTCCTGGACAATGACAGAGAACAGACCTGGGTGGCCATACCTGAGACTTCCGTAAAAAAGGGACAGGAGGTAAAGTGTGCCCCGGGGATGGTCATGAAAGATTTTACCTCCACGACACTCGACCGTTTTTTCCCCGTCATTATTTTCTCTTCAGGAATCCTCCCGGAAGGCGAACAGCAGCAGGAGACGCATAACGACGCCGCTGCCTCGACAGCAACAAACTCCTTCGAGGCGGCTCTCCAGGCGGAAGCTGCCGCAAATGCCCATGCAGGTCTGAACATCGGGGAAAACACAGTAGCCTCCTCGGGATCAGCCGGCGCCATTGTACCCCTGGCTGACATCAAGGTTGACAAAGCCGGGGGCAACAGTGCCATTACCGTGGAAGAGGCCTTTTCCCGGGCTAAAGAGCTGGACGGCACCACAGTGCGAATTCAGGGGCAGGTTGTGAAAAACTCCAGGATGATCATGGGCCGTAACTGGGTTCATCTCCAGGATGGCAGCGGAGACCCTGGCCGCAATACCCATGACCTCGTTATCACCACCCAGGCAGACCCGGTCGTCGGCAAGATCATTGTCCTTGAAGGCGTGCTCCATGCAGACAGAGATTTTGGTGCAGGCTATACCTACAAGGTCATCATTGAAGAGGCCAAGGAGATCCGGTAACCACCTTTCCTCTTGCCATGTATCCGAAAACCCACATTGATGCAACGGGCCTGGGGTTCGATTTTGATGGCGTAATTGCTGACACCGCTGCAACCTTTCTGCGGCTGGCCTGCGAACAGCATAATCATTGTGATTTCCGGCTGGAAGAGATTACCGACTTCGAAGTGGAAGACTGCCTGGGCCTGCCCCCAGATATCGTGCACAGCCTCTTTTACCAGATCATGGCAGACAGCCTGGGCGTCGGGCTCGAGCCCATGCCAGGAGCCCTGCAGGTCCTCACGGCGTTGAGCCGCAGCTGCACGGTACACGTGATCACCGCCAGGCGGCTTGCTCAACCGGTCCACGACTGGTTCGCCACCGTACTGCCCGCCAAGGTCTGCGAAAACATCAACCTGGTGGCCATGGGTGATCATGACGACAAGGTCCGCCATGTCCGCCAGCTGGGGTTAACCGCCTTTATTGATGACCGGGTGGAAACCTGCCTGCAGCTCAGTTCTGCCGGACTGCATCCCATTGTTTTCCAACAACCGTGGAACCAGGGACGCCACGACCTGCAGTCGGTGGCAAACTGGCAACAGATCGGCGCCCTCCTAAATCTCAACGCCCCGGCACAACAAGGGGCCTGGTGAGGTCATGCGCTGTCCATCCTGCAATAGCATAATTGAGGTCTACCGCAACCCCTGCCCCACCATTGATCTGCTTATTGAAATCGATGGCGGAATTGTACTGATCAAGCGGCGCAATCCGCCGCTCGGCTGGGCACTTCCCGGCGGCTTTGTCGACTACGGCGAATCGTATGAGACGGCCGCCCGCCGCGAGGCACTGGAAGAGACAGGGCTCTCGGTGCGCCTGCTCAGCCAGTTTCACACCTACTCCAGCCCGGATCGCGATCCCCGACAGCATACAGCCTCAACCATCTACATTGCCACGGCCAGCGGCACTCCTCAGGCTGCTGATGATGCCTTGGAAGCAAGGATTTTCACGGCAGACAACCTGCCAGAGCTGGTGTTTGATCATGCACGGATCATCACCGATTATTTCCATTTTAAAAGGACAGGGGAGCGGCCGACACCGGAGTGAGCCCCCTGCTCTCACAAGGCCGAGAGAAAGCATTATCCCATCAGCATGGCTACAATGACATTGATGCTCTTGGCTTATCTGATGATAAATAGCATCGAGCAAAATTTACCACTGATTAACCAGCGAATAATCATTAATTTTTTCTTGATATAATTAATAAAAACATTGAAAATACATGAAGAAAGTTCACATATCCATAATTTCTCATGATCAAGAAAAAATTACATTAAATTTACTAGAATCTTTAGCTAAATATTGTTACTCAACGAATATTAAAGTCACAGTTACCGCCAACTGTGGCGAGAGATTTCTCTTAAACAATAACTACTATCCTTTTAACTTAAATGTTATCAAAAATAATTTACCATTAGGTTTTGGGAAAAATCATAACAAAGTTCTTCTAAAGAGTGACGAAGAATATTTTTGCATAGTAAACCCAGACGTCACATTAGTTTCAAATCCATTTCCTCATCTTTTTCAAGCCCTTGAAAATCCAATCGTCGGGATTGTTGGCCCTGCTATTTTTGATTCTCATGGCAACTATCAAGACAGTGCTCGACTTTTTCCTTCACCTTGGAGAATTTTCAAGAGGACTTTACTGCGTTGTCATGAATTTAGCCATAATTCAGAAAAAGATTTTTTCCCAGACTGGATTGCCGGCATGTTTATGCTCTTACCTGGAGATCTGTTTCGTCAGGTACAGGGGTTTGATGAAAAATTTTACTTATATTGTGAAGACGCTGACTTGTGCTTCAGGGTCCGCCAGCGTGGTTTGTTAACTCAACTGGTACCACGGGCTGTAGCCCTTCATGATGCGAGAAGATCAAGCCATCGTTCGTTAAGATACCTCCTTTGGCATCTCCAGAGTCTTCAGCGTTTTTTCAGAAAACATCCTTTTTATTCATCGGTATTTTAACCTGTTCATGGCTTACATACCAACCTGTTTTCACTGACATATCTTTTATCTTTGATAGCTCTGTAAAAGGCATGATTATCGAGGTGAGCTGCCGCTAAAAGCAGCTTCCTTCGCACCGGATCCTCAGGGGCAATGAACACTCGGCCTATGTCTATGAGCGAGTGCAATTACCGGCAAGACGCTCCCCGAGCCCGGAAAAGCGCCGGGTCTGCCTGCTCATCCCGAGGTGGATCAACTCCCGGTCGCCGTGAAGGAGCAACAGGGTACGTGCTCTGGAGATTCCGGTGTAGAGGAGTTCCCGGGTGAGCAGGGGGACATCATCCTCGGGGAGGACCATGAGGGTGGTGCCAAATTCCGAACCCTGGGCCTTGTGGATGGTGATGGCGTAGGCGGTCTGGTGGGGAGGTAAGGCGGCCGGACGTACTGGAATGACCTGGCCATTGCCGCGCTGGAACCAGACCATAGCCATACCTGTGTCATCGGGCCAGCAGATCCCGGTATCACCGTTAAACAGCCCCAGGTCATAGTCATTGGCGGTAATCATGATCGGTCGTCCCTTGTACCACTGATCCCGGCGTGAGATCGCCCCGGCCGAAAAGAGCAGGTGTTCGGTGAGGATGTTCAGCCCTTCGACGCCAAGCCTTCCCCTGGTAAGACCGCAGATGATGCGAAAATGGTCAAGGCCGGCCAGGGCCGCAGCTGGATCTTGCTGCCGGGAAAGCGGTAAATACCCGGTAAGGATACGCTCGTGCAGCCAGCCGGGATCGCTGGGATCAGCATGGTGGATCAGGTCGGGCCAGTCCTGGCTGAGAATTTCGTTCACCTGGGCAATCTCATTGGTATTGATTGCCTCACACAGCCTGCCGATGCCCGAATCAGCAGAGAAGCGATGATTTTCGCTGAGCAGACAGACGGCCAGGGCGTTTTTTTTGTCTTTAGCCGCAACACGGTCTTCTGATAAAGCTCGCGGAGCACTGTTGTCAGATGCCCGTCCGCGAGACCCCGGAGTACAGAGATCAGCGAAGAGTCGCCCCACCTCGACCGAGGCCAGCTGGTTGCGATCCCCCAGCAAGACAAGACGGCAGGCTGCCGGCAAGGCCTGCAGCAGTGAGGCCATCAGCGGCAGATCCACCATGGAGGCCTCATCAATCAGCAGCAGATTCAGGTCAAGAGGGTTTTCAGCGTCGTGCTTGAAGCCCCTTGCCGGGTGGTAGCCGAGGAGCCGGTGCAGGGTGCCGGCAGTGGGGGGAGGCTGCCGGTAGGCGGCAGGCAGGGTTTCCATGGCATCGATAATGGCCTCCTGGAGTCGGGCCGCAGCCTTGCCTGTAGGTGCAGCCAGGGCGATCCGGAGATCAGGTTCGAGGGCCTGGACAAGGGCGATAATCCGGGCAGCGGTGTAGGTCTTGCCAGTACCAGGTCCACCGGAAATAGCCACGACCCCCCTGGTGGCAGCCATGGCTGCCGCAGTTTTCTGGCCGTCCGACGCAGAGCTGTCGGGAAACAGCGCATTGAGCACGGTCTGCAGTTCCGGGAAAGAGAAGTGGATGCTGGCCCTTTTCTGTAGGTCCCGGGCCACCATCGTTTCATCGTGGTGGAGACGCTGGAGATAGAGCCGGTCAGCGGTTTCGAGCACCAACGGCGTGGCCTCAGTGCGGCTGACAACAGGGCTTGCCAACAGCCGCTCACGAAGCTCTTCAAGGGACGGATAGTCCGGATGAATGTCCTGTGCCTCGACACAGAGTACTTCCAGGGGCAGACAGACGTGACCCTGGCCGGCAGCGCGGCTTACCAGGGCAGCGGCGAGCTCGACTTCGGGGCAATCCGGGGCGAGCCGGGCAAGCAGTCGGCCGATATGAAGGTCAAGGGGAGAAAATTCCGCCGGTGCCAAGGCTGGAGCCTGTTTCATGTCTGCCACCTCTCATCGATACAGGCGTTGAGTTCCAGGACAAGTTCTTCTGCCGGCCGGGCAGTGAAGATCCCGCAGCCCTCGGGATGATCCGGAGACATGGCCCGAAGAAAGAGATAGTGCACGTCGCCAAAATGGGTGGTGTAGCTGTAATCCGGAAGCCGCTGGCCCAGATAACGATGCAGGGCCAGGGTATAGAGCAGGTACTGCAGGTCGTAGCGGTGGTCGAGCATGGCCTGGGCCAGCGATTCGTTCTCGTAGGCTTCCGGATACGGCCCCAGGTAGTTGGACTTGTAGTCAGCAAGGTAAAAACGTCCTTGCCAGTGAAAGACCAGGTCAATGAAGCCGGCCAGCATGCCCGTGAGCGCTGGATCGGTGAACTGAAGCGTCCGGTGGCCATGGTCGGCAAGCACCTGGTTGAAGCGAACAGTGTCAACCTGGACCAGCGGCAAGAGGAATCCCATCTCCTGAACCTGGGCACCTGGTTGCAGCTCAGCGAGACAACAGCCTCTGCCCAGAGGCGCGTGCACGACTGCATCCATCCACGTACAGACCATGGCAGACCACCCGGTGTCCAGGCCGGCACGCTGCAGCTGGTCGCTCACTGTCGCTTCCCAGCTCTCGGGAGACCCCTGGGGATCGATGCGCTCAAGAATGGTGTGGAGACAGGTCCCGCTCTCAGCTCCCCTGGGGAAGGTAAAGGGAGTTTTTCTCTGTTCCTGGGCGGCAGGCGGCAGAGGTACGAGGCTCGTCTGGTCATCATCCTGCATCTCCGCCAGCCTCGAGTAACTGGTCATGCGCCAGTTATCACGGAGACTCCTGGTAAACTTCGCTGCCCGGACAATGGCAGGAGCGCTGTCCCGAAAAAGGATATGACGCCCATCGGTTCCCCCTGGCGAGGCAAGGCCAAGCAAGTCACCCATCTGGGCAACCTCCAGGAGCTGGTCGGGCGCGACATCATCACGGTCTACGCCAAGCAGTGTCGCCATGCTCGTCCGGGCAGATTTACTGACAGGCCCCCAGGCAAACAGGCAGGCATACTCGGCACGAGTAAGGGCCACATAGAGCAGACGCATATCCTCTGCCCTGTTCTCCCGGGTGGCCAACTCTCTGGCCTCTATGTCTTCGTGGTCAAGACAGGCTATCACCTCGTCATTGTGGTGATAGATGAGCAGGTCGCTCTGCTGCGGCTTGCGGCATGACCAGAGAAAGGGAAGATAGACCACCGGGTACTGCAGCCCCTTAGCCTTGTGCATGGTGACGATCTGTACCAGCCGCTGATCGTTTTCTAGGCGCAGCTGGCGTTCGCTGCCCTGGCGCTCAGCATCCTGCAGCTGGCGGTTAAACCAGTTCAGCAGTGCTTCACCGGTGTGGATCTCGCTGTTCTCCAGTAATTCGGCCAGATGCAGATAATTTGTCAGGGCCCGGTCACCGCTCGGTCTTTGCGAGAGACGTTGCACTGTCTGTTGGTCGGCGAACAACCGGAGCAGGAGAGGAAAGATCCCCTGTTCATACCAGAGCTGCTGATAGTCGCGAAATGTGAGGAGCGTCTTTTCCCATAAATGTGGTGCCTGATGAAGGGTGTGGAGCTGGTTACCGTCCATGGCAAAGAGGTCGGTGGCCAGTGCCGTGCAGACCGCTGCCGGGGTATCGGGACTGGCGAGCCCGTTCAGGGTGAGGAACAGCTGCTGGGCCTCCCAGCTGGCATACACCGTCTCCTGGCTGAAGAGGACGCTGGCCACACCGTACCGACGCAGGGCGTTCTGCATGCAGCTGGCCTCATTATGGCTGCGGACCAAGACCGCGATGTCGCTGGACTGGAGATGACGGTCAGCCAAAGTCGCATTTCCAGGGGTGAGCAGCTCGGCCATGTGCCTGGCGCAGATATCGGCGGCCAGCCGCCTGGCTTCTCCTTTGCCAAGCAGAGAGGTATCGGTAGTCGGTAAGGGAAGCGCAGTGAGCGGCGGCAAGGAGACGCCGTCCAAGGCCAGGGCATCATCACCATGGTTTGCCGCGGCAGTGAGCGGCCGGGCCTGAATATCCTGCAGAGCAAACGGTGTGCCCCGGCCGAAGAGGGTGTTGACCGCCTCCACCATCGGCGCACTGGAACGGTAGTTGGCATCCATGGAGAACTGTCTGGCAGGGGAAACCTCTCGACGGGCCTGCAGGTAGGTATAAATGTTAGCGCCCCGGAAGGAGTAGATAGCCTGTTTTGGATCACCGATAAGGGTGAGGCTGTGCCGTTTCCCAGCATAGATTTTGGCAAAGATCTGATATTGGAGAGCGTCGGTATCCTGGAACTCATCGACCATGGCAGCGGGATAGCGTGTCCGCAGCTGATGGGCCAGGGTCTGCCCATACCTGGGATGATCAAGGCTCGCGTTTAACCGGGTGAGCAGGTCATCAAAGGCGAGCTGACCTCTGGCCGCCTTACGCCGGGGGAGCTCGCTGGTCAGAGAGGCATGGGCCGCGCGGAGAAGACGGACACGTTCCTGTTGCAGAAAGGTGGTGAGCAGACTGTAAAAATCCTGAAACACGGCAAAAAATGGATGGTCAGGGGCTGGTTTGTTTTTTTTCAGGTTCTCGTGGATACCGTCTGTGGTGAGCAGAAACAACAGTGTATCTTTTGGCGGCCAGGTTAACTCCGGATCGCCTGTAAACCGGTCCATCTCTTCGAGCAGGGCAGGCAGCCTATCCTTGAGGCGATAGGCTTTTTCACCTCGCTTTAGCCCTGGATCGTCGCGGAGAAGTGTTGCAATCTCCTCTTTCCGCGCTTGCCAGAGCCGGCAAATCTTCGGAAACAACTCCTGGAGCTGATCAAGGAGGGCATGGTGCGCTGATTCGTTAACCTCGGGACGGAGAACAAGGTCATGGTGGGCCAGCAGGGGGGAAAGCCTGCTGAGCAGGGTTAACGGATCCTTGAAGATACTGGCAACCCAGCCCGCCTGTTTACTGGAAAGCGGGTAAAAGTGCTGCCGCCAGAAGTCCTCAATGATCTCCAGGCGCAGATCATGGTCTGATTCAAGAAAATCCTGAGCAAACGGAGTACCGGTGGCAAAAGCAAAGTCAGTGAGTGTTCGTTGGCAAAAGCCGTGGATGGTGCACACCGGGGCTTCATCCATATTAAGAAGTGCGGCCTGCAGCAGGCTGCGGGCTGTTTTGCTGCCGTCTGTCGCAACAACACGTTGCAGGAGGCCTTCCAGCAAAGGATCAGGCGCCGAGCTGCCATCAAGACAGGCCAGTGCCTGACAAAGGCGCTCCTGAATGCGGGCATGCATCTCGTTTGTGGCGGCATTGGTGAAGGTCACCACCAGGATATTCTGGACGGGCAGACGTGCCTCCAAAAGCTGCCGCAGATACAAAAGCACCAGGGTAAAGGTCTTGCCGGTACCGGCACTGGCTTCGATGAGGTTTTTGCCGCTTAAGGGCAGGTGTAGGGGATCCAACGGCTGCATATGCTCACACCAGATGGTCAAAAACCGGTTGAAACACCGTGTTGGCGATGTCGGTAAATTCCTCGGTGAACAGGGGCGTTCGCTCTCCCAGGACGAGGCGATTGACCATCTCGGTACCCTCCCCACGTATACCCCCGGTGCCTTCCCACTCGATGCTGGCCTTTCCTGCCAGGCCTTTTGCCCAGGCATGGCTGGTGCGGGGAAAAAACGGCAGAGGCTCCCGCAGGCCCTGATCCATGAGTGCCAACAGGACCTGCAGGTGGTGCTCCGGATGATCGACAGGCCCCAAAGTACAGATGTTTTTTCTGCCCACATGGCGGGAAACCGGTGGGCAAGGCTGAGGGCTGAGCAGGCTCAGGACAAGATGCTGAATCCAGAGCTGAAGAAGGTCATTGGGACTGGTGATCGCTGGTCTCCAGGTAAGCAGGCCGGCAGCGGTGAGGTTACCAAGGCGGCCGGTGAGATGGTAATCACCGAGGACATGGTCAAGGTCTACCGGTGGCAGTGGTTGCAGGTCAATGTCACGGAGCTGCGAATCAAGAAAACGGGCATGTTGTCCGAGCTCTATCAGCTGGTGGTCGGCAAACCCTCCTGAAGGGAGCACTCCTTCGGCTTTGAGCTGCCGGTACAACTGCTGCTCATCTTCATCTTTGCGCCGGGTGTCAACGAGCCGTTGTGTTAGCAGGTAGCGCTGCAGGTGGTCCAGCGAAAAAGGCTCACTGTCCGCAGGCAGTGAGTCGACAAGACAAGGGTTCACCCTGAGGCGCTGTTGCAAAAAGGTGGCGGCCGGAGACTTCCAGAAACGCAGGAGCTCGGCAAGGGGGAGCGGCGCCGGTTCCGGCGGTGGCAACGGCTCGGCCATTAGCCCTTGATATTGCTGGACTTCCGGTGATGGCAGCCACTCCCTGGCGTAGCTGGAATGAGTGACGTTCGGTGAAAAGCAGCGGGGACTGAAGGGCTGAAGGGGATGTTCGTGCAGGATAGCAGATCCGGCTGGGTGCCCTCCCAGCGTGCAGGAGTGATCCAGGAAGGAGGTCAGTTCGCTGATCACCACCGAGGGTGGGCCTGGAGTGTTGTCCACCTGACTGCGGCCGACCCAGCTCAGGTAGAGGACCTGACGCGCCGAAAGCAGGGCTTCGAGAAAGAGGTAGCGGTCATCGTCACGCCGGTTGCGGTCACCAGGCCTGGGATCGGCAGCTATCAGATCAAATTCGATGGATCGCCGCCTCCGGGGAAAGTCAGCATGCCCCATGCCCAGCAGGCAGATGACCTTGAAGGGGAGTGAACGCATGGGGATCATGTTACAAAAGGTCACCCTGCCAGAGAGAAAGGTCTGTCCCTGGGCAGGGGTTTGCGCAATTCTCCGGAGGTACTCACGGACCACGGTGAACGTCAAGACCTCGTGGCACTCAGCTCGTTGGCAGGCATCGGCAAAATCACCGATAATGCGGCGGACGGTTCGCCCCCCTTCCTCGTCGTGTTCAGCGCTGAAAAAGGCATCCACGCAGGCAAGCAGGCGACGCTGCCAGTGCTCGGGTGTGGCCGGCCTAGCACAGCGGCGCCGCCAGAACCCCAGTGTATGCGTCAGTTCGGCTAAACCTCCAAGTATCTGCGCATGGGACGGTTCGACAGGTACCGGAGCGTACCCCATGAAAAGCCTGGACTCGCTGTGCATGATACATCCGAGCAGTAACCGATCCAGGCCATGCTGCCAGGTGTGCCGAGAAAAGCTGTCCATGCCGAGATCATCGAGATGATCCTGGTCCAGGCCCCAGTGGATCGCGGCATCGGCAAGCCAGCGGTGACAGAGGGATCGGTGCGCAGGCTGTAAGCCAAAGCGTTGTAAAAGAGCGGCACAGTCCCATAGCTCCATGATGGCAGAGGCTGTACAACGACTGTCCAGCAGGGTCAGCACGGTAAGAAACATGGCCAGCAGAGGATGTGCATTGCCGGTGCTCTGATCCGCCAGGGACCAGGGGACATATCGCCGGGCCGGGGCACCCCCGAACACCCCCTTTACTGCAGACGCATAGGCGTTGATATCAGGGGCCATGACCAGGATATCCATCGGGACGAGGGTGCTGTCAGCGGCAAAGAGCGTCAGCAGGCGGTCATGGAGAACCTGCACTTCGCGAACCCTGCTGTGGCAGCAGTGGAGCTGGATCGAGTTGTCTTCCGCAGGGAGGCTTGCCACTGCATCAGGGCCCCGGTCACGGAGCGAGACAATATCATTTTGGACGATTTCCAGCAGGGTGGTTCCCGGGCCTGTCCGATAGAGCTCCACCTCACCACATATCTCTTCCAGCTCGAGGAGCTGACGGCCAAAGGTCTTGCCCAGGGTGCCCAGGGATGCCAGCAACGAGTTTCCAGTTTCGTGGTAACCGGAGAGGTCCTGTTTCTTTCCGCGTAACCAGCGGGTCTTCAGCGTTGCCAGCTCTCGGGTTGAGGTAATATCGTCCCAGAACTCTCTGCAGGGGCTGAGATGGTAGAGATGAACAGCGGTTGCCCGGGCGGTTTTTGCAAGGATTGCCAGGTGAACCGGCGCCATGGAGTTGATACCGAAGAGCGATACCCGTTCCGGTAACTGGCCAGCCAGATCTTCAGCGCCAAGGTGCTGGTTCAACAGGGTTGTAAAGACGTGGTTACGGCCCTGCCCTGTATCGGTGAGAAGGCGCCAGAGTTGTGCCTGCCAGTGATTGTCTTCCCCTGCTTCCCAGCGGCTGAGCAGGTCCGGGCGATAGATCTGATACTGATCGAAGATATCTGTAATCTGCAGGGAAAGCTGGTGACGACGGCGGTTATCGGCGTCATCCTGCAGGTAGGTGTCCAGGGCTGCAGTTCCATGCAGCAGGGGCAGGAGGGTGTAGATCCGCCAGATGAGTACCTCGCCCTGAAAGGCGTCCAGATTCGGAGGGTGCTCTGTCTGTGCCTCAATGATTTCCCAGAAAAAACGGCCGGGCAGAGGAAAACGGATATTGGCGGCAATGCCGGTGCGCAGGGCCAGCTGCTGTTTGAGCCAGGTTGCCATGCCCTGATGCGGCACCACGATAATCTCCGGGGGCAGTGCCTCTGTCAGGGGCTGTGCGAGAATTTCACAGAGGGCGTCAAGGAGGAGTTCAAGACGATTGGACTGGTATAGGAACACTGTTTCTCCGGAGGTATGTGTTGCTACCGGGCCATAATAAAATAGCAAACCAGGAGAAGGTGTTCAACTGGGAGTTTAAATTTAGGGGCTTAGGAAGCAAAAAACACAAAAAATGTGTTAAGCCTCTAAAATGCCATTAAAAAATAGATACCAAAAGTGCAGTAAAATATCAGAGCGAA
>PDWJ01002199.1_pt1 | contig 21482 bp, 15 predicted proteins | sample 1430881 | NCBI WGS metagenome assembly PDWJ01 (sample SAMN01162460, study PRJNA174530) | Oral metagenome, whole genome shotgun sequencing project. | biome: Marine environment; feature: Marine mammal; material: Swab sample of the gingival sulcus; isolation source: swab sample of gingival sulcus... | reverse complement strand
CCTACCAGCGCTGATGATACTGCATTATGTGGGAAAGTAAGTCGTCGCCGTTTTTCATAGAACCTCAATCGCAAGATTGGGGTTTTTTTTTGACCTTATCTTTTCTTTTCCTTCCTTCACCTTTCTCCCCAAAAAAAATGATAAGAACTTTACTGTTGTCGTGTATCTTAAATTTATCTCACAGATTGTTTGTTTCGTTGTAATTATTATTGAAAAATTGATTATTTTTGTCTTGAATGTGGGTTTTATAACCCGTTTTCGCGAAAAAAAACGATTAAATACTGCCGTATATTCACATTTTATGTGGGAATAATTTTATATTTTTTGTTTATTACTCTTTCTTATTGTTTGATAATCTATTACTTATAAAAAAAAACATGATTTTGTAGTTTGTTTCATTTTATTTACTAACTTTGAGGGTAACTAAACGTAATAATATGAAAAAATTTAAACTATTAGCACTAATTCTATCTTTTGTAGGTGCTTCATTCGCTCAAGAATTGCCTCCTAATCCGGAGCCGGGTAAATGTTATGTTAAATGTATTACTTCTGACGAATTCAGAGAAGTGACTGAAACTATTGTTGTATCTCCTGAGTACAAAAAATTAGTTACTTACCCTGCAACTTACAAAACTATTGAAGAAAGAGTTTTAGTAAAAGAAGCTTCCAAGAGATTGATTTATGTTCCTGCTGTTTATAAAACAGTTGAAGTTCCTTATGTTAAGAAAGCTGGAGCTCAGAGATTAGAAGTTATCCCTGCAACTTTTGGTTCTAGTAGTAAGACTATTGAGGTATATCCTAAAGTAGGAAGATGGGAATACACTAAATTAGATGATTGTCCTTCAGCAAATAAGGAAGATTGTATGGTAGCATGTTTTGTAGAATATCCTGAAAGAAGAGAGGTTGTTCCTATCAAAACATTGAAAACAAGTGCAAGAACTACTGCTGTTAATGTTCCTGAGATTACAAGAACTTATACAAAGCAAGTTGTTCAAACTCCAGCAAGAGTTAAAGAAGTTGTAATTCCTGCTGAATATAGTGTTATTAAGCGTCAAGTTGTTGATCAACCTGCTCGCACAGTTGAACAAATTGTTCCTGCTGTAACTAAGACTGTAACTAAGACTGTACTTGTTAAAAAAGGTGGTATGACTGTTTGGGAAGAAATTGATTGTGATCTAGTTAGCGGTGATGCTAATATTCTTCCTATTTTCTACGAATATAACAGTTCTCGTTTAACTCCTGATTCTGAAAAAACTATTGATGATTATTTGTTGAAGTTAATGAAGGAAAAGCCAGGTTTACGTATCGAAATTATGTCTCATACAGACTCTCGTGGTAATGATCAGTATAATAAGTCATTATCTCAGCAGAGAGCACAAGCAGTTGTTAACTACCTAGTGAAAAGAGGTATTAACCGTAACCGACTTGTTGCTAGAGGATATGGTGAATCTCGTCTTGTTAACAAATGTGCAAACGGTGTGAAGTGTTCTGAATACGAACATCAGAAGAACAGAAGAACAGAATTCCGTATTCTACAGTAATATATAATATTTGAATTAATTAAATTGAATTATACAAAAAGAGCAGTTTCGTTTCGGAACTGCTCTTTTTTGGTATGTCGGGCATGAGGCATGATAATAATCTAGCAGGTGAAAGTCCCTGTATGTGCAGGAAACATTAGCGATTGATTGCTAGGTGGCGGAGGGAAGTTTCGAGAGACTTCGATTTTGGACGCTGTTTTTTTATTGGTGATTAAGACCTTTTGACAGGTCTTTTAGGATTTTCAGGTGCATGTCCTTTTTTTACTCGTTTTTCTTGTCGATAAAATTCTACTCCATCCCAAAACAATGTGATGCCGACAATTCCTACAATTGAAGACCAAAGATTGGAACTAATCCATATTGACGAAATGAGTGATGCAATACCCGATAATAGGAAAGGAATACCCGGTAAAGTGCCGAGATGATAATTTAAAAATCTTACTAATACATGCCCGATACCAATTGTCGCAAAAACTGTGAATGCTAAAATAGGCCCTGTGTAATTAATGATTTCCATTGTTTTTTAATTTTTTAGAAGTGAATAGGAAATTCTTTTTTTTCTTATTGCAAAATTTGTTCGGATTATTTGGGAACATTCCTTTATCGGAGCGTTCTTCCTGATCTTCCATTTCTGTAGATCCCCAAATAACTGTTCCGCCAATCAGTCCTAATAGTGCTGCATAAAAAAACTGATTGATGAAGAGAGAAAGTACAACGATAATTATACCTGAGAATAGTATAATTCGTTTGATACAGGCTCCAAAATGGTATTCAAGCTTAATGACCCAAAAAAAACCAAACCCAATTAAAAATAGGGTTATGATCGCCATGTATATTCCTGTGAAATTTAAAATATCCATTTTTTGTTGAAATTTTTATGAAATCGAATTTAGGGGAGGATCTTTAATCATTTTACCGTGTCTCCTTAAATTATTCCGGACATTCTCTTTAGCTTTCGTTATTGATGTTTGTTCGAAGTATCATGTAGAATAAATACTAGTTTTTAAAAAAAATGCCTCAATATCGGCTAAAAACCAATATGGATTGGAGATGTCCAATATTGAAGCATTTCATTTTTGAATGAATCAGCAAATAGAAACTTTAACTTTTTCTAAATCGACCAACAATAAAGATAATGATAAACAAGAAAAAGATTCCGAGAACCATCAAGCTGATTGTTTTGTTTTCGGATATTATTTCTTCTAATGATTTATTATCATCTACTTTTTTGAGTTCGATGTTTTTATTTTGCATTTCGCTTGAGCTGACATTTCGCACATCAGAAATTTTTTCGTTGTAAGCATTTTGTTTCTCTTTTGAAATGTTTTCTGAAATAAAGTCTTTAAGTTTCATGTTATTACATACAAAACCACTACATCCGGCATCATACTCTTGAATTAAGTCTGTGTGAAGTTCTGCTATGTTGTTTATGACTTCTTGTGATGGACTCCAGTATCCCTTTCTAACGGTTTCGAGCATAACAGCCGTTAGTTCTTGCATTGCAAATGGATTTTCTTTTTTGAAGAAAGACTGAATACCCATCTTGTATTCATCCTGCACATAAACGTCATACATTTTGTCCCAAAGCTCATTATCGACAGCGGAAGGTTTCATAACATTCCATCCGTATAGATCTCTTGTTGTTTCGGCAATTACTTCTGCTGAAGATGCTTCACCTTTCATGAGTTCTCCAATATATTTCGGGTTGAATAAAGTACTTTGTGATTCTGTCCATATCGCCTCGTCAACAGTTTGAACAAAGCTGTTTTGGCGGCTTCGCATATCCGCAAAGTAACCGTCAGGGTCATTACCTGTCGTATTTTTAATAGCATTGGTAAAACCTCCCATAAATTCATAAACGTGATCTAGAGATAACGGCCCCCATGTGTTTGAGCTTCGTGGATGTACAACCATCGAAGTGTTTTTCATGCTTGATTCAAAAAGTCCCGGCATGTATTCGCCCCAATGATCTTCGGTGTAAATAGCCCCCATGTTTTTAATGTACTGATCGGCTATTTGTTTATCGTCTTCCCACTTGTCGCCGCTTTCAACGAGTCCCATAATTGCAGCACCATAGTTTCCGTTGACACCTCCGAACACTCTTGCGGAAGCAAATTCTCTTGCTTCTTCCGGAGTCAATCCTTTATCCTTCAAATCTTTTTCCATTTGCAGAACACCCTCACTTACGTAGTTTTTATACGCATCGCCATCTTGTGCCTCGGCAGCCATTTTTACGGCTTTATTGATCAAGAATATTCTTGATGATGCAAAATCGCGAAACTGTCCTGAAGTTTGTACGATAACATCTATTCGTGGTCTTTTTAAAGATTCGATAGGAATTAGTTTTACATCTTTAACTCGACCACTTACACTTCTTATCGGTTCAAGTCCTAAGAGGTATAAGATGGTTGCTAAGTTGGCACCTTCACCTCTAATAAATTCGCCACCCCAAAGTGTGTATGCAATTTTTTTCGGATACTCATTGTGTTTTTTATAATGCGTAGCAATGAGATCTTTGGCCATTTTTACCCCTAACTCCCAAGCCTCTTCACTTGGTGTGTTTTCCGTATTGATGGAATAGAAATTCTTTCCGGTCGGAACGGCTTGTGGATTGCGAATAGCATCTCCTGCCGATGATGGTGGAATGCGCCCGCCATTTAGACCGTTAATTACAGCTTCCAGTTCATTTGTCGGCGATATTTTCAAATTATTATAATTTGTTTTAATATTCTCTATCGCTTCTTTTAGTTCTTTAACTGATTTGGCATAAAGCTTTTCTTTATTGTTGATCTCATTGATAAACTGTTCGATGCTTTTTTGTGATTCTTTTAGAATTTCTAATGATTTTTCACCGGATAAAAGCTTTACTAAGATTTCTTCATTTTGACCGGAAGTCTCTATCTTGTCGTGCAGTTGATGGTTTTTTATGTACATATCCAAAATACGACTGTTCTTTTCCAGTGTTTGTTTTTTCCAAGTTTTCGCTTCTTTTTCAAAAGCTTTTTTCTTAGTAGCGGCAAACAAAACATCCATATTTTCAGGTTTAGTAAGTTTGCTGATAATTTGCTTTTGGTGTTCTTGTTCTTTCTCTTTTATGTGAGCAAGAATATCATCATCTTCCATGATGTTCATGGCAAGTTTGTAATTCTTTTCATTTTGAAGCAATTCCAATAGCTCATACATGTCGGGTTGCAACATAATGTCTAGCACTTCTTGCATTTTAGGTACAACTTTCGCTATTGGTTTTAGCTTTTTAATCGTAGCTCTGTCGAGTAGCTTTGAGCTTTGTTTGAACTCTACCGGATCTTTTAACTTTTCGAGTGCTTTTTTATACTTTGCATCCGGTAATAGTTTGATCATAAGTTCTGTTACTCTTTCTTCATTGTATGCAATAGTTTCCTGAGCTTCTTCTTTTGGGCTTGGTGATTTCTCGAACGCGGAAATCATACCTGCCATAAGAGCACTGAAGTTTACTTTTGCGTTTTCTTTTTCCCATTTTGCTAAGTGCTGAAGATCTTTTTTAGCAATATATTTTTCAATTGAAATGGCTTTCTTTGATGAAAGAACTTCATTGATAATCTTAAATGCCGGTTGATAATAGTGCTTGTCGAAATAGATCGGATCATTTTTTTGTTCCTCGCTTATTTTTCCATTCAACAAGTCCAGTTCAGCTTTTGCGTAAGCAACAGGGTCTATCGACATCATTCGTGTGGTCGTGAGAAGCTTTTCTTTGTCATAAGGTTTTCCCAAAGTATATAACCCCATCGTTATTTTTTCGGCTTCTATTCCATAGACATATTTACCAATTTTTTCTAATTGTTTTTCATCAAGTTGCTTTGTAGAATCGATCTGCAAATTCAGCTGTTTGTCTAAATTGGTTTCTACTATGAGTTTTCGTAGTTTGTTTTCGTACTTCTCTTTTAGTTGAACGCTATTTTGTGATGATGAATAGGAATTGTAGGCATCATAAATCTTTTTGGTGTCACTATTAAATCCACTTTCGTCGAAGGCAGGGGTGATGTGCGAAAGCAAGGTTGCATAACTTCTTCTTTTCGCTATCATTCCTTCACCCACATTTCCAATGGTATAGATGTAGAAATGCGGAGTGTCTCCGATGAGGGCATCGCTCCAGTCAAGTTGTGATAGTCCTGTTTGTTTAAACGGTGTAAACTCCAGACTACCGTGAGTTCCGAAGTGAATTAGAGCATCCGCTTTAAAGCCTTCACGCGCCCATAGGTAAGTGCCGATGTAAGGGTAAGGTGTAGCTTTTTTTGTTCCATGAATTAGTTTAAAAGCATTGTCGCCTGTGGCAGGAAGCGGTTGGGGCATTAGCACAACATTTCCGAATTGCACCCTAGCGACTGCTAAATAATTTGTGGAGTCAATGGTTCGAGTCATGTATTCTCCCGGTAAAATACCGTATTGCTTTTCAACGTCTTTCACTAACTTTGGGTCGAGCAAGGTATTCATCCACTTCGCTAAAGTGTCGGCGGCTATAAGTGCGGGGTTTCCGGTTTTTATGAACTTCTCAAAGCTACCTTTGGCGTAAGGTCCCAACAATTTACCTTCTTTTTGAATCCTGTCATATAATTCATGGCTGGTTTTTGGTAGCGGTCCGGTTTGATAGCCTTCGCTTTTCAGTTTTCGTAGAAGGTTCAAAAGTGATGGAACGATTTCCATACCTTCGGATGACAGGGCATTTTGTCCAGGACCTTTATAATAAACGACTGCTACTTTTTTATCTTTATTTTTTTTAGTTCTTAAACTAAGGAAATTTTCAGCAAGATTAGCAAATTGTTTTACTCGTTCGGGGATACCTTCAAAGACCATAACGCCATCTTCGTGACGAAACTGAGCACCAATTGCCAATGAATTAACAACTCCGTCTAGTTCGGGTGCAATAATGTTTTGAGCTAACATACCTCCGCTTAATCCCATCTGATTGTTGAGCCAGTCATCGTGCGATTCGAATATAATTTGAGGCGAAATTACCGGAATATTCAGTTTGCTAAGAGTTTCTGATACTTGTGTAGCTTTTCCCGGAGCCAATCGTCCGTGTGGAATAAATATGAGTAAATCAGGGGCTACATTTTTTATGAAATCTACCCTGTCTGAGAAGCCCGTTGCAGCATAGACATTGATGTTTCGGGATTCTAATTCTTTGATTAGGTCGAAATAAGGGTCGCGCGCACTTTTGTTGGACGGTTGCAAATTAGAGGTTAAGAGAAGTACTTTTGGCGCATTTTCAGTATAGAGCCCTTGTTCTTCATAGTATTTTTGAAAATCATTCAAATCAACAAAATAGTTCTCAGTTGATGGGTGGAAATAGTAATTTTTTGGGAATACTTCTACATCAAGAGGGGCTTCAACAAACGTTGATTTGCTGTCCAACATTTTTCTTGAATACAAAAGCAAACTTTTGTTATTATTGTCGTTCGGGTTTTTCAGGTAGCCTTCTACTTTTTCGAGTTCCTTTTTGCTAAGGGTAGAAAAGTTTACTTCCGGAGTGGTGGACAAATAGGTGTGTAAAGGCACGTTTTCGTCCATCATCTGCTTTAAGTTTTCTATTTGCGCTTTGTCGGGCGAAAATCCCATACCAAAAACCAATATTACGTTGTATTCTTTTAAATCGTCAAGAGGGTCTTTTTTGTGGAAGTTGTGTGTTTGAATAAAGTAACTGTCTAAAGCCATTGCATAATCGGCATACATGTATTCCGGAAAATTCACAAATGCAATTTTAGTAGCTTTGATGTTACTGTTGTAATATTTCACGGCAAAAACCGAGAGTGCTATAAAGACAATTACGCCCAAAACAATTAGGCTTATTTTTATTGATTTTTTCATATATTTATTTTTTGTACGAAACCAAATTAAGGGACAGCGCTTAAATCATCCCAGAGTGTATCGTGCTATTTATTACAGAGATTGTCTGTTTTTTAAATCTTTTATTTTTCAATCACTCATATACTCAAGTAAATGGTGAATTACGAAAAAATAAAAAAACTGATTTTATTTGTTATTCAGGTATATAAATAATTTCTCCATTTTCTAATTGGTAGGCAGTTCCCACTTTTTTACCTTTACCATTTCCTGACGAGTTCACGTCTGAGGCTTTATATTTTTCAATTTTTTCACCATCTTTAATAATAATTTCCATAGTTTCCTTGCCGGGGTCTTTAATAATGGTGGTTTTACTTTCGGTTAACATATTGTCCATTTTCCAGAAAGAAACCAAAGCAACCATGAGAGCAACTGCAAAAACCATTGAAATATCGAACAGGTTGGCAAGACTGGACATGGGATCATAATCTTCATCCGAATCAAAAATGTCTGTATTTTTTCCAAGCTTTCTCATCAATTATTATTTAGGTTTTTGTTTCTTTGAATTTTATCGTAGAGGTGTGATAGTTTCAGGAAATCCTCATTTGCCCATCGTTTTTGAATTTCTAACAATATGAAAGCGGAAAGCCCGATAAATATTCCCAATACGGTGGTTGAGAATGCCAACTGCATGTTCAATGCCATACTCGCAATATCGCCTGATGCCAAGCCTGCCAGAGCCGGTCCCATTGGAATTAATGTTCCCATGAGCCCTAACATTGGACCTGATCGCATCAATATCTTTATGGGTTCTAACTCTTTTTTGTATTCCAATTGAATATCAGTGAGTTTTTTTTCTCCCTCAAACTGTTCCCAAGAAATTTCTTCCATTTCCATAAGATACTTACTGAGGATATGTCTTTTGGATGCCTTGATGTCAAGTTTTGTATTTTCGTCTTGTATCCCCTCAATGACAGGTTGTATTTTCTTTTTGAAACGGTTTCTGTCAGCATAAATTCCGAAAAACGATCCGATGAGGAACAGCGCTTTTACAAACATTAAAATAAGAATAATGATTGTAGGGATTAACAATGCCGTTGAGATTAAATTCAAGATTTGGTAAAGTGATTCCATATATTTTTTGTTATTTGATATTTATAATTAATAAAACCTATGAGGCAAATTGCTATTGTTGCCATAAATATTACTGATGCTTCCATGAAATTGAAGGCTGATTCTTCAATTTGTATGATCGAAATATTTTGAAAAAATATCGGCAACACCATTGCGCCCATCATTAATAATGATGAGAGCATTGTTTTCAGTTCGAGTCTCAATGTCCAATCTTTTAGTGCCCACTGTATGAAAGCGACCAAAGCAAAAATTATAATTAGAATTGACACTGAAAGCATTAAAGAAATTCGGAAATAGGAAATTCCTGATATTGTGTGGAATAGCCATAGGTGGAGTATTAAAATTCCTACAATGAAAAATAATGACGGAATTAAGGATAAAAATCGTTTGAGTTTGTCGGTTTTTTGAAAATGCCCCGAAATCATGTCTTTCGAGAAGTATGTAGCAATAAAAATTAATGCGATTTCTATGGCACAAATACCCGATGTCAGTTCGAGATTGCTCATTTGTTCGGAAATAACATTAAAGTTGGTTGTGAGAGCAAAGGAGTGGAGAATTAGAGGTATAAGGCTGAAAAAGAATGATGTAAGAAATACGTTTGTCCGCTTGTCAAGCAAAGATACATTGAAGATGAAGTGCAAACTTCCCACTATTCCTAAAAAAACCACTAAGACCCACATACAATTGTCAAAATTTTGGCAAAATTGTTTCAATTTGTGAAAAAATCCAATACCTAAAAAAGGTGATTTTTGGGGTAATGGCTCAGGTAGTGATGCGAAGCAATAATGCGCCGTATTTTAGGCTGCCCTCTGTTTGTCATCGGGCAGCCTTCCGGCACGTATTTTATTTCAAATAGGTGTCAAGCCATTTAAAGAACTCTCTTTGCCAAAGAATTGAGTTTTGTGGACGAAGAACAAAGTGTGATTCTTCAGGGAAGAATAGGAAACGGCTTTCGATTCCTTGCATTTGGGCAGCATTAAATGCTTGCATACTTTCTGTGTATGGGATTCTAAAATCATTTGCACCTACGATAACCAAAATTGGAGTATCCCATTTTCCGACAAAGCGATGAGGCGAGAAGTCGTAACTTTTCGGACGCTCTTTTTGGTAGTATGCTCCGCCGAGATCCCAATTCGGAAACCAAGATTCCTCTGTTGAGCCATAGAAACTTTCAAAGTTGAACATGCCGCAGTGCGAAATGAAACAAGAAAATCTTTTATCGTGATGTCCTGCCAACCAATATACCGAAAAACCGCCATAACTTGCGCCAACAGCTCCCAGACGGTCATTGTCGATAAAATCTTCTTTCGCAACAGCATCTATTGCTGCCAGATAATCTTTTTGATTTTGTCCTCCATAATCTTTCGAGATTTGATCGTTCCATTCCTGTCCGAAAGTAGGTAAACCTCTACGGTTTGGAGCTACAATAATGTAATCGTGAGCTGCCATCATTTGAAAGTTCCATCTGTAAGAGAAAAATTGACTTACGGCACTCTGAGGTCCGCCTTGACAATAAAGCAATGCCGGATATTTTTTTGTCTTATCAAAATGTGGAGGGTAGATAACCCATGTCAGCATTTTTTTTCCGTCTGTAGTTTCTATCCATCGCTCCTCAAAACTTCCCAACGTGATTCCGTCCAAAAGTTCTTTATTGGTAAAGCTTATTTGTGTTTCGAGACCTTTTTTGTTAATCTTAAATATTTCGGTAGGTAAGGACATTGACATTTTTGTGCCTATAATGTCATCTCCTGCCAAAGCAATACTCTGATAGTTGTGGTATCCTTTTGTGTATTGTTTTATTTTTTTATTCTTAACATTTACGGAGTATACCTGATACGTTGCATTGATGCCGGAGATAAAGTAAATATTTTTTGATTTTTTATCCCAAACGAAGTGCGAAGAGCTTTGGTCGAACCCTTCCGAGAGGTCAGTGATTTTTCCGGTTTTTAGGTTTTTTAGCATGATTCGTTCTTTGTCAGCTTCAAAGCCGTTTCGTTCCATGCTTTTCCAAACAATCATTTTGCCGTTTGGAGAGAATACCGGATCGTGATCATAGCCTTCAAATCCGTCTTTTGTAAGATTGGTTGTTGTAGCCTTTTCAGTGTCATAAATGTAGATTTCGCTGTTTGTGCTGGTTGCGTAGTCTTTTCCGTACAGTTTCTTACAAGCATACGCTATTTTTTTTCCGTCGGGACTCCAATTTATTTGTTCCATACCACCCCAAGGATTCATTGGTGAGTCGTAGCGTTCTCCATCCATGATGTCTGTTGGTGTTCCAACTTTTGAGTCGGCATAGTCGGCAACAAAAATATGACTGTATTTGTAATCGTGCCAAGCATCCCAATGGCGATACATCAGGTCATCAAAAATTTTCGCGTTAGCCAAAGGAAGGTCAGGGTGTATGTCGTTGGCTGTTTGATCCAGCTTCACATTTTTGATGAATAACAGTTTATCTCCGGTTGGAGCGTAAGCAAATCCATTAATACCATCTTGGATATTTGTGATTTCTTTTTTTTGACTGCCATCGATGTTCATCTCCCACAATTGTAAACTACCATTTTCTCCTGATATGAAACCAATTTTTTTCCCATCCGGTCGCCAACGAGCATTAAATTCGCTTCCTTTAAAGTCAGTAAGCTTTTTGATGTTGAGATTTTTAAGGTTCATAACATACAAATCACGATTTCCTTTATTTTTTTCAACATTGTAATAAGTGATGCCGTAAATGATTTTGTTACCATCTGGGCTAACCTGTACATCGCTTACTCTGCCTAACTTCCAAAGCAATTCGGGAGTCATAATATCTTGTGATTGTGTTGTTATTACCAAGAATACTCCCCAAAGAATCATTGTTAATTTTTTCATTTCACTTGTTTTATTATAATTAGATTAATATCTTTGTAAATAGTTGTGTCGCTAAATAATTTAAAAGTACTCCAAAAGTAAAGAATTATTTTAGCTTTAAGTGTTATTTACGAATAATTTGATTTATTTATTTGTTGGATTGTTAATTCGGGGCGAAGGTATATAAAATTACGTGTTTCTTGGATTAGAAACGAAGCCCTTGTGGTAGAGATGTCATGTCAAAACGAAAGAATATATGTGGGGAAGATTTAACGGAGAACCTCCGAAGGCTTAATATGGAGAGAAAAAAGGTGTTTAAAGAGTATCAGTCAGAAGAACGTTATGCGGAGTTGGGGGTTAATTATCCCCTAAAGATATTGATTGCTGATGATCAGTTGATTAATCAGAAGTTAATGGCTTCGTTATTAAATAAGTTGGGTTTTGATTCTGTTGTGGCTAACAACGGTCGAGAGGCTGTTGAATGCTTTCGGAACGAAAAGTTTGATTTGATTTTTATGGATATAGAAATGCCCGTAATGAACGGTATTGAGGCTATTGAAGCGATTCTGAGCAGCACCCCCAAAGATCAACTCCCTTATATCGTGGTGTACACAACTAAATTTACCGAAGAAGATGTGAAGAAATATACAGCATTGGAAGTTGATTGCATCATTCATAAACCTGCCAACCTTGAAAAGGTTTTTACTACACTGTCTACTGCTATCAAAAAAAATTATCAGATTAACGAGATTTAAAGTCAATTGAACAATGTTTCATGAATATTGTTATTGACGTAGTATTTTTATTTTTTTATATTAAAGACGAATTCAATGAAGAAAATTTTATTATTAACTGCTTTGGTAGTTTTTGTTTTAGGTTCGTATGCTCAGAAAGAGGGTGCAGAGACCAAGAGTTGGAAGACCGGAGGTGATTTCTCTCTAACTTTTAATGAGGTTTATCTTACAAACTGGGCTGCCGGTGGTAAATCAGCTGTTTCGGGGAATACCTTTTTGAATCTTTTTGCGAATTATTCTCAAGGAAAAATTAGTTGGTCAAATACTTTCAATGTGGCTTATGGTATGTCAAAAGTTGTTGATGAAGATTTGAAAAAAACTGATGACCGTTTGGCATTTGCTTCAATGTTGGGGTATAAAATTTCCGAAAAAGTAGATGTTGCTGCACTGCTTGATTTCAAAACACAGATGGGTGCGGGATATGATAAAGAAAATGTAAATGTGATTTCACGTTTCTTGGCTCCTGCTTATTTGGTAGTTTCAACGGGTGTTGATTATAAACCGAGTGAGAGATTTAGCTTTTATTTTTCACCTTTTGCAATGAAGTCAACTTTTGTGTATGACGATAGCCTTTCAAATCTTGGCGTTTTTGGTGTTGATGCCGGAAAAAAATATAAAGCAGAACTGGGGGGCTTTATGAAGTCTTCTTTCAAGCAGCCTTTGATGAAAAATATTGACTTCTTAACGACTTTGGATTTATTCTCAAACTATTTTGATAATCCGCAGCGTATTGATGTTGATTGGCAAGTTCAGCTGAATATGAAGATAAATGATTTTATCTCTGCAAATCTGCATACGCACCTTATCTATGATTATGATGTAGTAATTAATGATAAAAACGGTCTTGTTCAGTTTAAAGAATTGTTCGGAGCAGGTTTGTCGTATAAGTTTTAATTCTTATTGATATTTCTGTTCTCATTTTTTTGAATGAGCTTGATCTAATAAAATCAGGCTGCAATTTCCGAATTGCAGCCTGATTTTTATCTTAGAGTTAGCCACTTTTTCCTAAATATTGGAAATTGTCTTTGTGGATAGAATTGTTTATTTTTGTTTTTATAAAAAAAGTTATTGATTTGAAAAAGAAGCTTTTTAATATTTTGTTAATTTCTTTGACGGGAATTTTTCTTGTTTTCATTGTTTTTCTGTTTCCTTATTTTCGTGCGAAAATCAATGCCGCTGCAGGTGAAGAGCTTTTATGGCTGGATGGTCGTTTTTCTTATGATTATCAAGATGTGATGCTCTTGATGGAAAACCTTGGTGTGGAAGGGCGGATTGTTTACAGCTATGTCTCCGGTGTTCCGGACATGTATTATCCTTTGGTTTATGGAATCCTTTTTAGTTTACTTATCCTAAAGTTGACGATTGGTTCTTCTGCCGGATACCTGCGATTGTTGACTGCTTTTCCTGTGTTGGCTGTGGTTTTTGATTATCTCGAAAATTTTGGCGTGCAAAAAATGATTGATCATTACCCTCATATTCAAGAAGCAGATGTGTATCTTAATTCTTTGTATACAAGTATGAAATGGGGTTTTGTATTCTTTACTGTCTTGATATTAATAGCTTTAAGCCTTGCTAAACTTTCTCGGTTTTTGAAAACAAACTCGAATTGTTTCAGGTGAGCTGTCTGATTTGGTTTATCCTCATTTTGTTAGGGGAAAGCCATAGGAAAAGATTGTTTCTGTAAATCCTAAGTTTTTGTAATTTTGTATGATATAAGTTTGTGACAATATTGAAAGAGACTGGATACGGAAGACCGGAGAATATATAAAATCCAATACCTAAAACCTTAAATAGATGAAAAAAGAGTTAAATAATTCAATTCCAATTCAAAAGTTTGTAAAAATAGAAAGCCTTAGTGGTATATTACTTTTTAGTGCAACGATTATTGCGCTTATATGGGCAAATAGTAGTTTTAGCGATTCCTATTTTAATCTTTGGAATTTTAAGCTTGGGTTTACGAGCGATGCGTTTTATTTGAATAAGCCTTTGTTGCTTTGGGTAAATGATGGCTTAATGGCGATATTCTTTTTTCTAATAGGTTTGGAAATAAAGAGAGAGTTGATGATTGGCGAGCTTAATTCGATCAAGAAGGCGAGTTTTCCTTTTTTGAGTGCGATTGGAGGGATGCTTGTGCCAATGTTTATTTACATGACTTTTGCTACTGAGGATCAAATCGCTTCGGGCTGGGGAATTCCAATGGCTACCGATATAGCATTTTCTTTAGCAATTCTTCGACTTTTGGGTGATAGAGTGCCGCTTGCATTGAAGGTTTTTCTTACGGCTTTTGCAATTGTCGATGATCTTGGTGCTGTTATTGTTATCGCTATTTTTTACAGTAGTGGCGTGAAGTTTACCCTATTGATTTATGCCGCAGTCTTATTATCGGTCTTGTTTTTTCTTGCTTCCCGAGGTATTTATATTAAATATTTGATTTTTGGATTTGGTATCATTATTTGGTTTTTGTTCCTGAAAGCAGGCATTCACCCAACCATTGCTGGTGTTTTATTGGCTTTTACTGTTCCTGTTTATCAAAAAATTGGTATGAAAACATATACCGAAACACTTGATGAGATTGTAAATAAGATTCGTTCTGCCTCGGACAATGATATTGGCATCCTAACCAAAGAGCAGATTGTTGAAATTGATAATCTTGAGGATTGGACTTCGCAGGTGCAGTCTCCTTTGCAGCATTTGGAACATGCACTTCATAACTGGGTTTCGTATCTTATCATGCCTGTTTTTGCGCTTGCAAATGCAGGGGTTGCTTTAAGTTTTTCAAGTGATATTAATATGACGCTTGTTTATACTATTCCATTGGCTCTTATATTTGGAAATGTTATTGGTTTGCTTGTGATGAGTTTTTTGGCAACAAAATTGAAAATTACGGAGTTGCCCGAAGGTGTTGGTTTTAAGCAATTGTTAGGGGTGGGCTTTCTGGCAGGTGTCGGTTTTACCATGTCTATTTTTATTGCGGGAATTGCATTTGCTGATAATCAAGTCGTTCTGGATTCAGCGAAAATAGGTATTCTCCTTGGGTCATTTGTTTCAGGGTTTATCGGTTTTGTAATTTTGCGATTCTCGACCAAAACTAAATCATAGCTCCCGGATTTGTAACTTGTTTGATGTAAAGGATATAGGAATTTTCTCTTTAAGGATGTTTAGATGCAGTTTGTAAATCCATCATATTTATGGATGCTATTGTTGGTTTTTATACCAATAATTATTCATTTGTTTAATTTTCGTCGATACCGGAAGGTATATTTCACGAATGTGAAGCTCTTGAGTGCTGTTCGGCAAAATTCTAAAAAGCAATCGCGCCTAAAGCATTTGCTTTTGTTGGTGAATCGTTTGTTTTTTGTAATCTGTTTGGTTTTGATTTTTGCCGGACCGTATATCCCTTCGGGTGAAAAGGAAAGTACAAGTGGAACACGAATGAGTCTTTTTGTTGATAACTCTTTGAGTATGGAAGCAAAGAACGATCGGGGAGAGCTGTTTGAGCAGGCAAAGCAAATAGCTCTTAATATTGTTCGTTCACTTCCTGATAATGCGCAAATTGTTATTCATAGTGCTTCCAACCTGAGTTCTCAGAGTTTTGTCAGCAAAGAAAAGGCAACAGAATTGTTGAACGAAATAAAGATTCAACCTGTGGCACTTGATCTGAATGCTTTGGTGCATGTTCAAAATGATCTTATTGAGAAAAATGCAGACTTACGATCTGTTTTTATTACGGATTTTCAGAAAAACGGAATAGATGCTGATCTTGAATATTTCGGTGACAATCTTTTGTTGTTGCCCTTGCAGGCGGAGTTAAATGATAATATTAGCATTGATTCTGTTTGGTTTGAAAATGTCGCACTTCTACGAGCGGAACAGTTAAAAATGTTTGTTTCGGTGCGCAATTGGTCGAACAGTACTTTGGATAATCTTAATGTTCAGGTGATGGTGAATGATACCCTGTTCGGGATTGCTAATGTTTCGATACCTCCCAATCAATCAACTATTGCCGAGGTGGCAGTGAGTTTTAATAAAAGTGGATTCAAAACAGCGCGAGTCGTAATTGATGATTATCCTGTCAACTTTGATGATGTCTGGTACTTGTCATTTAAAGTGAGGGAAAAATTTAATGTTTATTGTGTAAACGGTGTTGGTGTGCAAAATTCCATAATCGAAGATTTTTATCAAAGTGACAGCATCTTTCTTTTGTCAATTGATAGCGAAAATAGCATTGATTATTCTTTACTTTCAAATGCCGATGTGTTGGTTGTCAATCAGCTTGAACAATGGTCGAGTGGTTTTTCCGCAGCATTAAAAAACTATTTAACAGCCGGAGGTTGTGTTGTCTTATTTCCCAGTCTTTCTTCACGTCAGGAAAACTATTTAAAGTTTGTTGATGATGTTGTTGATGCTCAGGTGCTTTCGTTAGATTCGGTTAAAATGTTAATGGATAATGTTGATTTTGATAGTCCTTATTTTAAAGGAGTTTTTGATGAAATTCCTGATTTGATTGACTATCCCTATGCTCAACAGTATTTTTATTACCATCGGGATAATAGTACTGAAGTTGAGAAAATTTTATCTTTCAAAAATGAAGATGCGCTTCTTCTGAAAAAGCATGTAGCGAAGGGAGAATTATTTTTATGGTCTGTACCTTTCGATTCAGAAATTACGAATTTACAGAACAATCCAATTATTTATTCTTTGATGCATCAAATATCAACGCAAGTTCGGCAGGAAAATAGCATTTCCAATATTTTATTTTCTGATGCTTTGATAGCTGTTAATACGCCTAAACTTGATGGCAATGAACTGCGATTAAAAAGTCCGAATGCCGATAATGAATGGATGCCCAATGTTTTGAACAAAAATGGAAACGCCTATATACGTTTGAGTGAATTTCCTGAAAATGCCGGAAATTATTCGCTTGAAACTGACGATCTTTTTGTTCAGCACATCTCTTTGAATTATTCCAGAGAAGAGTCCAATCTTGAATTGTATTCAGCAGATAGTTTGAAGTACCTTTTTCAGCCGAATGAATTTGTGTATCTTGGTGAGGCGTCAAATTATCTTTCTTCCGAAAAAATGCTTGCGCAAGCACAACAAGAGCAAGCTACCTTGGTTGATTTGTTTATTTGGTTAACGTTGTTGTTTCTGTTTTTGGAATCGTTAATTATTCGTTTTTTACGCTAACCGTTTTCGGTTGAAATGTCTCTTGTTCTCAATCCGGTACATCCGGAAACTTGTCCCCGAAACTTGCACCTTGTCGGATTATTAACGTGTTCGATGTACGAAAAAGCATTTAGCCCCCGAAGGTTTCAAAAACCTCTGAGGGCTAAATATTAAAATAGTATTAACCTTATTAATTTAATCTGTATCGCTATTTTAGCGATAAGCATTATTTACGATCGATCAATATTGTTCAAATCTTCGCAAGCTTGTCGCAATCTGTTAACCATTGATTTTTCGCCTTCTCTCAACCAAACTCTAGGGTCGTAGAATTTCTTATTTGGTTTGTCATCTCCATCAGGGTTACCGATTTGTCCCTGAAGATAAGCTTCTTTCTCCTTATAATAATCCATAACACCTTTCCATGTAGCCCATTGCGTGTCGGTATCAATATTCATTTTGATAACACCATAGGAAATAGCTTCACGAATTTCTTCAAGCTTAGAGCCCGAGCCTCCGTGGAAAACAAAATCAACAGGCTTTTCACTTGTGCCAAACTTCTCTTGGATATACTTTTGAGAATTATCAAGAATTTTTGGTGTTAAAACAACATTACCCGGCTTATACACACCGTGAACATTACCAAATGATGCAGCAATTGTAAACTTATCACTTATTTTGCTAAGTTCCTCATAAGCATAAGCAACTTCTTCAGGCTGTGTGTAAAGTTTTGAACTATCTACATCCGTGTTATCAACACCATCTTCTTCACCACCGGTAACTCCCAATTCAATTTCAAGAGTCATTCCAATCTTGCTCATGCGCTCAAGATAGGTTTTACAAATCTCAATGTTCTCCTCAAGTGGTTCTTCCGATAAATCAATCATGTGCGAACTGAACAATGGCTTACCGTAAGCCTGATAGAAATCTTCACCAGCTTCTAACAGACCGTCAATCCAAGGCAGAAGTTTTTTTGCAGCATGATCGGTGTGCAAAATTACAGGCACTTCGTACAATTCTGCTAACTGATGAACATGCATTGCTCCCGAAACTGCCCCTGCAATAGCTGCTTGTTGCTCGCTGTTATCCAATGACTTGCCGGCATAAAAATGTGCTCCTCCATTTGAAAACTGAATAATTACAGGAGAATTTAATGCTTTTGCTGTTTCTAAAACTGAATTTACGGAATTGGTACCTACAACGTTTACCGCCGGTAGTGCAAATCCATTTTCCTTTGCATGCTTAAATACTTTTTGAACATCATCCCCCGTTATTACTCCGGGTTCAACAATCTCTAAAATTTTTTTTGACATAATATTATATGGTTTTAATAAAATACTAAGGTTCTCTACAAAGGTAACGAATTAATCTGAAAATATAAGCCCTCAATCAATCAAATATATGACAACCTATACAAAAGTATAGTTTTAATCCGGCAAAGCAAAACCTATACTTTTGTATAAAAACATCTGTTGCATCTGCCCTTAAATTTGCATCATTGAAAAGATTAAATCTCGACGTAACTTTTCGAAAAAGGTCGCGTCAAGCAAACAAAAAACCTTGTAAAACGATGAAAAAGCAGATCCTGACAATTTTAATGATGAGTATGGTTGTACTTTCCTTTGCCCAAAGCTACAAAGGAACAGTAAAAGACACAAAAGGCGAAGCAATACCTTTTGCCAATGTAGTGCTTTACACATTGCCCGATTCTATTTTTGTGGAAGGTACAACGACTGATGACCTTGGGCAATTTTCACTTGAAAGTAAAAAAATTGTAAAAGCTTATTTGAAAATCAGCTCTATTGGCTATGAAACACAAACCGTTGCTGCAAAAGAGGAAATGGGCACAGTGCTATTGCAAGACGCAATGAACGAATTAGGCGAAGTAGTCGTAAAAGCACAATTGCCAAAAATGAAAGTTAAAAATGATGCTTTTGTTACCACCATACAAAATTCGGTATTAGCAAAAGCAGGTAATGCCAACAATGTGCTGCAACGCTTGCCAATGCTAATAGGTAAAGACGGTAATTATACTGTTTTCGGGAAGGGGAAAGCCAAAATCTATATCAATAACCGTGAAATGCGAGATGCATCAGAGTTGGAAAATCTAAATTCAGACAATATCAAAAGCGTAGAGATAGTAACCAATCCCGGTGCAAGATATGACGCATCTGTAAAGTCGGTTATTCGTATTTACACAAAAAAACCAATGGGAGACGGATTTAGTTTTAATGCAGGTTCCAGCTATTACCAATCCGAAGAAAATGCAGATTGGGTTAGTACCCTTAATCTAAATTACCGTAAAAAAGGTATAGATGTTTTTGGCAGGCTTTATTATAAAGACATCAACAGTGTAGAAGAAAATGATTTGGAGCAGTTTACTTATGTAGATACGCTTTGGACACAGAAAAATACTGCAAAATTTATATTTCGAGATCAATATTTAGGACTTACAGCAGGTGCAAATTACGAAATTTCAACGAAACATTATGCCGGTGTAACCTACACTTATGGCAAAACATTGCCAAGCGAAGAAGAGAGTTTTTTGGAAAATAAGATGTATGCAAATGGAACGTTTTACGACCAATGGACTACAAACGGACTAACCAAAGAGAATACTTTGCCCCGACATACCATAAATGGCTATTACAATGGAAGTTTTGGGAAATTAGATATTAATTTTGACGCTACTTACTTTGCTAAAAAAGCAGGTTCTACCACCATAGTATTAGAAAAAAGTCAGAATTTTGCAGACCGCACCATAAAGTCTCGAAATGATTTGGACAACAGTATGTTGGCTTCAAAATTGATATTGACTTACCCTGTTTTTAAGGGAAAATTATCACTTGGAAGCGAATATACAAATACACAAAGAGACGATGCGTATTGGGCAAATCAAATTACCCCATCATCGACCACTCGTATTGAGCAAATGAGCAATAGTGTCTTTGCCGAATACCGAAAAAGTGTGTCTATTGGTCAATTTACAGCAGGATTGCGTTACGAGAATATTCAATCTGATTACTTTGTAAATGAAGTCTTTAAGAAAGAGGAGAGCAAAGACTTTAGCCAATGGTTTCCGTCTTTTTCTTTCTCCACAAAAATAGATAAAGTAGGCTTGCAATTAAGCTACACTTCAAAAACGAACCGCCCCTACTACAATCAATTAAGTAATAATATTTCCTATATCAATCGTTTCACATTAAAAAGAGGCAATCCCTTTTTACGTCCGTCTATTACGCATGATGTTACTTTGGGAGGAAGTTGGAAATTTTTCCAAATTATGCTAAGCTACAAACATAAAAAAGATGTTATTCTTGAATATATGGAACAAATGAAAGATAATCCCTCTGTATCTATTATGACCACAAAAAACTTTGACAAACTTCCTCAGTTCACGGCATTTATAAGTGCTTCGCCCACGTTTTTTGGTATTTGGTCGCCACAATTAAGTCTTGGCATACAGAAACAGTGGTTTGAGTTGGAAAACAACAACAAAATGATTGAATTGAATAAGCCTATGCCTTTTGCTTCTCTGAATAATTCATTCCGATTTCCTAAAAAACTATTAATCACTCTTGATACAAGATTCCAAGGCAAAGGACATCATGCAAATGCTTATAGTGGAAGAAATACATTTGCTCTTAATTTTGGCATTACCAAAACATTTTTGGATGATAAATTAAGTGTTGCCTTAAAAGGATTTGATATTCTTAACCAACAAAAAAGAGATTTTTTAGTTTACAATGGACAAATGGATTTGCATATGCTCCAAGCTAGAGATAATAGAGAAATCCAACTGACCATTCGTTATAAATTCAATTCTGCAAAATCAAAATACAAAGGGAAAGGCGCAGGAAAATCTGAGATGAATAGAATGTAAAACTCTCAACAACATAAGTGTATAAGCAGTATCGGGTTATTGGCGTGTTTTGAAGTCTGAGTATTTTAGTCACCAAACCTTATTTTAGATTGCTTTTTTATGATTAACTTAGCAACCGAAAATAAGGTTTGGCTAAGGGTTGTGGTAGGCTTGAAGTTTATAGCTTTTTATTCCGCTACTGCTCATACACTCACCGTTGGCATTCATTTTGCCCCGTCCTGAATAAAGGCTACATAATTTTAAACATTATGTACAAAAATGACAAAGTAATTAGACGGTATTCAGAATCTTTTAAACTTAAAA
>PDWJ01002777.1_pt1 | contig 21498 bp, 20 predicted proteins | sample 1430881 | NCBI WGS metagenome assembly PDWJ01 (sample SAMN01162460, study PRJNA174530) | Oral metagenome, whole genome shotgun sequencing project. | biome: Marine environment; feature: Marine mammal; material: Swab sample of the gingival sulcus; isolation source: swab sample of gingival sulcus... | reverse complement strand
CCAAAGCTGCTGAGCCATTTCACCGCTGTTTTCGGCCCGCATTTGGGAACACCTGGCACGTTATCCACGGTATCACCAACCAGTGCCAGGTAATCAATGATTTGTTCCGGAGCAACCCCGAATTTTTCGATCACTCCGGCACGATCCATGGTCGATTGATTCATGGTGTTGATCAGGGTAACGTGGTCGCTCACCAGTTGCGCCATGTCTTTATCACCGGTGGATACAATAGTATCAATACCTTGCTCGGTGGCCTGCTGACACAGGGTGCCGATCACATCATCCGCTTCGACACCATCCACCATTAGCAGGGGAAACCCCATTAAACGCACGGCGGTATGCAGCGGCTCAATCTGGGCGCGTAGATCATCGGGCATGGGGGGGCGATTGGCTTTATATTCGCTGTACATATCATCGCGGAATGTTTTCCCCTTGGCATCGAACACCACCGCCATTTGTTGCGGCTGATATTCTTTCAGCAGGCTTTTCAGCATACTGATCACCCCGCGCACTGCGCCTGTGGGCTGGCCATTCGTGGTTTGCAGGGGGGGCAGCGCATAAAAAGCGCGATAAAGATAGGATGAACCATCCACTAGAATCAGTGGTTTGTTATCTGCCATGGGTGATGATCGCTCTTCAGAATTGAAGGCGCCATGCTAACACGTTTCAGATTAACCGGCAGCCACCGCTTGTAGCCCGGGTTTTCCACATATGGCTCGTAACTCGTCCATAAAACTGCGGCAGGCACTGGTTCTGGCAATGTATCTTTGCTCTTCAAGAATATCTTTCAGAATTTGAAGATTAGTGAGCGGATTGGCCAGCACACAACGAAACACAACTGTTTTCTGGCGGCGATACTGATCAGGAGTTAAACGGGTTCTTGATACAAACGATTTACCACGGGCACGCTGAGTTTTTTGAATACGCTTGGTGAGCCGATTCAGCAACTGGTGAATAGCTTCAAATTCTTCGGCGCTGCAATCAGCGAGTTTTTCACGTACAAACGGCGGCACATAACGGTAACAAAGCATATTCAGTTCGGGTTCGGCAATCAGCTCAAACTCTTTGTCGGCCTGAATCATGGTGGCAAAACCACGGGCCTTTTCAATACCCTGATCAATCAGCATTTCATAGCCGCTGCGGCCAATAATCTTTAATCCTGATTGCAGCAACATGGCCATGCCTGGCCGGGAGCCTTCCAGGGTATAAGCGCCCAGATCTTTGGAGCCTTTACGAATAATGTATTCCGCATGATGCTCAATGGCCGATACCAGTGTTGGGTCTTTGAATAATACCAACCCGGCACCCATAGGCACATACATCTGTTTATGGGCATCAATGGTGACGGAATCAGCCCTTTCAATGCCGCTAAGAATCTGCCGGTATTTTTTCGAGAACAGGGTAGGCCCTCCCCAGGCAGCATCCACGTGGAAATGGCAACCAATTTCCTGGGCAATATCAGCCAGCTTATCCAACGGATCAACACTGCCGGTTTCCGAAGTGCCTGCCACTCCGACAATGGCCATTATTTTGATATTGTCGTCGCGGCATTTTTGAATATGGCGCTGTAACTCATCAATGCAAATTCGATTATTGGCATCAGCTTTAACAGCGATCAGGTTCTCTCGGCCAATACCCAGCACATCAGCGGCTTTCGCCAGCGAATAATGGCCCCGTTCAGATACCAGTACAGCAACCCCATCGTATCCATGATGCTTAAGCGCCCCAAACACACCCACACTGACAATGCCAGGAAAGTCCTGGGTTGGCTGAAATAGCCGGTTGCGGGCAACCCATAATGCGGTCAGGTTGGCAATGGTGCCACCCGAACAAAACGAGCCCAGTGAATAGCCGGCTTCATGCATCCACTGCTGATAAAAGTTGTCATCGTTCTGGTAAATAAGACGGTGCATCATTCCCAGGGTTTGACGCTCCAACGGCGTAAAAGCTTTGGAAGTCTCGATTTTTACCAGATTTTGATTCAACGCCATCATAATGCGCGACAACGGCAGCATAAAATACGGCAGCGCCGAGGTCATATGGCCAATAAAGCTGGGGGAGGCAGTATGAACAGACTGGGCAACGACTTTATCCAGCAGGAAATCTGCCTGCTGAGATACAAAAATAGGCTTTTCAGGTATCAGAGAGTCCTGAAAGTCCTTTTCTAACACCTTCAGATCTTTTTCAACCGCAACGATATGATTTTGCAAAAAACGACCCACGTTTTGCGAAATCATACTATCAACTTTTCCTAACGTTGAATCAGGAGCTTCTGGCACCGTAAAGATACGATACATCGCTTCCATGCTGGCTTCTGCGTAACGGTTTTCAGTACTCATGCTTCAGTACTCATGTTTTGCCGCCTAAAGGTATCAAATTGGCGTCATTTATGGCGTGCTAAGCCATAATAATGTGAATCACTGGTCAACAGTGGCTTTCAAAAATGCGCGTCATTTAACCATAAAGTCTGTTAAGAGGGTATTTTTTTTAACCATGCACGCAAACTTTCAAAATATTCCTTTTAAAATCAAAAAGTTAAAAAGCACCATTACGACTAACAAGTCATATAACCCTGCAAAACATGCTGCCAAACAACGAGTTTTCGCAAGCCACTGTATAACGATTACTCAAAGATTAGCAAGCTTACGCTCTATTTGCCCGGCGGTTTCTAAAATGGCCATTTTAGCTGCTGGCACCAGCCCGGTCATGGTGACATAACCATGAGGCAACGATGAGAATTCAATATGGGTAATATCATTTCCGGCAGCCTCCAGCTTTTTCGCATAGGCAGCGCCATCGTCGCGCAGCAGGTCAAACCCGGCGGTGGTTAGCACTGCGGGCGGTAATTTGGCTAACAGCTCTGCGTCTCCATAAAAAGGCGACAGCAGAACCTGATCGCGGTTTTCCGGGTTCGGGCAGAACTTTTCCCTGCACCAGTGCAGCAAACCACGGGTTAACAGAAACCCTTCCCCCATTGTTTGATGTGATTCACCCCGAAAATGCGCATCAACCAACGGGTAAATCATCACTTGAATCTTTGGCTGCGGCCTGTTCAGCAATACCGTTTGCTGAGCCACTATTGCCGATAGCTGGCCGCCGGCACTATCGCCACAGGTATACACATTCTCAGGGTCGCCACCCAAATGCCCGGCGTTCTGCTGTACCCAGGTAAAGGCATCAATGGCATCGTAGGCAGGTGCGGGAAACGGATGCTCTGGCGTTAATCGATATTCCACCGACACTACAACATGATCAAGCACATCGGCTAGCAGCGCACAAAAACGATCCGTACTGTGAATACTGCCAATGACCAAGCCACCCCCATGATAAAACACCATAACCGGCCTTTGCGAGGTGAATGGCTGAGACTTTTTATACACCCGGATGTTGATATCTCTGGGACCTTCCAGATCGGAATCCAGGGTAATGGTGCGATCCTGTTTAGTCACGCCTTTGGCAAACGGGCAATCCAGCGCAGCGGCCATTTGTTCGTAAACCTCGCGGCCATTTTCTACCCCGAAGGACTCAATCGCCGGTTGCATGGCATGCACTTCAGACAACAGCCGCATCAACGGATCCATGGTGCGGCCATCTATTTCCAATGGCGCTTTAATGCCCATTGCTTTTTCCAGCAATGGCAAAGGTACACTTTTCAACATTAACCGGCTGAGGTGTTTTTCGGTGAAATATTTCGCGCGTTGAAGGGTATTTAACATTTTTATGGTCTTTTGTGATGGCTTTTGTGTTTATGGTGGTAATTGTCGCTGATCAGGAAGCAAGATACACTAAGCGAAACATTCAGGTAGGGGAACCCTTATGAAACAGTTAATTGCACTATTGGCACTGATGGTACTGCCATTAGCGACATTAGCCAAAGTTGAACCGCCAGCAGAAGATTCATCCATTGCTGAGGCACCGGAAGTGACCATTATTGAAGATGGCAAAAAACGCATGGAAATACACCAGATCAATGGCCGTGTATATGGGATTAAGGTTATTCCCAAAAAAGGTAAGCCTTATTTTTTAGTTGACCAGGAAGGCACCGGCGATTTCATTCGCAACAATATTGATCGCATGGAAGTGCCTGAATGGGTATTAATTTCCTGGTAAACGATGCTGCGAGCATTCCACCAGAATATTCGCAGCATTTGCCCACATACCACTGTAACTTTTTGCATCCCAGCCCAGCGGATCAATGGTGAATACCTGCACCGCATTTCTGGGCTTAACCTTGTGTAAAAATCGGGGGTTAATGTTGGGTTCCACAATCAGGCACTGCGCCTGCTGGCTGTTGAGCAGTTTTTTCACCGCCAGCATATCTTTAATGGAAGGCTTTGCTTCGGGCGCCCAGGTTACGCGGCGCTTGGAAAACCTTGCCAGCTCCTGTTCCAGGTACAGCAGGCTATCGTGATACATCACAAACGATGCCGTTGATGAAGCCGGTTGTGTGTTAATAGCCTGCTTTTGCTGCGCCATACGCGCTTTAAAGGCCGCCAGGCTGTTTTCAATCCGGCTTTTATACTCGGGGTGCTGTGCCGCTGTTTCCCGGGCAATGGCCGATGCGATAATCATGGCGTTTGCCGACGACCACCATAAATGGGGATCATACCCGGAATCCGAGTGATGGTGATGATGGTGCTGTTCGTTTAACGATGTTTCTGACGAGCCTTTCAATGGGCCTTCAATATGGGCATGTTCAATAAATACCTGCTCAGCGGCTCGTCCTTGCAGCAGCCGGATACCTTTAAGGTGCTCTACCACCAGCACCCCCTGTTGATGCTGGCGCTTTTGAATCGCTTTTTCCAGATAGGGCTCAAAGCTCGGCCCCAGCCACACCAAAGCAGGTGCCGACAGAATTGCCTGCAAATGCGACGGCTTCAGTGAAAATCCGTGGGGCGATGCACTTTGTGGCACAATCACTTCAATCTGCGGGTTAATCGGTGCCAGCACTTCTTCTGCAATTAACGCCAACGGGCGTATACTGGTGACCACCGACACCTGTGCGCTTGCCACTGTGGAAAACCACACCCCAAAAAGCACCACTAACACCCACCCAGCCAACTGCCTGTTCACCTGCTATCACCTGCTTGTTAATCGTTAAATCTCGTTATTTATCTTTATGTTATGCCAACTGAAGTTAACCCCTGGCGGCCTTTTCTTGCTAGAATCGGTCACCTGATAGTGAGCCCTTTATTCTGGCGAAGCCATGAGCATAACAGCAACCCCTTTAATTGAATCGCACCACGCCAGTTTAACGGTTAACAAACAGGTTTTGTTAACCAATATTTCCCTGCAATTAAGGGAAGGCGAAATCGTTACGGTGATTGGCCCCAATGGTGCCGGTAAAACCACCCTGTTAAAACTGTTGATTGGCGAATACCGCCCTGATTCCGGCAGCGTTCAGCGCTCGAAAAACTGCCGTATCGGCTATATGCCGCAGCGCCTGCATATTGATAACAGCCTGCCGCTAACGGTTAACCGCTTTTTGGCCATGTCCGGCAATCGTGATCGCCAGGAAATGCTGCACACATTACAGGAAGTGGGCGCAAGCCATGTGGAACAAGCCGCCGTGCAAACGCTATCGGGTGGCGAATTGCAACGGGTTTTACTGGCCAGAGCCTTGCTGCGAAACCCCAATTTATTGGTACTTGATGAACCCGCTCAAGGGGTGGATCTGCATGGTCAGCGGGAATTATACCAGTTACTCGGCAACATTCGGAATCAAAGGGGTTGTGGCATTTTAATGGTATCCCACGATCTGCATTTTGTGATGGCAGGCACCAACCATGTTATCTGTTTAAACCAGCATATCTGTTGCTCCGGTTCAGCCGACTCTGTTGCCCAGCACCCGGAATACCAGGCATTATTCGGCGACGAACTGGGTAAGGATATTGCGATTTACACCCATCATCATGATCACCACCACGACCTTGACGGCGAAGTGGTTGACGAAACCGACCACCAGCACCAAGGCTGCCGCCATGACCATCATTGAGTTAATACTGCCTTCGCTGCTAGTCGGCTTAATGCTAGCAGCCATCAGTGGCCCGCTGGGCAGTTTTGTGGTGTGGGGGCGCATGTCTTATTTTGGTGATACCCTGGCTCATTCAGCACTGCTGGGTATGACTTTAGGGCTGTTAACAGATATGGAGCCGCTGGCGGGGGTGTTGGTAATAACTTTGGGGGTGGCCTTGCTGCTCAGCCTGAGCCAACGCCAGAAAAAGCTCGCCAATGATACCTTGCTTGGCATCATCGCGCACGGCACACTGGCTACCGGGTTAGTAATCGCCAGCCAACTTAGCAGTGTGCGAATTGATTTAATGGCTTTTTTGTTTGGTGATCTGTTATCGGTAAACTATCAGGATGTGATTTGGGTGGCCGTTATTTGCGGATTACTGGGCATTGCGTTAAAAGTATTATGGGAACGGTTGCTAAATACCCTGGTAAGCAGTGAAATTGCCCAGGCAGAAGGGCTGGCCATTCACAACATTCGGCTGGCGCTGCTGATTATGCTGGCGCTGCTGGTGGCCGTTGGCATGAAAGTAGTCGGCGCTCTGCTGATCACGGCGATGATGATTATTCCCGCCGCCACCGCCAGAAGGCTTGCAGAAACGCCGGAGCAGATGGCGGTTAAAGCATCCCTGGCAGGATTACTGGCGGTGGTTGCCGGATTAGCGGTATCTTTTATTTGGGATACCCCCACTGGCCCCAGCATTGTGTTGTGTGCTTGCCTGTTATTTGCCGCAAGCCATTTTAAGCCTTCAAAATAGTACCCATCACTCACCAGATAACACGGATAAAAAAGGATTGGTTATGAAACCTGCGACAAAAGCTCTGATTCCACTGGTAGTGGCGTTGATATTATCAGGCTGTCAAACCACTGGGCTTTGGCAATCAAACAGCAGTTCCCAACAGTCAACAGCTCAGCAATCCAGTGCCGGGAATAAGCAACCCGCTGTTAAACTAACGCTGAAACAATTAATCGAAAGAGACCTGGCAGCCAACCGGTTATCCAAGCCCAATGGCAATAATGCTATTGAGAAAATTGAGCGACTGCGCGAACAATCACCAGGGGATACCGACATAAAGCGGTTTGAAAAATCGATTATTAACCGTTACCTGGCTTTGGCTGATCAGCGTATAAAACGCCACTCGCCTCCAAGCCGGCCTGACCTGGAAAAAGCACTCAGTTACGTGAATACTGCGCGCAGCCTGCAAGTGCCCTCTACCGCCCTGGATAACAAAGAACAGGAAATTATCGAATTACTCGACATTGTGATTCAACAGGAGCAGCTTGCAAAGGCCCGTGCTGCCGAGGCAACACCACCACCAGAGCCAGTTCCTGCAGAGCCTGCAACCGTTGAAACCGACAAACCTAACCCTCAGCTTAACAACCCGAATTTTATCGCACTTGAACAGGAACAAATCAGCAACCGCAGCCAGGAGATAAATTTACAGCTCGATGATATCAGCCAGCGCATTGTGGCAGGTGCCAACACAGTTGTGATTCATGCCCAGTCAATGGATGATTTTCGCTATCTGAAATCCTCGTTGCGCACATCCTTATACTGGGTTGATCCAGACTTTCATTTAAATGCCGAGCCTCACATTAATGAAGCTATATCACCTGGCATTGAAATTATTACCGAGGAGTAAACCCTATAAAGAACAGGCTTCGCAAAAATAATATAAAGGCGGAAAAACACAAACCTTGCCGTTAAACCGGTTTATTGTGGTTAATAAGATCAAGCTTCTGCTGTTTTGTCATGGCTTTAATCGCGCGTTCACGCCTGGAAGCAGCAGAGCGGTCGGTATGGGTTTCCTGATAAACAATTTTATCCGGCTGATTGCCACGAAAATACTTGGCGCCTTTAGCATTGGGCAACTGTGCGTAGGTGTCTTTGTGCTCCTGAAAGCGACGCGCCACATCGGTGGTAATGCCGGTATACAAAGCGCCGGTTTTGGTGAGTATCATATACAAGTGCCAGTCGGGATTTTTATCCAGCATATCAATCGCCTTATCCCGGCTAACGGTTATTCCTGGGTGTTTTTGCTGCTTTAAAATTTACCAGTGTTACAACTTGAGCCGTATTTTCCTGCTCAGACACAGATTGTGATGGGGCCGAAGCATCGGGCTGTTGCAGTTCATACCCGCAAGCGGCACACCTGGCAACCTTGCCTTCACCTTCCACATAGATTTTATCCATTAATTCGCATTGGGGGCACACGGCCCCGGCGATAAATCGTTTGACCATCTTTATTTGCAGCCTTATGCCGTTAAGCCTTTTTCCATTAAACCCTATTTCATTAAACCAGAGTGGCGCAATAATGCATCCGCTTGTGGTTTACGACCACGAAACGCGACAAATAATGCCATCGGTTCCTGGGAGCCGCCTTGCTCTAAAATATTTTCCAGAAACGAGCGGCCTGTATCTGGGTTAAAAATACCGTCTTCTTCAAATTTGGAAAACGCATCTGCTGATAAGACTTCTGCCCATTTATAACTGTAATAACCCGCCGCATAGCCGCCGGCAAAAATATGGCTGAAGCTGTTTTCAAAGCGGTTAAATGCAGGGGGTTGAATCACCGCCACCTGGCTGCGCACCTGATCAAGCACCGCGTGAATATCCATAGCGGGCTGGTATTGCAAATGGATTTTAAAATCGAATAATGCAAATTCAAGCTGCCGCACCATGTGCATGGCCGATTGAAAGTTTTTTGCCGCCAGCATCCGCTCCAGTTTTTCAGCGGGCAGGGGTTCGCCGGATTCAAAATGGCCCGACATCAAGGCAATGGCATCGGGCTCCCAACACCAGTTTTCTAAAAACTGGCTAGGCAGTTCAACGGCATCCCAGGGAACACCGTTAATACCCGATACCGCACCTTCTTCCACCCTGGTTAACATATGGTGCAGGCCATGGCCAAATTCATGGAACAGGGTGGTGACTTCCTGGTGTGTTAACAGCGCGGGCTTGTCGCCCACCGGGGCATTAAAATTACAGGTTAAAAACGCAATGGGTTGTTGCAACCCGCCATCGGCTAAACGCCGGTGTACCCGACAATCGGCCATCCATGCTCCGCCGCGTTTATTACTGCGGGCGTACAGATCCAGATAAAAACCGGCAATGGGCTGGCCATTACGCAATACCTGATAAAAATGTACGTCTTCATGCCAGGTGTCCACCGCCTGCTGCTGAAAGCTGACACCAAACAGCCGCCCAGCAATGTCGAAAAGCCCGGCGATGACTTTCTGTAATGGAAACCAGGGGCGCAGTTCTTCCTGGGAAATCTGATATTTTTGATGTTTCAGTTTTTCGCTGTAAAAAGGAACATCCCAGGCGTTCAATGCTGATACGTTGTGGGTGTTTTCTGCAAATGCTTGCAGCTCTTCCAGTTCAGCCTTGGCCGCAGGCAACGATTTAGCCGCCAGGTCGGTTAAAAAATCCATCACCTGATCGGTGGTTTCCGTCATTTTGGTGGCAATAGAGCATTCAGCATAATTATTAAAGCCAAGGATGCCAGCCAGCTCACTACGCAGTGCCAGGATTTCAGCCATTAACGGGGCATTGTCCCACTCACCAGCGTTTGGCCCCTGATCCGATGCCCGCGTGGTATAGGCCTGATACATTTCTTCGCGCAGTGATTGATTTTCGCAATAGGTCATCACCGCCAGATAGCAGGGCATATCCAGTGTTAACCAGTAACCGGTTGACTCATTGGCGCTGGCTGCATGGGCAAACGCTTCCAGGGAGGAATCCGGGACACCGGCCAGCTCCTGTTTGTCGGTGATTAATTTGCTCCAGGCTTGATTGGCATCGAGTACGTTCTCGCCATATTTGCTGGACAGTTCCGACAGGCGGTGTTTGATTTCACCAAAGCGCTGTTTTTTATCTTCCGGTAAATCAACACCGGATAAATGAAAATCCCGCAAGGCGTTGTCTACCGCTTTACGCTGCGCCTGATTTAATTCGCCTTGGTAGGCCGGTGAATCCTGCAACGCTTTATACGCCTGATAAAGCCCCTGGTTTTGCCCCATCCAGGTACTGTATTCAGAAAGCTTCGGCAGGCAGGCATTATAGGCTTCCCTTAAGGCATCACTGTTAACAACAGCATTCAAATGGCTGATGGGCGACCAGATACTGTTCAGCCGGTCGTCAATATCGCCCAAGGGCTGCAACAGGGTAGCGGCGGTGGGTTGGGTACCCTGCTGAATGTCGCTGACCAGCGCGGTAATTTTTTCCCGACTGTCGGTGAGTGCCTGTCCGATAGCGGGCACTATATCTTCAACCTTAATGTGGGAAAAATCCGGTAATTCGGCAACCGTTAACAATGGATTACTCATAGAAAATAAAAACCTTACGAATGAAAAAACAGGCTAACTGCTATTTAATTATGGTTTAAGGGCAGATAGCACCTGGGTCACCACTTCGGCGGGGCTATGGTCATCGCAATTAATGATGATGTCTGCATATTTACGATATAAAGCGGCCCGTTCATCGAACAACTCGGCAAACGATTGATCGGGGCGGCGGGCAATGCCTCGGGTTTCGTAATTATGGATGCGGCGGCGCAGTTCATCCAGCGGCACTTCGATATACACCACCACGCCGCAGGATTTAAGGTAGTCCATACCTTTTTCGCTGTACACGGCACTGCCGCCGGTTGCGATCACTTTTTCGTGACAATCGGTTTCCAGCAACACCTGCTCTTCCACATGGCGCAACTCCAAATAACCTTTGGATTCTAAAATATCCTGTAGGCTTTGTTGCTCTTTTACCTGTATCGCCACATCAGTATCCAAAAAACCCAGACTGAGCTCTTTAGCCAGCACAATTCCCAGCGTGCTTTTCCCTGCACCGGGCATACCGATTAAAATAACGCTTTGGCGAACCATACTATGATGCTGCCTTTAATTCGCTAATGACCGATTGCGTGGCTGGCATAACGCCACGCCACAAGCGAAAAGATTCCGCCGCCTGCTCCACCAGCATCCCAATGCCATCGCAGGCAAAGGCGGCGCCGTGATTCAATGCCCATTGATTAAAGGCTGTTGTTTCTTTGGAATACATCATGTCGTAGCAACAGGTTTTATTGGTGATAATGGATTCATGTAACGGCGGCACTTCCCCCTGTAAACTGGCCGCTGTGCCGTTAATAATCCAGTCAAATTCACCTTTAAGCCAACTGAATGCCTCGCCTTTTATGGGGCCATAGGCTGAAAAATCTTCTGCCAGTTGCAGGGCTTTTTCCACCGTGCGGTTGGTAATTACGATTTCAGAGGGCTTTTCCGCTAACAACGGGCCCAGCACACCACGCACTGCGCCCCCGGCCCCCACCACCAAAATGCGCTTATCGGCGATACGGCCATCGTGATTATTAATCATATCGCGCACCAGCCCAACGCCATCGGTGTTATCGCCACGAATGATGCCGTCTTTTTCAAAAATGAACGTGTTCACGGCTTTCGCCAACGTGGCTCTTTCACTGAGCTCATCGGCAAAATCATAGGCTTGCAGTTTGAAAGGAACGGTGATGTTCAGCCCTTTGCCGCCTTCACGCTGAAAGGTTTTTACCGCTTTCTGAAATCCATCGAGCTCCACCAGCAGTGATGTGTAAGTGAGCTGCTGATCGGTTTGCTCGGCAAAGGCTTTGTGTATTTGCGGCGACTTGCTGTGTTTGATGGGGTTGCCCATCACGGCGTAGCGATCCATAAAAATAAAACCCTGAAGGTTACTGTAGGCCCAACCAATCCTGCGGTTTTAAATACCGCTGGTATAACTTATCTTCTTCACTGCCCGGCTGTGGCGCCCAGGCATATTTCCAACTGACCAGCGAGGGCAACGACATCAAAATAGATTCGGTGCGGCCCCCGGTTTGCAAACCAAATAACGTGCCGCGATCAAATACCAGATTAAACTCCACGTAACGACCACGCCGGTATAACTGAAACTCGCGCTGTTGTTCACTGTAATTTTCGGTTTTACGTTTTGCCACAATCGGTTGATAAGCCGTTAAATAACGGTCGCCCACCGAGCGCATAAAGGCAAAGCATTCATCGAAGTCTTGAAAGACGGTGTCGTTCAGATCATCAAAAAACAATCCGCCAACCCCACGGGTTTCGTCACGGTGTTTCAGATAAAAATATTCATCACACCATTTTTTGTAGCGGGGATAAACCTCTTCACCGAAAGGATCGCAGGCATCTTTGGCCACCTGATGCCAGTAAACAACATCTTCTTCATAAGGATAGTAGGGCGTCAGATCAAAGCCACCACCAAACCACCATACCGGTTCTTCGCCAGGTTTTTCAGCAATAAAAAAGCGTACATTGGCATGGGATGTGGGCACTTTCGGGTTGCGCGGATGAATCACTAAAGATACACCCATCGCCTGAAAAGTACGCCCCGCCAGTTCAGGACGTGCCGCCGTGGCAGAGGCGGGCAGGCCATCGCCAAATACATGAGAAAAATTAACCCCGGCTTTTTCAAAGGTCTGTGCATTTTCCAGCACCCGGGTTCGGCCACCGCCGCCGCCTTCGCGTTTCCAGTTATCCTCGGCAAAGCACTGTCCGCTTTCTTCTTCAGCTTCCAGCCCCTTGCAGATAGTGTCTTGCAGCGCTAACAAATAGGTTTTTACAGCTTCAACATTCATGGCAACACCTTATTGATGGCAGTTTCGTTGTTTGTCTTAAGCCTGCTAATTATTGGCAGGCGAATCAGGCGCGAAGCGTTTCTCCCGATAATAAATCCCGTATTGCTGATGGTTTGGCCAGGCCCGATGTGGGGCCACTGACAATCATATCCGGTTGTTCCGCTGCCTGCCTCCCCTGCAAACGTATCCGCAAGGCCAGCTCTGAATAGCAGGGTTGTTCCCCGGAGCGGTTCGCACTGGTAGAGACAACAGGCCCACCCCAGAGTTCACATATTTTTTTGGCCACCGGATGATCCGTTACCCGCACCGCAACAGAGCTGAATTTTCCTTTAATACTCGCCGGTATCCAATGATAAGGATCAGGCAAAAGCCAGGTCACCGGCCCAGGCCAGGCGCTTTCTACACGGCAACGCTGATCAGCGGTTAAAGAATCCATAAGGGGGGCAATTTGCCGGGTATTGGCGGCAATCAGAATCAAGCCTTTTTGCCAGGGGCGCTGTTTGATCGCTAACAGATGGGCAACCGCATGCTGATTAAAGGGGTCGCAGCCATAGCCGTAAACCGCTTCGGTCGGGTAGGCAATCACCCCGCCGGTTTGCAGCACCTGACGCGCCTTCACATATTGCCTGTAGGATGCCATAAGAAATGTACCGTTGAACTGTACAGGGTGAACCATGTTGTTGAGCCGCCAGTATCGCCCGCATAAGCTAACGCTGAACGGCACCCGTCGTTAGGCCGGCGACGTTACCCCAGTTAAATAGTTGTTGCAAGCGGTTATGCCGGTGTATGCGCCAGTGCATAACCACCCTGATAACTGCTGATGGCACCATCAATTTCCAGCATCACCAGGGCGGAATTAACATCGGATACGTGAATGCCGGTACGAATCACAATCTCATCCACCAGCATGGGATCGTAATCCAGCACGTTAAGCACCTGAAATTCATGGGATTTTTTATCGTATGCAGGCAATGCAGGGGAAACCCTGGTGTCACTTTCCTCAGACACCGCCAGATTCAACTGCTGTTGCTGATAGCCAAGCAGCGGCTTCAGTTCTGCGGTAACATCCTCCGCCTGCTCCACCAGTTTAGCCCCCTGGCGAATCATTTCATGGCAGCCTTTGGCCAGCGGGTTATGAATGGAGCCGGGAATCGCAAATACTTCGCGGTTTTGTGCAATGGCCTGCCGTGCGGTAATCAACGAGCCACTTTTCAAGGCGGCCTCTACCACCAATACCCCCAGACTAAGGCCGCTGATAATGCGATTACGGCGGGGAAAATACGAAGGCCTGGGCAGCACACCAATGGGAAACTCCGATACCCACGCGCCCTGATTAAGCATTTCACCGGCTAAAGGCCTGTTCTGTTTCGGGTAAATACTATCCAACCCGTGGGCGGTGACACCAATGGTGGGGCCATCGCCGGCGATTGCGCCCCTATGGGCCGCTGCATCCACCCCCATGGCCAGGCCACTGGTAACGGCAAAACCCTGTTGCACAAAATGCCGGGCAAATTCCCTGGCGTTGATTTCGCCCTTACGCGATGGGTGGCGGCTACCAACAATGGCGATCTGCGGCCAGTTCAATAGCGCCAGATCACCGCGCACAAACAATAAGGGGGGAGCGTTATCTATTTCTTGCAATAGCACCGGGTAGAGCGGGTCGTTAAAACTAACCAGATGGCAGCTATCCTGTTCCAGCCAGGTTTGATCCAGATGAACACCCTGTGCCAGTTCTTTATTACGCTGCTGATAAAAGGAATGCAGGTGCGAAATCTGCTGCTCCTTCAGGCCCAGTGATTTAAGCTCTACCGGCGATGCCTGAAAGGCTTCTTTAAGGCAGGGGAATGCCAGCAACAAGCGGCGAAACCCCTTACTGCCAATGCCCGGAGTGCGCCAAAGCGCCAGCCAGTAGGGAATATCGTCGTTAGAAATACCATAAACGGCCATGTCGTGTCCTCTCAAGAGTCCTGCTTCTTGCAGCAAAAAACGCATGATCAAACAGACACAGACCACTAAAGGTTTCCGGGTTTTTATCCCCGCAAGTTTTTATTCCCACCAATAAATGATCCCGGAAACTAAAAAGGCTCCCATCACAGGAGCCTTTTTAGTTGATTACTTAAAACATTTACCAATACATCAGGGGTTGCGCACAGCATCCAGTACCTGAAGGGATGCACTACTGCGCAAAATCAAACCATAAGCAACTTTATCAAAGGTACGGAATACCATCATAATGCCACGGCGTTGATCGGGCAGCTGAATGTATTCATTGGTGTTGCGATCTTTAACCACTTCCCCTTTAGAGAATATCGCCAGCACATCACCCACTTCCATACCATCGCGAGCACCACGGTTTATCACTACAACATTCCATTGGCTGACGTTTCTAACACCACCGAAAACATGAATAATCTGACCATCCACTTCGCCATTAGGCGCTTTAGGATAAAAGGTAGAGTCAACTTTGCGTTCCTCTGTGGGCAGCAGGCGGTCGTTGATACGTGCATCTTTGCTGGAGCTTTGTACTTTCAGGCGAGCAATATCATTTTCAGCACTTTCAAACCTGGCAATGCCGATATCTTCCGCGCCGGTTCCCAACACTTCTTCAGTAACAGGGTCGACATAAACCACACCTTTACGGTAAATACCGTAGGCTCTTTGCGGATTGGAGAAATCGCCCCGCGCATAAGTATAATCACCAGATCCCATCAGAATGTGGGACTCATCACCGGCAACAATATAAGGAGCCGCGTCAAGCTCCTCCAGACCAAGCACCCGGTTATTCACCAGAAATGGCTGAATATGCTCTAAAGGAATGGCCGGAATCACAGTATCCAGTGGCGTTATGCGGGCCTGAGGCGTTAATTTAACGGTGTCGCCTGCTTTGTATTTAATGGTTTTAGGGCCACGCTGGATTTCAAAGGCGGGCTGCCCATCGATATAAACCAGCTTAATCATATCCCCGGGATAAATAAGGTGGGGGTTATTAATTTGTGGGTTAGCATGCCAAAGTTCCGGCCATAACCAGGGATCACTTAAAAAGGTACTGGATATATCCCATAGGGTATCACCCTGCTTTACGTGATAGGAATCGGGGTGACCTGGGCGCAATTCCGCTGCCTGTGCACTGATGGACATGCCTAATACACCAGCACTCACCAACTTAAGAATTGATTTTATCATTGTCTGATCCTTTGTTTGTCATAGCCAAATCTGTTGAATTCGGGGCTACATTAACGTTTGCACAACGTTTTTTGCTCGTTATCTATTAATAATAGACGGATATTTCACGAAAATTCCCCTAATCGATAGACTTCCGCTAGAATAGCCAACCTGTTCACGGCTGTTTCGGCGGCCTACATGATTAAGGATCGTCAATAATCCTGTATATCACAATAGCTTAGCAGGCTTTTTATCATTATTTTTTAACTTAAACCGGTAAAAGTTGAAAACTTAAGATGGCTTTATTAGAAATCCTCGAATTTCCCGACCCGCGTCTACGAACTGTAGCAAAACCCATTACCCAGGTAGATGACGGAATTCGCAAACTGGTCGATGACATGCTGGAAACCATGTACGATGCCCCCGGTATTGGCCTGGCAGCCACCCAGATCAATGTTCACCAGCGTTTGGTGGTGATTGATGTATCGGAAAATCAGGATCAGCCGATGGTGTTAATCAACCCGGAATACGAGGTGATCGAAGGTGAGCAAGACTACGATGAAGGCTGCCTGTCGGTGCCCGGCTATTATGAAAAAGTTACCCGCGCCGAAAAAATTCTGCTAAAAGCCCTTGATCGTCATGGCGATCCTTATGAACTGGCCTGCGATGGTTTGCTATCGGTGTGTGTACAACACGAAATTGATCACCTGGATGGCAAGCTGTTTGTGGATCGCATTTCAAAGCTGAAACGTGAGCGTATTCGCAACAAAATCGCCCGCGAACAAAAAGCCAAGGCCAAAGCCAGGCGTTAATCATCACCGACCAGTTAGAGGCCACCCCTTGGATTCTCTGAAAATTGTTTTTGCCGGCACCCCTGATTTTGCTGCCAGTGTATTCAACGCCATTTTAGGCAGCCGCCATCAGGTGATTGCTGCCTACACCCAGCCAGACCGGCCATCAGGCCGGGGCAGAAAACTGGCCGCCAGCCCGGTTAAGCAACTGGCATTAGAACACAGTATTCCCGTTTACCAGCCGGTAAACTTTAAAGACCCGGCAGATGTCGCCGCCCTGGCAGCCCTGCAACCGGATATTATGGTGGTGGTCGCCTATGGTTTGCTGTTGCCCCAAGCGGTATTGGCTATACCAGCGCTCGGCTGCATTAATGTGCATGCATCCTTATTACCACGCTGGCGGGGCGCGGCACCGATTCAAAGGGCCATTGCTGCTGGCGACCGTGAAACCGGCATTACCATTATGCAAATGGATGCAGGGCTGGACACCGGCGATATGCTGTTGAAAACCACCACGCCCATTGACCCTGATGAAAACGGCGGCAGCCTGCATGACCGCCTGGCAACACTGGGAGCCGATGCCTGTGTGCAGGCACTGGAACAGTTGGCAGCAGGCACGGTTAAGGCTGAACCGCAGGACGACACCCTTGCCAGTTACGCCCATAAGCTGACTAAAGAAGAGGGCAATCTGGATTGGAGCCAGCCCACCCGGCAGCTGCACGACAAAATTCGCGGCCTGAGCCCCTGGCCGGTGGCTTACAGCCAGTTGCACGACAAAACCCTGCGCATCCACGCGGCACGTATCCATAGCAGCAGCAAAAGCAGCCAGGAAACCCCTGGACAGATTATCAGTGCTGATAAAAACGGTATTGTGGTGGCCACCGGTGACGGCAGCCTGGCCCTGACCCGCTTACAGTTACCGGGGGGCAAAGCGTTAACGGCGGCGGAACTATTAAATTCCAAGCGGGAACTGTTGCTACCCGGCACCCACCTTGGCAGCTAAACCATGAACAGCAGAGCAATCGCCGCCCTGGCACTTATCCAGGTGTTACCTTTATCCCGAAAAGGGGCCTTTGCGGGCCGCTGTTTTGGTGTGTGCCGCCATTACACCTGGCTGGATCAACTGGCCAACCAACTGATTCACCAGCCCCTTAAAGCCAGGGATGCCGATCTACAGGCACTGTTGCTGGCGGGTTTATACCAGTTATATTTTATGCGGATACCCGACCACGCGGCGATTTCAGAAACCGTGGAAGCCTGCCGCCAGTTCAATAAACCCTGGGCGGTAAAAGTCATTAATGGCATGTTACGCAACGCGCAACGCAACAAGGCAACGTTTAAAGCCAATATCAGCAACAGCACTGCGGTACAAACCTCGCACCCCAAATGGCTGGTTGATGCCCTTGCCAGCGCCTGGCCCGATCACTTCGAAAAAGTATTACAGGCCAACAACGAACCCGGCCCCATGTGGCTGCGGGTAAATCAACAGCAGCAATCACGTAGTGAATATCTTAAAGCCCTGCACAAGGTACAAATCAGTGCCACTGAAAGCCAACTGACCCCCTGCGGACTGCAACTTGAAGAACCCGTTGAAGTGAGCCGTTTACCCGGTTTCGAACAGGGTAGTTGTTTTGTTCAGGATGAAGCAGCACAACTGGCGGCAATTATTCTTGACCCGCAAGCCAACGATAAAGTGCTGGATGCCTGCGCCGCACCCGGTGGCAAAACCACCCATTTACTGGAACAACAACCGGACTTACAGGCGCTGATTGCCCTGGACTGCGACCCCAAGCGGGTAAAACGTATCCATGAAAACCTGCAACGCCTGAATGTAACTGCAACAGTGCTATGCGAAGAACTGACCGACTTTTGCAAACATCAGGAACCGGCCAGTTTCGACCGTATTCTGCTGGATGTGCCCTGTTCCGCCACCGGTGTTATTCGCCGCCACCCCGATATTAAATGGTTAAGAAAACGTAGCGATATTGCCGCCCTGGCCACCACCCAGTTAGCCCTGTTAACCGCCTGCTGGCCATTACTGAAACCCGGTGGCACTTTGCTGTATGCAACCTGTTCCGTGCTGCCCCAGGAAAACGAACGGGTTGTCAGCCAGTTTTTAAAACAAACCCCCGCCGCCAGCGAAGCCATTATTCTACCGGCCCAGTCCGGCCACTTACCCGGCCATGTAGCCACCAGCGTCGGCCGCCAATTATTGCCAACAGTGGGCGGGCACGATGGCTTTTATTATGCCAAGCTGAATAAAAAAGATTGATCGGTTTTTCTAAACCGGATTCTTTAAAACCCCGAAAAATCAAAGGCTAACCGGATTCATTATGTTATCCTTTCGCCAGTAATTAATACCCGAAAGCAACCTATGAAAATAATTATTCTTGGTGCGGGGCAGGTGGGCGGCACCCTCGCTGCCAACCTGGCCAGTGAGCACAACGATATCACCGTTGTCGATACCGATTCCGAGCGCTTGCATGAATTGCAGGAGCGCTATGATATTCGCACAGTACAGGGAATGGCATCGTACCCGGAGGTGCTGTATCAGGCCGGTGCGAAAGATGCCAGTATGCTGATCGCTGTTACCAACAGTGATGAGATCAACATGGTGGCATGTCAGGTCACTTATGCGCTGTATAACACGCCAACCCGAATAGCACGGGTTCGTTCGGCCAGTTATTTTAACCGTAAAGGCTTGTTCGGTGCCGACGCAGTGCCCATCAGCCATATCATCAGCCCTGAGCAAGTGGTTACTAACTACATAAAACGCCTGATCGAACACCCCGGTGCCTTGCAGGTATTGGACTTTGCCGATGGTGTAGTGCAACTGGTGGCGGTACGAGCCTATCACAACGGCCCGCTGGTGGGCCGCGAGTTACGTTATCTGCGCCAGCATATGCCCAGTGTGGATACCCGGGTAGCTGCTATTTTCCGGCGTGATCGCGCCATTATGCCTGAGGGCACCAGCGTTATCGAAGCCGATGATGAAGTTTTTTTTATTGCTGCAAAAAATCATATACGCGCTGTCATGAGCGAACTGCGCGGCCTGGAACACAATTACAAAAAAGTGATCATTGCCGGTGGTGGTAACATCGGTCAGCGTTTGGCGGCAGCCATAGAAAACCGCTATCACGTAAAATTGATTGAGCAAAACCAGGAACGCTGCCAGTTAATGGCGGAAAACCTGAATAAAACTATAGTGATCCGCGGTAACGCTTCCGACCAGGATTTATTGCTGGAAGAAAATGTTGAAGATGCTGATATTTTCCTGGCCGTTACCAACGACGACGAAGCCAATATTATGTCGTCCATGCTGGCAAAGCGATTGGGTGCCCGCAAGGTGATGACACTGATCAACAACCCGGCCTATGTGGATCTGGTTCAAGGGGGCGATATTGATATTGCCATTTCACCTCAGCAGGCCACTATCGGCAGCCTGCTGACCCATGTGCGCCGTGGCGATGTAGCCAACGTGCATTCGCTGCGTCGTGGTGCCGCAGAAGCCATTGAAGCCGTTGCTCATGGTGATGAAAAATCATCAAAAGTTGTGGGTAAGGCTATTGGTGATATTGATTTACCCGAAGGCACTACCATCGGTGCTATTGTAAGAAACAACGAAGTGCTTATCGCGCACGATGATGTAGTAGTTCAATCGGAAGATCATGTGATTTTATTCCTGGTGGATAAACGCCGCATCAGCGATGTTGAACGTTTATTCCAGGTGGGCATTACTTTCTTTAGTTAAGATTATGAATCCAGGCATTATTTTTCGCGTATTGGGCGTTTTGTTGATGGTGTACAGCACCACCATGTTGCCGCCGGTTGTGGTTGCATTAATCTACCAGGATGGTGGTGAAATGCAGTTTTTGGCCGCCTTCGCCATTACCCTGATTTCCGGGTTAATCGCCTGGTTGCCGGTTCATAGTGTTAAAGACGACCTACGGGTGCGCGATGGTTTTTTTGTGGTGGTGCTTTTCTGGCTGGTGCTGGGCCTGTACGGAGCCATCCCCCTGGTACTGGGGGAATCACCCCATATGCCCATTACCGATGCCGTGTTTGAGTCTATTTCGGGGCTAACCACCACCGGGGCTACGGTACTCACCAACATTGATGCCCTGCCAAAGTCGGTATTGTACTACCGGCAGCAATTACAATGGCTGGGCGGTATGGGAATCATTGTTTTGGCGGTGGCTATTTTGCCGATGCTGGGCATTGGTGGTATGCAGCTGTACCGCGCCGAAACACCCGGCCCAATTAAAGACAATAAACTCACCCCGCGCATTGCCGAGACAGCCAAAGCACTTTGGCTGATTTATGTTTCTTTAACCGTGCTTTGCGCCATTGCCTACTGGGTGTGTGGCATGAGCCCGTTCGACGCCGTTGCCCATAGTTTTTCCACCATTGCCATTGGCGGGTTTTCAACCCACGATGCCAGCATCGGCTACTTTAACAGCGCATCCATTGAGTTCGTGACCATATTTTTTATGTTCTTTGCCGGGATTAATTTTGGGTTGCACTTTTTTAGCCTGCGAAATAAAACCATTACCCACTATTTTGCAGATCCCGAATTTCAATTTTATTTTGGCGTATTGGCGGCTATCAGCGTGTTCACGTTTTCAGGATTGATGCTGTTCAGCCAGTACGATGACACCTTTGTTGCCTTCCGCCACGCCCTTTTTCAAACCGTCTCCATTGCTACCACCACCGGCTATGCCACCGCTGATTTTGCAAACTGGCCACCGGTGATCGCCATTGTGCTGATTATGGGCAGCTTTATTGGAGCCAGCGCCGGTTCCACCGGTGGAGGTGCAAAGGTTATTCGTGTGCTGTTAATTTTTAAGCAGGGTTTAAGGGAAATGCGCCGTTTGATACATCCCAATGCAGTGAT
>PDWJ01002196.1_pt1 | contig 21500 bp, 21 predicted proteins | sample 1430881 | NCBI WGS metagenome assembly PDWJ01 (sample SAMN01162460, study PRJNA174530) | Oral metagenome, whole genome shotgun sequencing project. | biome: Marine environment; feature: Marine mammal; material: Swab sample of the gingival sulcus; isolation source: swab sample of gingival sulcus... | reverse complement strand
CCAGAACACGGCTTCAAGAAAAAGCCTGTTGTCCTTCGCCGTCACGCCACAGTCGCTGGCTTTCCCCGGCAGATGCGGCTCAAGCTTGATCCAAAGACGGTCCGTGACCACAGAACGCTGCTCGTCCACTCAGGCCTCCCTTTTGGGACTCTGAATCATAAAACAGGGCACATGGAAATCATAATTGTCCACGGGCCATATAACGTCATGCGAAAAACCTGAATCACTCAGGCGCTGCCTGAAATCAAGGATTTTGGGCGCGTCAAGTGATGCTCTGTGTATCAGGTATTTCGTCAAACGCTTGTCTTATGCTTCTCCCGGCTCTGTGCGGAAACAGAGCCTCAGCACGCCACACGATTTATGGCGTGCTGAGGCGGTGGTCGGATCGTCAAAGGCCTGGTCACAAGGGACCGTGTTATAGTGAGATCGACCACCGTCTTCACATGAGGCCTGAACGGATACAGAGCGGCATGAGAGCCCTCTACGACAAGCATGGGACAGAGAAGACGATGAACGATAGCATAGGGATCGATGTTTCCAAAACCAAATTGGACTGCCACCGGTTGAGAGACGGGGCCTGTGAGACCTTCGCCAATACCAAAACCGGGTTTGCGAAGCTGCATCGCTGGATTGGCAAGACAACACCGGCGCGCATGATCTTCGAGGTAACCGGCCCGTATCATGGCGCGTTTGAACGCAGGCTTGCCGGGCATCTGCCTTTGGTCAAGGTCAACCCGTTGCAAGTCCGGCGCTTTTCCCAGGAGCTCGGAACGCGGGCAAAGACCGACCGGGTTGACGCGGTGGTTCTGGCGCAGATGGGCGCGGCTCCGGGTCTGCAACCGGATGCGCCTGCGCGTGAAGATCAGCATGACCTCAAGGAGTTACAGGCCGCCCGCACTGCTCTGGTCAAGGACCGCACAGGGCTCCTGAACCGGATCAGGACGCAGACGCTGGCCCTGACCAGACGCCGGTCGCGCGCGCTGCTGCGCCGGATCGAGGCGGCTCTCAAAGAGATAGAAGCCGAGATCAAGACCCGTCTGCGCGCCAGTGATGAAGGCGCTTTGGTCCACGACATTTTGTGCCCGATTCCCGGCGTTGGCGAACCGACCGCCGCCGCCATTTTGATCGAGTGCCCCGAAATCGGGACGCTCGGGCGCAAACAGATCGCCAGCCTTGCCGGCCTCGCCCCGATGACCCGGCAATCGGGCCAATGGCGCGGCCAGGCGTTCATCCAGGGCGGGCGTAAATTCCCGCGCGATGCGCTCTATATGCCGGCATTGGTCGCGGTCCGGTTCAATCCCGACATGGCCGCAAAATACCGCGATATGTGCGCGCGCGGAAAACCAAGGAAGGTCGCTTTGACCGCCATCATGCGAAAGCTGCTGGAACTTGCAAATGCTCTGGTCAAAGACCGGCGAAAATGGGCGCCAAAACGGGCTTGTTAAAGACGGATACTATAACCTGAGCAGATTGCGCTGGGTCTATACGGATTCTGCAAACGACGGATGGGTTACGCCCCCGGACCCCCGGAGTATTTGACCCGGGAAAATGGCGAAACGCGGGGCGGGGGAATGAGCGCGGGCGTGCTTCGGGTCAATCCCGTGCTGTCCTCGCGGCCGGACCGGATCGCTGACGGGGGTGTCATTGACCGGGGCAGTTTCAGTCCGGGGCAGTTTCCGTCCGGGGCAGGCTCCGGGGGGCTCCCCGAGCCGAAGCCCCGCGGATCAGGGCTATCTGTTGATCGGCCCGATCATCATGACCATCTGGCGGCCTTCCATTTTCGGCATGTTCTCGACCTTGCCGAGTTCCTTGACGTCTTCGGCGACGCGTTCGAGCAGTTCGCGGCCCAGATACTGGTGCGCCATCTCGCGGCCGCGGAACCTGAGTGTCACCTTCACCTTGTCGCCGTTTTCGAGGAACTTCACCACGTTGCGCATCTTGACGTCGTAATCGTGGGTGTCGGTGTTCGGGCGGAACTTGACCTCCTTGATCTCGATGGTCTTCTGCTTCTTGCGGGCTTCGCTCTCGCGTTTCTGCTGTTCGTATTTGAACTTGCCGAAATCCATGATCTTGCAGACGGGCGGCTTGGCATTGGGCGAGATTTCGACGAGGTCGAGCCCGGCCTCCTGGGCCATCGCATGGGCCTGGCGGGGCGGGACCACCCCGAGATTTTCACCCTCCGCGCCGATCAGGCGGACTTCGGGCGCCCGGATGCGGTCGTTCACGCGCGGGCCGGTATCGCGTTGCGGCGGGGCATTGTGCGGTCTGCGGGCTATGGGGACGTTCCTTCTGTGGTTGCCTCTGGACTATGGGGGCGAACGGTAAGCCCCGGGGGGCGCGCTTTCAAGCCGATTCCTTGATTGTGAACCGGGGGATATTGCCTTGCGGGGCGGTTCCTGCCATCCCGGGGGCGTGGCGGGCGGATGCGCGGGTCCGTTGGTGCCGCCTGAGCGGAAAACGCCGGGGTCTGCCCCCGTGTGGACGGAGGGGTGTACGGAGGGGTGTGATGCGTGCATTTGTGTTCCCGGTATTGCTTTCCATCCTGCTTGCCGCGGGTCTGGCTCTGCTTCTGACCTCGCCGGGTCCGGAAACCGGGGGTGTTGCGCCACCTTCCCGTGCGATGGAACCCCGTGCGATGGAGCCGTCTCCGCTTGCGCCTGCCCCGTCAGAGCCGGAAGCGGAAATGGAGCCGGAAGCGGAATCCGAACCAGTGCCGGAGCCGGAAGCGGAACCCGCGCCGGAACCCGAGCCGATGGCCGGGCCGGAAGCGGAACCCGAACCGGAGCCGGAACCCTTGCCGAAGCCCGAGCCCGGACCGGAAGCAGAACCCGCGCCAGAGCCGGAAGCAGAACCCACGCCGGAACCGGAGGCAGTCCCCGCGCCAGTGCCGGAAACGGAGGCATTGCCCGCATCGAAGCCCGAGCCGGAATCCGTGTCCGCACCGGAAGCGGAACCCGCGCCGGAGCCCGAGCCGAAGCCGGAATCCGTGCCCGAACCGGAAGCGGAATTCGCACCGGAGCCGATGCCCGCACCGGAACCGGAGTCGGAGGCAGTCCCCGAACCAGAGCCGGAGTCGGAGGCAGTCCCCGAGCCGGAACCGGAGCCCGCGTCCGAACCCGCGCCAGTACCGGAGCCGGAACCGGAAGCGGAGTCCGCGCCAGCGCCTGAGCCGGAACCCGCGCCGGAACCGGAAGCGGAACCCGCGTCCGAACCCGCGCCAGCGCCAAAGCTGGAACCCGTCCCGGAGCCCGCGCCAGTGCCGGAGCCAGTGCCCGCCCCGGAACCTGCACCTGTGCCCGACCTCGACACCCTGTTGACCCCCGAAGGCTTCGACGGTCCGGCGCTCGTGGCTCTGGTGGAGGCCAGCGCTCTCGGGCGCGACCAGAAGGATGCCCTGCGCGCCGCCATTGCTTCGGCCAGGGACGCCCCCGAACAGGCCCGGCTTGCGGAGTGGATCCGCAGAGCGCTGGGTTTGTGAGAATTGCACAATTGCGACCGGGTAACATCTTCGGCTAAAACGAATCGCTGACAGGCGGGCGCGTTGCGCGGGGCATGAGGCCCCGTTAGTGTCGGTCGCGACAAGAGGAAACCCGATGCGATCTGCGATCCCCGTTCCCGTTCGGTACCTGGGCCTGGCCGTGCTGATCCTGCCTGCGCCCGCGCTGGGCGTGGAGCGCATGGTTGCGACGGGCGAGCTGGCCAAGTTCGCCCCGGCGGAGGATTACCGGGTGAGCGAGCCGCTGCCTGCCGCCAACCGCCGCCCCGAACGGGCGCATGATTTCCGTATTTCCGAAGAGGCCAACCCCGAAATCAGTCCTTTCGTGCGCCGCTGCGATGCGCTGGCCGCCGACCCGGGCGATGCTACCCGGCCCGAGGGTGTGGCGGGCGTGGCGCTCGAGGCGCTCGACTCCGAAGCGGCGCGCAGGATGTGCGAGAGGGCCCATGCGACCTACCCCACCCATGCCCGCTCGGCCTTCAATCTCGGGCGGGTTCACATGGCCGCCGGCGAGCCCGGCGCTGCGGTTGTGGCCTTTACCGCCGCGGCAAACGAAGCCCATCCGCTGGCCGCGCTGACCGTGGCGCAGCTCTACCAGCGCCAGGTCGTGCCGGACCGCGGTCCGGCCGACGCCTTGCCCTTCTATGCCATCGCCGCGGAGGCGGGGGTGCTCGACGCGCAGGAAGCGCTTGCCACGCTGCTCACCGACGGCGCGCCGGGGCTCGAACCCGACCCTGCCGAGGGGGCGCGCTGGTTCCGCGTGGCGGCGGAGCAGAATTCGCCCAAGGCCGCCTTCGAGCTTGGCTGGGCCTTTGAAAACGGCTTTGGGGTGCCGCAGGATCCGATCACCGCCGCGCGTTGGTATCAGCGCGCGATCGACAAGGGCGATGTCAATGCGCTGAACAATCTGGGCTATCTCTATGCCAACGGCATCGGCGTGCCCCGCGACGAGGCCCGCGCCGTGGCGCTTTACCGGCAGGCGGCCGATCAGGGGGTGGCGGCAGCCATGTCGAACCTCGGCTGGATGCTGGAAAACGGCATCGGCACCGGCCAGAACGTCCATGAGGCGGTCGACTGGTATAACCGCAGCGCCAGCCTGGGCGAGCCGCAGGCGATGCTGAACCTCGGCTGGCTCTACCTCTCGGGCTTCGACATGCCCGCCGACGCGAATGCCGCGCTTGGCTGGTTCAAACGCGCCTATGAGGCCGGACGGACCGATGCGCTCTCCTATATCGGCGAGCTCTACGAGACCGATCCGGTCCTGCGCGATCCGGCTCAGGCGGCGCGCTACTACGTTCAGGCGCTGCAATCGGGCGACAGCTGGCCGGCGCGGCGTGGTGCCGGGGAATGGGACGGCGAAACCGCGCGGGAGATGCAGAACGCGCTGTTCGAGGCCGGCGCCTACCAGGGCCCGTTCGATGCGGCCATCGGCGAGGCCACACAGGCGGCGATGAACGCATTGCTTCCGGAAAACCGGCAGGGAAGCTGACGGCGGCCTTGCGGGCGGGCTTGCCCGGGGCCGGAGGGTTTCCGTGCAGCGGCCAGAAAGCGGCCAGAAAGCGACCAGACCGCAGCCTGAGTGCAGCCGCGTTGTGTCCGGATCGCGGCCCGGGGCCGCCGGGGCGGTCAGTCTGCTTCGGTGTGCCGAAAGAAGCGGCGGGAGCGGCGGGAGCGGCCCCGGACGGGGCCGCCCCCCGCCCGGTGTCAGCGCCCGAGAATCCGCGCGACCATTTCCTCGGTGTCGGAACTCAGCCCCGGGGTGCGCAGGATCCGCGCCAGCTGGTCGCGCATCATGCTCTGACGGTCGCCGTCATAGCGGCCCCAGGTTTCGAAGGCCGAACACATCCGCGCGGCGATCTGCGGGTTCTTCCCGTCGAGCCGGAGGATCCAGTCGGCCAGCAGCCGGTAGCCGGAGCCGTCGGCGCGGTGGAAGCCCGCCGGGTGCGCCGCCAGGGTGGCGAAGACCGCGCGGAAGCGGTTGGGGTTGGTGAGGATGAAGGCGGGATGGGCGGTGAGCCGCGCGGCCACTTCCGCCGCGGTTTCCGGGGTGGCGTGGGCCACCTGCATGGCGAACCACTTGTCCATCACCTGAGCGTCGTCCGACCAGCGCGCCTCGAACGCCGCCAGCGCCTCGGCGCCCGCGCCCGCATCGAGCAGACAGCCCAGCGCGCCGAGGCTCCGGGTCATGTTGTCGGCATCGGCAAAGGCCGCCGCCGCCGCTGCGCCGCCGTCGAGCCGGGTGGTCAGTTTCAGCAGTTCCAGCGCCAGCGCCCGCTTGCCGGATTGTTCGGCGTCGGGGGCATAGGGCGCGTCGACCACCATGGACGCGGCGAGCCCGGGCAGGCTGTCGCGCAGATGTTCGGCGATCTTCTGCGCCAGTGCCTCGTGGGCGGCGTGGATCGCGTCGGGGTCTGGGGTGAAGCCCGCGTCCGACAGGGTCTGGGCGATGTCGTCCTGCCCCGGCAGCCGCAGCGCCAGCGCCCGGAAGGCCGGGTCGGCGGTATCGTCGCGCGCCATCGCCGCCAGTGCGTCGAGATAGAGGGCAAGCGGCGCCTCCCTGTCCTGCACCATCGCCACCAGCACCTCCTTGGCGAGCGCGCGCCCGGCCTCCCAGCGGTTGAACGGGTCGGTGTCATGGGCGAGCAGGAAGGCGCGGTCTTCGGGCGATGTGTCGTGTTGCAGGATCACCGGGGCCGAGAAGCCGCGCAGGATCGAGGGCACGGGCCGGGCCGTGAGCCCGCGGATGCGGAAGCTCTGGCGCGGCTCGGTCACTTCCAGCACCCGGGTGCCGACCACCTCGCGCCCGTCTGGCCCGATCAGCCCGACGGCCACCGGAATGACCATCGGCAGGGTGCCGGTGCCGGCCTGGGTCTGCGGCAGGTGCTGCCGGAAATGAAGCGTGTAGACGTCGTCCTTCCACTCGTCGGTGACCTTCAGCCGCGGCGTGCCGGCCTGTTTGTACCAGCGTTTGAACTGGGTGAGGTCGCGGCCGGTGGCATCTTCGAAGACCTTCAGCCAGTCGTCGATGGTGCAGGCCTGGCCGTCGTGGCGGGTGAAATAGAGATCGAGCGCCGCCCGGTAGCCCTCGGGGCCGACCAGCGTCTTCAGCATCCGGATCACCTCGGCGCCCTTTTCGTAGATCGTCGCGGTGTAGAAATTGTTGATCTCGACGAAGCTGTCGGGCTGGACCTGATGCGCCAGCGGGCCGTTGTCCTCGCGGAACTGGCGGCCGCGCAGCGCCAGCACATCCTCGATCCGGTTGACCCCGGCCGAGCGCATGTCGGCGGAGAAGGACTGGTCGCGGAACACCGTGAGCCCCTCTTTCAGCGACAGCTGGAACCAGTCGCGGCAGGTGATGCGGTTGCCGGTCCAGTTGTGGAAATATTCATGCGCCACGATGCCTTCGATGCGGGCATAGTTCGCGTCGGTTGCAGTGTCGGGCGAGGCCAGCACCGCGGAGGTGTTGAAGATGTTCAACGCCTTGTTTTCCATCGCGCCCATGTTGAAATCCGACACCGCGACGATCTGGAAAATGTCGAGATCGTATTCGCGGCCGTAGGTTTCCTCGTCCCAGCGCATGGCGCGTTTCAGGCTCTGCATCGCCCAGTCGCGCTTGTGCTCGTCGCCCGGGCGGGTCCAGAGCCTGAGGGTGACCTCGCGGCCCGACATGGTGGTGAAGCGGTCTTCGAGCGCGTTGAGCTCGCCCGCGACCAGCGCGAAGAGATAGCAGGGCTTCGGCCAGGGGTCGTGCCATTCGGCCCAGCCTTCGCCGGAGGCCACCTGGTTGCCGTTGGACAGCAGCACCGGCGCCTCGCCCTCGATGCGCACGGTGAAGGGCGCCATCACGTCCGGCCGGTCGGGGTAGAAGGTGATGCGGCGGAAGCCCTCGGCCTCGCATTGGGTGCAGAAGATGCCGTTGGTGAGGTAGAGCCCTTCCAGCCGGGTGTTGGCCTCGGGGTCGATCTCGACTTCGGCTTCCCAGGTGAAGGGCGCGTCCGGCACCTCGACGGTGAGCCCCTTGCCGGTCACTTCAGGCACCATCTCTTCGCCGTCGATCTTCGACCAGATCAGCCTGAGATCCTCGCCATGCAGGAAGAAGCGGCGGTCGGTGCTGTCGGGGTTGGGGCGGAAGCGGATGCGCGAGATCACCCGGGTTTCGTCGGGGGAAAGCCGGAAGGTAAGGTGCACCTCGTCGACGAGATAGGCGGGGGGCTGATAATCGGCGAGGTAGATCTTCTGGTGGGACTCTTGGGGGGATTGGTCGGTCATCTGGCGTCCTTTACGGCTGTTGGCGGCAACCTAGTGCGCTGCGCGGGCGAGGTCCACCGCCTGCGGGCGGCTGTGGCGGGGTGTTGCGCGGGGGCAGGTCCGGGAGGGCTTCCGCCGCGGCCCCGCCCGGGCTATCTTTCGCCGGTCCAAGGAGCTTTCTGCGCATGAAACGTCCCGTTGTCGGCATCATCGGCAATGCCTATCTGATCGGCGATTACCCTGCCCATGCCGGCGGCACGATGAACTCCGCCGCCGTGGCCGAGGTGGCGGGCTGCCTGCCGGTGATCCTGCCGGCCGATCCGCGCTTCGTGAGCGCCCGCGAGATCATGGAGATCTGCGACGGCGTGCTGTTCACCGGCGCCCGGCCGAATGTCCACCCGGAAGAATACGGCGAGGCCGCCACCGAGGCGCATGGCGATTTCGACCGTTGCCGCGACGCGGTGACGCTGCCGCTGATCCGGGCGCTGGTCGAGCGTGGCCAGCCGTTCTTCGGCATCTGCCGCGGGTTTCAGGAGGTCAACGTGGCGCTCGGCGGCACGCTCTGGCCGGAGATCCGCGAGCTTCACGGGCGGATGAACCACCGGATGAGCCCGAACGGCAGTCTCGACGAGAAATTCGCCCTCCGCCACGCGGTGCATTTCACCGAAGGCGGGGTGTTTCACCGGCTGGTGGGCGCGCGCGAGGTGATGACCAACACGCTGCACGGGCAGGGCATCAGGGATCCGGGCGCGCGCTTTGCGATCGACGGCCGGGCCGGCGACGGCACCCCCGAGGCGGCCTGGGTGAAAGGCGCGCCGGGCTTTGCCCTCGCGGTGCAATGGCACCCGGAATACAACGCCGCCGCCGATCCGGTCTCGCGCGCCTTGTTCGGTGCCTTTGGCGCGGCGGTGCGGGCCTGGGCCGGAGCGCGCCGGGCGGGCCTGGGCCGAAGCGCGGCGGAGGCGTCAGGCTGAAGCCCTGGCGGGCGGTCAGGCCGGGGGCGGGCGGGACACCGCCTGTGCCGCCAGTTCCGGCTGGAAAAATGCAAAGAATCCTGTATCTTCCCCCCAAGCTTACTCAGGAGACCCCCATGCGTTATCTGTCTGTCGCCGGCCTGTTGGCCTGTCTTGCAACCCCGGTGCTGGCGCAGGACCGTGCCTCTGCGGTGCTGGTTCTGGACGGGTCCGGCTCGATGTGGGGGCAGATCGCCGGAACCGCCAAGATCACCATTGCCCAGGGCGTGGTTGACGATCTGTTGCAGGTGATCCCCGCCGACCAGGCGCTTGGCCTGACGGTCTATGGCCACCGCCGCAAGGGCGATTGCACCGATATCGAAACCCTCGTGGCCCCCGGGATCGGCACCCAGAACGCGATCTCCACCGCGGTTCACGCCATCAAGCCCAAGGGCAAGACACCGATGACCGATGCGGTCATCGCCGCCGCGCAATCGCTGCGCTACACCGAGGAAAAGGCAACCGTGATCCTGGTGTCGGACGGGATCGAGACCTGCAACCCCGACCCCTGCTCCGCCGCCCGCGCGCTTGAGGAAGCGGGGGTGGACTTTACCGCCCATGTCATCGGCTTCGATGTGAGCGACCCGGATGCCGTGGCGCAGATGCAGTGCCTGGCAACCGAAACCGGCGGCACCTTCCGCATGGCCTCTGACGCGAAAGAGCTTGGCACCGCGCTGGTCGAGGTCGTTGCGCCCGAGCCGGTGAACATCACCTTCCGCGCCACCGCCGGGCAGGGCGGGGCCGAGATCGGCAGCGGGCTGATCTGGAGCTTTGCGCCCGAAGGCACGGGCCAGCAGACAGCGCCCACCGGCACCACCTGGCTTGACCTCTTGCCGGGCGATTATACCGTGTCGGTCCTGCGGCTCGACGACGAGGCCACCGCCGAGGCGGCCTTTACCGTCGGCGAGCAAACCGCAACGATCACGCTGGTCCTGCCCGAGCTTCTCCCCGCCGCTTCGCTGGAAGCGCCGGAAACGGCGGTTGCCGGGTCCGAGGTTGAAGTCACCTGGTCGGGGCCGGGCAACGGCAACGACCATATCGTGCTCGCAACTGTCGGGTCGGACGTGAACGACGCGAGCGGCGTGATCGACTATGACTATACCAAGGATGGCAACCCGGTCTTGCTGATTCTGCCCACCGAGCCGGGCACCTATGAGCTGCGCTATGTTATGGAGGGGGATGTAGATAAAATTCTCGCCAGCCGCCTGATCACCGGCACGGCCGCTTCCGCTTCGCTGGAGGCACCGGACACGGCGGTTGCGGGGTCCGGGATCGAAGTCACCTGGATGGGTCCGGACAACTATGGCGACTATGTGTCGATCGAGGTGGCCGGGTCGAAGCTGGGTGACGCGATCGACTACGCCTACACCAATGGCGGCAACCCGCTCTCGCTGACACTGCCCACCGAGCCGGGCACCTACGAGCTGCGCTATGTCGCGAACGGCGATGTGAAGCGGATTCTCGCCAGCCGCCCGATTACCGGCACGGCGCCTACGGTCTCGCTGGAAGCGCCGGACACGGCGGTCGCGGGGGCCGAGATCGAAGTCACCTGGATGGGGCCGGGCAACCGAAACGACTATGTGTCGGTTGAGGTTGTCGGGTCGAAGCTGGGTGACGCGATTGACTACGCCTACACCAGCGGCGGCAACCCGCTCACTCTGGAGATGCCCACCGAGCCGGGCACCTACGAGCTGCGCTACGTCGCAGACGGCGATGTGAAGAAGATCCTGGCCACACGCCCGATCACCGGCACGGCGCCTACGGTCTCGCTGGAAGCGCCGGACACGGCGGTCGCAGGCTCCGAGATCGAGGTTTACTGGGTCGGGCCGGGCAACCGAAACGACTATGTGTCGATTGAGGTGGTCGGGTCGAAGCTGGGTGACGCGATTGATTACGCCTACGCCAGCGGCGGCAACCCGCGCACTCTGGAAATGCCCATCGAGCCGGGCACCTATGAGTTGCGCTATGTCGCAGACGGCGATGTGAAGAAGATCCTGGCCACACGCCCGATCACCGGCACGGCGCCCACGGTCGCGCTGGAAGCGCCTGAAACCGTAGGCGCAGGGTCGGAGTTCGAAGTGACATGGATGGGGCCGGACAACAACAGAGATGCGATCACGGTCGCACTCGTGGGTTCAAAGGCGGGCGATTATATTGACCACAGATATGCCAGCAGCGGCAATCCGGCCGAGATGACGGCCCCGGTCGAGCCGGGCACCTATATTCTGCGCTATGTTGCAGACGGCGATGAAACGAAGGTTCTGGCACGGCGCATCGTGAAGGTTGCCGGGGCGGGCGCGGGGCCGTTGGCGCCGGGCAAGGCGGCGCTGGAAGCGGCTGAAAGCGGTGCAGCAGGCGGGCAGATCGCGGTGTTCTGGGCCGGGCCGGGCGGCCAGGGCGACATGATCGCGGTCCGCAAGATCGGCTCTTCGGCGGTGGAAACCTCGGTGGCTGTCAGCAGCGGCAACCCGGTGACCCTGCCGCTGCCCGACGCCGCGGGCGAATACCTGATCCACTACCTCACCGGGACGGGTCAGAAGTCGATCGCCAACACGCTGGTGTCGGTGAAGTAAGGCCGGAGGGCCCTTCGGGGCCCTTCGGATCCGGATCTGCCGGGCTGGCCCAGGGTGGCCTGGCAGATCCGGAACCCGGATCAGATCAGCGCGCAGGCGGCGCGTCTGAGATGTTTGGGGCATGTCTTAAGGGCATGGCGCGCAAAACGGGCAAAGGTTTCTGCGCGCCATGCCCCAGACGCCTGGGCGGGCGTCAATAGGCGTTCATCGTCAGCAACTCGTATTCCGCCACCAGATCGCCGTCCTGATTGGTGAGCGTCACATGCCAGCGGACCTCGCCATATTCGTCGTTGCGCCGGGTCTTGCGCTTGACGGTGAGGCGGACGGAGAGGCTTTCACCGGGCTCGAAGGGCTTCATGAAGCGCAGGTTGTCGAGGCCGGTATTGGCGAGCACCGGGCCCGGGTCCGGTTGGACGAACAGCCCCGCGGCGAAGCTCAGCAGCAGATAGCCATGCGCCACCCGGCCCGGGAAGAACGGGTTGGCCTCGGCCGCCGCCTGATTCATGTGGGCATAGAAGGTGTCGCCGGTAAATTCGGCGAAGTGTTCGATGTCTTCGAGGGTGATCTTGCGCGGACCCGCATGGAGGGTTTCGCCGATCTGAAGTTCGGTGAAGCTGCGGGTGAAGGGATGTGCGCCGCCGTCGATCTCGGTCGCGCCGGGCACCCAGGAGCGGGTGATGGCGGTGAGCAGGTCGGGCGAGCCCTGCACGGCGACCCGCTGCATGTAGTGGAGCACACCGCGGATGCCCCCCATTTCTTCGCCGCCACCGGCGCGGCCGGGGCCGCCATGGATCATGTGCGGCATCGGGGCGCCGTGGCCGGTGGCCTCTTTCGCCGAGACCGGGCTGTTGAAATAGAGCCGGCCGTGGTGGGCGCCGGCGCCCATCACCACCTGACGCGCCACATCGCCCGATTCGGTCACCACCGAGGCGACCAGCGAGCCTTCGCCGCGGTTGACGAGGGCAATGGCGTGGTCGAGGTCGCGATAGGGCATGATGGTCGAGACCGGGCCGAAGGCTTCGGTCTCATGCACCTTCACCGCGCCATCGGGATCGGCGCAGTGGAACAGCATCGGGGCGAGGAAGGCGCCCGGGTCGACATCGCCGTTGAGCTCCAGCACCTCCGGGTCGCCATAGACCCGCTCGGCCTCGGTGGCGATGATCGCGGCCTTTTCGAGCACATCGGCCTTCTGGTCGGCTGAGACCAGCGCGCCCATGCGGGTGGCCTCATCGCGCGGGTCGCCGATGACGGTTTTCGCGAGCCGTGCCGAGAGCGCTTCGATCACCGCCGGCACCTTGTCTTCGGGGGCGAAGATGCGGCGGATGGCGGTGCATTTCTGGCCCGCTTTCACGGTCATCTCGCGGTGGACTTCCTTCACGAAAATGTCGAAGGCGGGGGTGCCGGGGGTGACATCGGGGCCGAGGATGGTGGCGTTGAGCGAATCCTGTTCGGCGACGAAACGCACCGCGTTGTTGATGATATTGGGGTTGGCGCGCAGCATGGTACCGGTTTGGGCGGAGCCGGTGAAGCTCACCACGTCCTGACCGCCGAGGATGTCGAGCAGATTGCCGGTGGAGCCGGCGATGAACTGCACCGCGCCTTCGGGCAGGATGCCGCTGTCGACCATGATCCGCACCGCGCGTTCGGTCACATAGGCCGAGGCGGTGGCGGGTTTGACGATCGCCGGGACGCCCGCGAGCAGGGTCGGGGCGAGCTTTTCGAGCATCCCCCAGAGCGGGAAGTTGAAGGCGTTGATATGCACCGCGACGCCTTGCAGCGGCACCGCCACATGCTGGCCCTGGAAGCTGCCGGTGCGGCCGAGCTGTTCGAGATTGCCGTCGACATAGATGTCGCTGTCGGGCATCTCGCGCCGGCCCTTGGAGGCGAAGACGAAGACGGTGCCGATGCCGCCGTCGATGTCGAACCTGTGGTCACCAAGGGTGGCGCCGGTCTCGTAGGAAAGCTCGTAGAGCTCCTGTTTGTGTTCGTTGAGATGGATCGCCAGCGCCTTGAGCATTTTGGCGCGGTCGCGGAAGCCCATGGCGCGCAGGGCCGGGCCGCCGGTGTTTCTGGCGTGGTCGACCATTGCCTGGAAGTCGAGCGTGCCGCCGCCGGCTTCGGCGATCACCTTGCCGGTGACGGCGGAGCGGATCGGCCGGGCGCCTTCGCCCGCGGGCACCCATTGGCCGGCGGCGTAGCTTTCGAGTTTCATCATCGGGGGTCTCCTGTTCGCATCTTGCACGGGCCGCGCCCTGGATATGGGCGCGGTACTCCTGTCTGGTGGGGGTGGGGCTCAGCCGCCGACGTCGTAATCGACCTCGACCTCGTCGGACAGCGGGAAGCACTGGCAGGTGAGCACCATGCCGGCGCGGACCTCGTCGTCTTCCAGCGCGTGGTTGGCGCGCATCTCCACCTCGCCCTTTGTGACCCGCGCCATGCAGGTCGAGCAGACCCCGGCGGTGCAGGCATAGGGCGCGGGCAGGCCGTTGGCGAGCGCCGCTTCGAGGATCGAGCTTTCGCGGTCCATGGTGAGCGCCCGGGTGGTGCCGTCGATGGTGATCTTCGCGTCTACCTCGCCGGCACTGGTCTTCGCGGCGGCGATCTTCTGCGCCAGCCGCCCGGGCTGGGCCGAGACGAAAAGCTCGTAATGGATCGCCTCGGCCGGGAAGTCATGGGCGATCAGCGCGGTTTCGATCGCCTTCATCATCGGTTCCGGGCCGCAGATATAGACCGCGTCCATCGCCGGCAGGTCGATCCAGTGCTCCACCAGCGCCGCCACCTTGGCCTCGTCGATCCGGCCGCTGAACAGTTCGATGTCCTGGTCGGTGCCGAGGATGTGGATCACCGTGAAGCGGCCCATGAAGCGGTTCTTGAGGTCTTCAAGCTCCTCGCGGAACATGATCGTGTTCACCGCGCGGTTGGAATAGACCAGCGTGAAATCGCTGTCGGGCTCCTCTTCAAGCACGGTTTTCAGGATCGCCAGCACCGGGGTGATGCCGGAGCCGGCGGCGAAGCCGAGATAGCTCCTGGCGCTGCGCTCCTCGGGCAGGTGGAACACGCCCTGCGGCGGCATGGCCTCGAGCACGTCGCCGGGCTTGAGATTGTCATTCGCCCAGTTGGAAAAGGCACCGCCTTCGATCCGCTTGATGCCGATCTGAAGCTTGTTTTCAGAGGGCGCGACGCAGAGCGAATAGGAGCGGCGCAGCTCTTCGCCGTCGAAATCGCGGCGGAAGGTGAGGTGCTGGCCGGGGAGGAAGCGGAAATCCTCTTCTTCGCCGGGCTTCGGGGCGAGGGTCACCACCACGGCGTCGCGGATGGTGTTTTCGACGGCGGTGACGGTCAGGTCGTGAAACTGCATGGGGGTCTCCCGGAATGTCGTTCTGTTTGGTGCGCCCGGGGGCTGAGTGGGCGGCACCGTGGGCCGGTGGCCCGGGTGTGGGTCTGGCCCGGAATGTGCGTGCGGGCGGGGCCGGTGGGGCGTGGAAGGCGCCACAGGCCGGGTGCGGGGGGCTGGCCGGGTGCGAGGCGCATGGTGGCCGGGGTCACGGTCTCGGTCATGGCGGTCTCGGTCATGGCGCGCCTGGCCCCTCAGATGCACTTGAAGTGGTCGAAAGGTTCGAGACAGGCCTTGCAGCGCCACTGGGCCTTGCACGGGGTCGAGCCGAACTGGCTGATCCGCTCGACCTCGGTGCTGCCGCAGCGCGGACAGCGCTCCGGCCCCTTGCTGACGCCCGGCGGGGCGATGCCATAGGCTTCGAGCTTCCTGCGGCCCTCCTCGGTGAGCCAGTCGGAGGTCCAGGGCGGCGAGATCTGCTGTTTCAGGCTGACCCGCGCCACCCCGGCGGCTTCGAGCGCCGCAACAATCGCCTCGTTGATGAAGCTGGTGGCCGGGCAGCCCGAATAGGTCGGCGTGACCGTCACCTCCAGCACATCGTCCTTCCAGACCAGATCACGGATGATGCCGAGATCGGTAAGGCTGATCGCCGGGATCTCGGGGTCGGGAACCTCGGCGAGCACCGCCCAGGCCTCATCGGTGGTGAGGCGTGTCATGGCGTGGCCTCCCCGCTCCGGTTTCTGATGGCGAAACCGGCGCGCATCACCAGCTCGCGTCCGGATAGGCCCGTTGCAGCCATTGCATTTCGGTCAGGATATGGCCGAGATGCTCCGAATGCCGCGTGCCGTCGCGTCCGCCGGAATGCGCCCAGCGGCTGTCGGGCAGGGTCAGCGTGGCTTCCGCCATGGTCGCCGCCAGCGCCGCGTCATAGGCGTCGCGCAGCGTCGGGGGCAGGGGGGCGATGCCACGCTCTGCCATTTCCGCGTCGACCGCATCCTCGCCGAACAGCTCGCCCACATAAGGATAGAGCCGGTCGAGCGCGGCCTGCATCTTCGCATGGCTCTCCGCAGTGCCGTCGCCGAGCCCGACCACCGTGCCGCGCGAGCGCTCCACATGATAGGCGGCTTCCTTCGCGGCCTTGGTGGCGATTGCGGCGATGCGGTCGTCGGCGGACCCCGCCAGCGCCGCGAGGGCGATCACATGCCATTGGTCGAAGAGATACTGGCGCAGGATGGTGTTGCCGAAATCGCCGTTGGGCTGTTCGACCAGCAGGGTCGAGCGGAAGTCCCAGGCGTCGCGGCGGAAGGCGAGGGCATCGGCGTCGCGGCCCTTGCCCTCGACCTCGCCCGCGAGACCGAGCCAGAACCGGGTCTGGCCGATGAGGTCGAGCGCGGTGTTGGCGAGCGCGATGTCCTCTTCGAGGATCGGCGCATGGCCGCACCATTCCGACACCCGGTGGCCGAGCACCAGGGTGTTGTCGCCCATGCGCAGGCAGAACTCGAACAGGGCGCTGTCCATCGTGGTGTCCGTGGCGGTGCCCATCACATGGCCCCCACGTCTTCGGGGATGTCGAAGAAGGTCGGGTGGCGGTAGACCTTCGACTCCGAGGGCTCGTACATCGGGCCTTTTTCCGAGGGCGACGAGGCGGTGATGTGGGCCGCTTCAACCACCCAGATCGACACGCCTTCGTTGCGGCGGGTGTAGACGTCGCGGGCGTTCCTGATCGCCATTTCGGCATCGGGGGCGTGCAGGCTGCCCACGTGACGGTGGCTCATCCCGTTCTGGCCGCGGATGAATATTTCCCAAAGGGGCCATTCCTTTGACATGCGTTGTCTCCCTTCTCATGCCCCGGGGGCTGCCCTGGGGCCAATCCGTGTTTCGGCGCCGGAGCCGCGGCCCCGGGGGCGCGTGCGTGCGGGGCGCGCCCGCCAGGTGTAACCCCTGACCCCCCGGATGAACCCCCGGAGGGGCGCGCGGGCGTGCGGGCCCGGCGGCAAGGCCCGGGCGGGGCCCGATGCCCTGTGCCCGGTCTTGCAGCCGGCTCCGCTTCTGGCCCCGCGCCCGGCCCCGCTTGCGGCCGGCCTTTGCGCACCGCCGCACCGTGCGCGGGCGTCAGGGGGAGCCCGGACGGGTCGCGGCGGTGCGCTCCGGGTTACTGCGCCGCAGCTTTCGCGGCGGCACGCTTTTCGGCATGGGCCATCAGCCCTTCGCGCACCCAGGCGCCGTCGGTCCAGGCCTTCTGGCGGTCTTCCAGACGGTCGGTGTTGCAGGGGCCGTTGCCCTTGATCACCTCGAAGAATTCCGTCCAGTCCGGCTCGGTGAAATCGTAATGCCCGCGCTCTTCGTTCCACGCGATCCTGTCGTCGGGGATGGTGAGGCCGAGATACTCCGCCTGCGGCACCGTCTGGTCGACGAATTTCTGCCGCAGCTCGTCATTGGTGTTGATCTTGATCTTCCAGGCCATCGACTCGGCCGAGTGCACGCTGTCCTTGTCCGAGGGCCCGAACATCATCAGCGACGGATACCAGAAGCGGTTCATCGCATCCTGGGCCATGCGGCGCTGGGCCTCGGTGCCCTGCGCCATCTTCATCATGATCGAATAGCCCTGGCGCTGGTGGAAGCTCTCTTCCTTGCAGATGCGGATCATGGCGCGGGAATAGGGGCCGTAGGAGGTGCGTTGCAGCGGCACCTGGTTCATGATCGCCGCCCCGTCGACCAGCCAGCCGACGGCGCCGATGTCGGCCCAGGTCAGGGTCGGATAGTTGAAGATCGAGCTGTATTTCATCCGGCCGTCGAGCAGCGCTTCGGTGAGCTCGTCGCGGGTGACGCCGAGGGTTTCGGCGGCGCAATAGAGATAGAGCCCGTGGCCCGCCTCGTCCTGCACCTTGGCGAGCAGGATCGCCTTGCGTTCCAGCGTCGGCGCGCGGGTGATCCAGTTGCCCTCGGGCAGCTGGCCCACCACCTCGGAATGGGCATGCTGGGCGATCTGGCGGATCAGCGTCTTGCGGTAGCCTTCGGGCATCCAGTCCTTGGGTTCGATCTTCTCGCCGGCGTCGATCCGGTCCTGAAAGCGGGCCTCGTCGGGGGTCATCTCCGCGCGCGACCTGACCCCCTTGCCGGTGGATTTCACCATCTGTGCATACATCTCAGACCCTTTCGAGGATGAGGGCGACACCCTGGCCCACGCCCACGCACATGGTGCAGAGCGCGTAGCGGCCGCCGGTTTGTTGCAATTGATAAGCGGCGGTCAGCACCAGCCGCGCGCCGGACATGCCGAGCGGGTGGCCAAGGGCGATGGCGCCGCCGTTGGGGTTCACATGGGGTGCGTCGTCGGGCAGGCCGAGGGCACGCAGGCTCGCCAGCCCCTGCGCCGCAAAGGCCTCGTTGAGCTCGATCACATCCATGTCGCCGATGCCGAGCCCGGCCTTGGCCAGCGCCTTTTGCGTCGCGGGCACCGGGCCGATGCCCATGATGCGCGGCGCGACGCCGGCGGCCTGCATGGTGACGACCCGCGCCATCGGGGTGAGGCCATGGGCCTTCGCGCCGGCCTCGGAGGCCATCAGGATCGCCGCGGCGCCGTCGTTGACGCCGGACGCATTGCCCGCGGTCACGGTCAGATCCGGCCCGTTGACGCCCCGGAGCTTCGCGAGCTTGTCGGCGGTGGTGCCGGGGCGGGGGTGTTCGTCGGTGTCGACCAGGATCGGCTCGCCCCGGCGTTGCGGCACCTCGACCGGGCAGATCTCGAGCCCGAACCGCCCCGCCTCATGGGCCGCGGCCCAACGCGCTTGACTGCGGGCGGCAAAAGCGTCCTGATCCGCGCGGCTCACGTTGTAATCGGCGGCGACATTGTCGGCGGTCTCGGGCATCGAATGGGTGCCGTGTTCGGCATCCAGCTTCGGGTTGACGAAGCGCCAGCCGATGGTTGTGTCATGGACCGCATTGGCGCGGGAAAACCCGGTCTCGGCCTTGGGCATGACGAAGGGCGCACGCGACATGCTCTCGACCCCGCCAGCCACGGCGAGGTCGTAATCGCCCGCCTTGATGCCGCGCGCCACCATGCCCACCGCATCCATGCCGGAGGCGCAGAGCCGGTTCATCGTGGTGCCCGGCACCTCCACCGGCAGCCCGGCGAGCAGCGCGGCCATGCGGGCGACGTTGCGGTTGTCTTCCCCGGCCTGGTTGGCGTCGCCATAGATCACGTCGTCGATCCGCGCCCAGTCGACGCCCGGATTGCGCGCCTTCAGCGCCTTCAGCGGGATTGCCGCGAGATCGTCGGTGCGGACGGACGAAAGGGCGCCGCCATAGCGGCCGATGGGCGTGCGCTGGGCATCGCAGATAAGAGCCTCTGGCATCTGGTCTCCTCCCTGGCCGGGCCGGTCCGGGCCCCGGGGCTCCCTCCCCGACGCAAAGCCGACCGCGCGGTCAGGGATACTCCCGGGTGCGATTCGGAGCAAGAACAATGTTTCGCAGGCGGGGCCGGATGGGAAATGCCGTAACGTTCCGCTTCGGGAAGGTGGGACGGTGCGGTGGCCGCACCCGCCTTGCTGCCGGGCGGAGCGCGCTGTATGCGGCCCCATGACGCTGCCGCCCGCCTCCCATGCCGCGCTCACCGCCCTGCTGCTCGCCGCGGGCGCGGCCACCGGCGCGCTGTTGCAGAGGCTGGGCACGCCCTTGCCCTTCATGCTCGGCAGCCTCGCCGCCGCCGCCCTCGCGGTCGGTGTCGCGCAGAGCCGCTTTCCCGAGGGCTATGTTTACCCGATGCGATTCCGGGTGCTGTTCGTGGGTGTCATCGGCACCATGATCGGCGCGCGGCTGACCCCGGATGCGGCCGGGCTGCTGCCGAAAATGCTGGTCTTGATCCCGGCGGTGCTGGTCTTCACTCTTGCGGCCCATGCGCTGACCTGGCGGATCCTGCGCCACCTCGGCGGCTACGACCGGCCGACGGCCTGTTCCGCGGGCGCGCCCCGGGCGGGCTTTACGAGTCGGTCCTGCTCGGCAAGGAGGCGGGCGCAGACATTCGTCTGCTGACGCTGATGCAATTCCTGCGGATCATTGTGGTGGTGACACTGGTCCCGGTGGCCCCGGTGGCGATGTCGCTGTGGCATGGCCGCCCGCTGGGGTTGGCGGTGGGGCGGAGGCGGGCGTTCGGGTGTCGATGGATGGGCGCGGACGCTGCATGGACAACATCTTCATCGAGCGCCTGTGGCGGTCGCTCAAGCAGGAGGCGGTCTATCTCGAAGAAATCGCCGACGGCTTCCACGCCCAGTGCGTGATCAGCAACTGGATGACGTTCTATAACACCGGGCGGCCCCATTCCGCCCTTGAACGCAGAACACCCAGGGAGGCATACTGGCACGGTCGAGGTCAGAAACTGGCGGCATGAAAATCAACCCGGATCACATTAGAGCAGCCGCTGAGCTGTCCGAAATTCCGGGACCACTTCAAGGAGCCGGATGATGAGGATTGCCATTCGCACCGAAGATGCAGAGCGCATCATCACCGAGAGCTATGCCGGCGCCAGCAAGCCGCTCACGAAAACGACCAGCGTGCGCAATCCCCACGACCTGCAGTCGTGGCGAAGCAGCCCGCGCGGCGAGCGACGCGCCGACACCGCGCGCAAATTCGCCGCGGTGCGGTTCTACCTCGAGCTGGCGAGCCACAGCCTCGAACCATTGCCATCAAACAGCTTTCCGGCGGTCTTCGACCTCGCTGACGGGCGTCGCCGCTACCCTGACAAGGGCCTGATCAAGTCCCTGCTGGATGGAGAAGATGGAGAACTTGTCTCTGGTCAGACGATCAACGACGAACTCGTGTTCGTCCTGACTCCCTCCGGCCAGGCGAAATTCGAAAGACGACAATCATGACCACTCCCTACAAGAAGAAACTCATCGAAGTTGCCATCCCACTCGAGGCGATCAATGCGGCGCCGGCGCGGGAGAAGTCGATCCGGCATGGGGATCCCTCGACGCTGTATCTGTGGTGGGCGCGGCGGCCGCTGGATGCGCGAGAAGGCGTGGGAGCACATCAAGCATCTCTACACTAGGTGGACCTGCCGAGAGAGTACGGCGGCGGCAAGGCGACCGTGATCTTCTGGATTTGGGCACGCACTGTGCCGAGCCCAGACCGGGCTTTCTCAGACGCGGCTGTCCCTCTCGTTTCGAGTTTCCTACTTACAAACAAGAAGGGCAAAGAAGTCTATCTCGCTCCGTCGATCGACAAGGTCACTGAGAGCCCGATTTGAAACCAATTGAGTGAGTTCAGCAGGTTGTGCTTCTGTTCGGTTGCGACACTGAACGGAGATCACGATGGCCCGGACCGAACTCACCCGACGTCAGCATGCGCGCGCAGGCGTCAAATACGCAAGCGATTTGACCGATGCAGAATGGGCATTGCTCGCCCCTTTGATGCCGCCACCCAAGACGACAGGCCGACCGCGCAGGACCGATTTGCGTGACGTTTTCGACGCGATCCTCTACATTGCAACGACCGGGTGTCAGTGGAGGATGTTGCCGAACGACTTTCCACCGGTCTCGACCGTGCGTGGATATTTCCATGCATGGCGCAATGGCAGGCTGCTGGATGAGATGAACCGCGCGCTTGTCGAGGCCGCGCGGCTGGCAGAGGGCCGCGCCGCCCGGCCAACGGCCGGTATCATCGACAGCCAGAGCGTAAAAACCACAGAAAGTGGCGGGGTTATAGCATTTCCAGTTTACGTAGAAGCATACCCGGCCTGACAGAAGTAGTTCCAGCATTCGTCTGGCGTATAGAGGTCGCAAATTTCGCCGAGTGCTTCAAAGAGGCCGGTGAAGGATCGAGCGCCGATACGACGCAGGTGG
>PDWJ01004962.1_pt1 | contig 21510 bp, 12 predicted proteins | sample 1430881 | NCBI WGS metagenome assembly PDWJ01 (sample SAMN01162460, study PRJNA174530) | Oral metagenome, whole genome shotgun sequencing project. | biome: Marine environment; feature: Marine mammal; material: Swab sample of the gingival sulcus; isolation source: swab sample of gingival sulcus... | reverse complement strand
CTGGCCGTCACCGCTGAAGACGTTGACCGCGAAGTCCTCGTCGGTCTCGCCGTCGCAGTCGTCGTCGAGGCCGTTGCAGAGCTCGGCCGCCGCCTCGGGGCCGGTGCAGACGAGGCTGCCGGTGTCGACGTCGCAGACCTGCACGCCGTCGCAGGTGCCGTGCTCGTTGGCCTTGGAGCAGGGGGCGCCGCCGAGGCCGTCGTCGGTGATGCCGTTGCAGTCGTCGTCGAGGTCGTTGCAGGTCTCCTCGGCGGGGGTGTCGGCGGTGCATCCGCTCCAGCCGCGGTCGGGGTCGCAGGTGGCGATGCCGAAGCAGGTGCCGGCGTCGTTGGAGATCGAGCAGGGGCGGCTCTGGCCGGCGTTCGCGGTGGAGCAGTCGCAGGAGTTGTTGACCGGGACGCACTGCTCCACGTCGGCGCCGTCGAGGGTCAGGCTCCGGCAGGCGTAGCCCTCGGGGCAGGGGCCGCCGTAGATGTTGCCGGCGCCGCAGTCGCGGGTACAGAAGCTGCGGCTGTCGGTGACATCGATCTGGACGCAGCGATCGGCGGGCCCGCCGCAGGCGGCGTCGCTGGTGCAAGGATCACAGAGCAGATCGGGCGGGCGCACGCACTGCTGGTCGCTGGCGAGGACGAAGCCGGGCTCGCAGGTCTCGATGACGCAGCGGGGGGTGTCGCCGCTGGCGTCGCAGGCGACCGAGGTCGCGTGGGCGAAGCGGCCGGAACAGGAGGCGTTGCACTCGCCGCAGTGGTCGAGGCGGTCATAGGCGCCGGCGTCGTTCTTGAAGTCCTCGTCGACCAGCGAGTCGCAGTCGTTGTCGAGGTTGTCGCAGGCCTCGAAAGCCGGGGAGCTGGCGGTGCAGACCTCGCCGACGCCGGCGATGCAGAGGCGCTCGCCGGTGCAGGTGCCGAAGGCGTTGGTCTGGGCGCAGGCGGCGGCCGGGATGTTGTCGTCGGCGAAACCGTTGCAGTCGTTGTCGACGCCATCGCAGACCTCGGCGGCCGGGGCGCGGGCGGAGCAGGCGCCGAGGATCGCCCCCTGCTGGCAAACCTGGGTGCCGAAGCAGGTCCCGAAGTCGTTGACGATCGTGCAGGGGATCTGGCTGCCGACGGTGTCGGTGGTGCACTGGCACAGGCCGCTGTCGGGGACGCACTTGTCGGCCTCGACGCCGTCGACGCTGGTGACGCGCTCGCAGCTGTAGCCGCCTGGGCAGCCGAGGGAGCAGGCGGAGCCGCAGTGGGCGCGGTCGCCGATCGGGCGGCAGAGGTTGCCGTCACCTGGGCAGCTGCGGTCGTTGACGCACTCTTCGCACAGGCGGTCGCGGTCGGGCAGGCAGAAGAAGTCGAGGGTGCCCTCGGAGGTGTTGATGCCGCGGCAGCGCCAGCCGTCGGGGCAGTCCGCGATGCAGCGCTGGGTGCACACGGAGAGGCTCTGGCTGACCGGGAGGCACTTGCTGGAGTTGCAGACGGCGTCCGACTCGCAGGGCCAGCCGAACGCGCCCTGGGCGGGGCTGGTGTCCGCGGTGGCCGTCGTATCCGGCGTCTCGCCCGCGTCCGGCGCGGCGGTGTCGGGCGTCGAGGTGTCGGGCGTCGAGGTGTCGGGCGGCGGGGCGACGACGACGCAGACGCCGTCCACACACACGTCGCCGAAGCGGCAGTCGGTGTTGACGATGCACTCGCAGCGCCCCTCGTCCTTGCACTTGTAATCGACGTACTCAGGATCGCTGTTGTTGCAGCCGGTCGCCGCCATGGCCAATAGGCCAAGCGTAGCCACGAGGCCCAGCCTGCGCCTCACGAGCGTCGTCATCGATGCGTCTCCTCTCCCAAGTCGGCTCTCCCTCGCTAGGCGTCACCCTGCCTCGTAGGGGCGTTCAGCTCAAGGTCCCTGGCGGATCGCCGAGGCCGCCGAGGAAACTCGGCACAGATCGCTTGGGGGGCTGCCGCCAAGATGGGCGGTCCATCGTCGGCCGATCCGTCGGTGAGAGCTCGTCAGAGAGCCGCCGATCCGTTCGAGATCCTGGGACAGACCCGGTTTGGCTAGCAGATCGCCGCGTCGAGCTGGGCGTCGTCGCGTGCCAAGAGCGCCTTGAGGGTCGGGTAGGCCAGGACGCCGTCGAGCCAGGCCGTCGCGGCGGCCACGTTGTGGCTGTGGTAGGGGACGCCGAGGAAGGCCAGGACGTCGTAGAGCCGCGCGTGACGAGTGTCGACCCGCCTCCAGCGGAAGTAGGTGGCCAGGGCCGAGAGCATCAGGCCCTCGTCGTCGACGACGGACTGCGGGAAGAAGTGATCGACGTCGCTGAGCAGGGCCTGCAGGGGCAGCCCCGCCTCGGCGTAGTCGTACAGGCGCAGGGAGTTGTGCTCGGTGATCGGCAGCTCCAGCCGCTCGAAGAGGTGGTCGCGCAGGAGCAGCAGCTCGCCGAAGGTGGCGAGGTCCTCCTCGGGATCGCGGCCAGCCAGGGTCGCCGTGACCCGGATGAAGCGGGCGTAGACGGTCTCGAGGGTCGGCGTCGAGGGGTGCGAGGTCATCGTCACGGGCGCTCCTGGTCTCGGGTCGTAGCCGACTGTCATGCAACGAGCGAGCCAGCGCGTAGCTCGCCGTGCTCACTGGGGCCAGGCCCTCGGTGGCGGCGTCTTGGGACAAAACGGCACGCCGAGCTGCGGCCGAGGCGGTCCGGCCCTGACAAGTTGGCAAACCGCCGCGCGGCGTCGCCGCCGAGGGCTTGCGAGGGGGCCGGCTGGTGGTGATACAAAGGCGCCACGGACGCCGAGGCAGGGAGCGCCAATGACCGCTGTGAACGCACTCTTCTCCGGCTTCGACGAGGCCGCCGGGCGCGTCGCCTTCGACTTCGGCGAGGGTGATGCGGGTGCCCTGACCTACGGCGCGCTCTGGGCCCGCGCCAGCGCCTGGGCCGCCGCCCTCCGCGTCCGCGGCGTCCGGCCTGGGGACCGCGTGGCGGTCTTCGCCCCCTCCTGCCCGCAGCTCGTCGTCGCCCTCGTCGGGCACCTGCGGGGCGGCTTCGTCCACGTGCCCATCAACACCCGCTACCGCCGTGAGGAGATCGAGCACATCCTGCGCGACTGTGGCGCCGCCGCCGTCGTCGCGCCGCGAGGCTCCATTGCCCACGAGGTGGCCGCGAACGTCCGCGGGGCAGGCCGCCGCCCTGCCGCCCTCGACCTGGATGACCCAGCCCTGAGCGCCGCGAGCGAGCCTGCGCCGTGGGCCCAGGCGCCGCCCGAGGCGAGCGCCCTGGCGATGCTCATCTACACCTCGGGGACCACCGGAAAGAGCAAGGGTGTAGCGCTCACCCACGGCGCTCTGGTGGCCAACGTCGGCGCCACGACCCGCCTGTGGCGGTGGACCGAGGGCGACGTCCTCGCCCTGTCGTTGCCGCTCTTTCACGTCCACGGGCTCGGCCTTGGGGTCCTCGGGACCCTGCTCCACCGGATGACCGCGCTGGTCGCGCCGCGCTTCGACCCCGCCGCGGTCGTCGCCGCCTTCGCGCGCCGGGGCGCGACGGTCTTCATGGGCGTGCCGACCATGTACCATGCGCTCCTCGAGCTGCTCGACGCCGATCCCGCGGCCGCGGCGGCGCTGTCCGGCGGGCGGCTGTTCACCTCGGGCTCGGCCGCGCTACCCGCCAGCGACCACGCCCGCTTCGAGGCCCACACGGGGCAGCGGATCCTCGAGCGCTACGGCATGAGCGAGACCGGCTTCACCCTGTCCAACCCTTACGACGGCGAGCGCCGCCCCGGCAGCGTCGGCTTCGCCGTCCCCGGCTACGAGGTGGCGGTCCTCGACGACGACGGCGCCCCCTGCGCCCCAGGGGTTCACGGCGAGATCCACGTCCGCGGCGACGGTCTCATGCGCGGCTATTGGGGGCGCGCCGAGCTCACGGCCGCGGCCTTCCGCGGTGGCTGGTTCCAGACCGGCGACGTCGCCTTCGTCGACGACGACGGCTACCATCATATCGTCGGGCGCAAGTCCATCGACATCATCAAGTCCGGCGGGTTCAAGCTGTCGGCGCGGGAGATCGAGGAGGTGCTGCTGCGGGACGCGCGCGTCCGCGAGGCTGCGGTCGTGGGGGTCCCCGATCCGCGGTGGGGCGAGCGCATCTGTGCGGCGGTCGTGCTTGCCCCCGAGGCGGCGGCGGCGGCGGACGGCGCCGACGAGGCGACCCTCCTCGAGACCTTCGCCGCCTGGGTCTGCGAGCACCTCGCCGCCTACAAGAAGCCCCGCGCCTTGAGGGTCGTCGAGGCGCTGCCCCGAAACGCCCTCGGCAAGGTGCAGAAGCACCGCCTGAAGGCCTTGTTCGAAGGGTAGCGGCTCAGCCGCGCCGCGCGAGCCATCCCGCGACGAGGGCCTCGAGGCGCTCGCGGGTCGCGTCGTCCGGGCGGCTTAGGAGCAGGTGCCCGCGGCGGCGGGTCCGCAGCGCCACGCCCACGCGGCCGCCGCTCAGCGACACCGCCGAGTCGAGGCCCGTGACCTCGGCGATGGGGCCTCGGGCGCGGCGCCAGGGCACCCCGAGCAGGCGCCGCTGGACCTGCCACTCGGCGCCGTCGAGGCGCAGCCGGGTGCGCCCCAGCCGCCCGCGCAGGTAGGGGAGCCCGATCGCCCCGCTCAGCGCGGTGGCGGCGAGGGCGACCAGGATCAGCAGCGCGGGCCTCGACGTCCGCGACAGGAGCCCGGTCACCGTCAGCGTGGTCGCGCCGACGAGCGCCGCCACCGCCGCGTCGGCTCGTCGCGTCCCGGGGCCTGGGGGCGCCTCGCCCACGTCGAGCTCGAGCGCGTCCGGCTCGTCGCGGAGCACCCTGAGCCGCCCTGAGCCGGACGCGCGCGCCGGCGCCCACGTCGAGCTCGAGCGCGTCCGGCTCGGGGCGGCGAGGGCGGCCAGGGCCGCGCGGGCCGATGGGAAGCGGTCCTCGGGGGCGGGCTCGAGGGCGCGGTCCAGCCAGGCCGCGAGGCCGGGCGATGGGGCCGAGGCCGCGCGGAAGTCGAGCTTCAGCCGCCGATGCGGCAGCTCCGAGGGGTGGCGCCCCGTCAGCAGGCGCACCGCCGTGGCCGCGAGCCCGTAGAGGTCCGACGCGGGCGCCGCCTGGCCCTGCAGCTGCTCGGGCGCCATGTAGCCCGGTGTCCCCACGAAGGAGCCCGCGGTGGTGGTCTGAGAGGCGAGCCGGTCGCGGACGGCGCCGAAGTCGACCAGCATCACCTTGCCGTCGTCGGTCCGCACGATGTTGCCGGGCTTGATGTCTCGGTGGATCACCGGCGGCGCCATCCGGTGCAGGTCGTCCAGCGTCTCGAGGATCTGCCTGATGACGCCGATGAGCTCGGCCTCGCCCGGCCGCCAGCCGGCCGCGCAGAGCCGCTCGAGGGTGCGGCCCGGCGCGAGGGTCTGCACCAGCACGAAGTCGAAGCCCGCGGCGCCGCCGCCGCCCTCGTCGGGCGCGAGGAAGTCCAGGTAGGCGGGCACCCGCGGGTGGTCGATGGCCCGCAGGACTCGGGCCTCGCGTTCGAAGAGCTGGACCGCCTGCCAGTGGTCGACCCCCGCGAGCCGCAGCTCCTTGAGGGCCACGCGCTGGCCGGAGCCGAGGTCCTCGGCCTCGTAGGTGGTGGCGAAGCCGCCCCGGCCAAGGAGCCTGATGATGCGGTAGCGGTCGGCGACCGTCTCTGAGGGGGCGCGGGGTCTCACCGGGCGATCATACACCCGGCTCGGATCCGATCACGCCCCGTGGCGGGTGGGGCGGGCGGGCGTCCGCCCTCGCTGGCCCCCGCGCGCCGCGCTGCCGCGACCTGCCCGGGGCGTCGGGCGCCTCCTTGGGCGTGTGGCCTGTCGTGGCCTGTCGTCGCCTGTCGTGGCCTGTCGTCGCCTGTCGTCGCGGCCGGTCGACAAACGCGGGGGGAAGCGCTAGTGCTTGGCCCACGGCGGGTGAGGGGGCCCGCGCGCGCCGCGCGGTCGCCACGAGCCCGGGGCGCAGTCTCGATGGCGCACCTCGACAGGACGCAGAAGACGCTCGCTCTAAAGCTGCTCTACTGGGGGCCCGAGGGCGCTGGGAAGACCACCAACCTCGTGCAGCTCCACCGCAGCTTCCCGAAGCGGCGCCGAGGCCGGCTGGTCAAGCTCGACACCGAGCGCGAGCAGGCGCACTTCTTCGAGTACTTCCCGGCAAGCCTGGGTCGCATCGGCGAGCACGCCGTGCGGGTCGACTACCTCACCGCGCCTGCCCAGCCCACGCTCACGGCGACCCGGCGGGCGCTGCTGCACGAGGCCGACGCGGTGGTCTTCGTCGCCGACTCCGCGTTGAGCCGTCAGCAGCACAACCTGGACGCCCTGTCGGAGCTGAGGGCGGACATCGCCAGCGTGCCGCGCAACACCCCTGTCGTCTTCCAGTGGAACCGGCGCGACGCCCGCCGCTGCGTCGCCGTCGAGCAGCTCGAGCGGATCCTCAACCCGGAGTCCTCCGCCTCCCAGGCCGCGATCGCCAGCGCCGGCGTGGGCGTCTGGCAGACCCAATTGCTCGCCCTCGATCCCCTCGTCAAGCGCCTCAGGGCGCGCCTGCCCAAGCTCCTTTCCGCCCTGCGTGACGACGAGCAGGAGCGCTCCTTTCCCCTCGACGACGGCGGCCCCAGGCCCCAGCACGCGCGCCCCCCGGCTCGCCCGCGACCCCACACCGTCCTCACCCCGGGCGGCCGCCACATGCTCGGCCACCCGGAGCCGGAGGCCGACGATCGCGATGGGGGTTAGCGCCTCGCGGCGCGTCCACAGGGGCGCAAGCGTGGCCCTCGTTGGGTTTGACGCGGCCCGACCGGCCGTCGTATTGCGCCCTCCAAGGTGCCGCCCGCGGCCGGCTCCGTGAGCTCGCTTGGCTTCGCACGGTCGGCGAGCGACGCACCGCGAACGGAGACGCGACCTAGGGCGTCGCCTCACGAGGTGACAGACGAGCGAGATGGCGAGAGGGACACGCTGACGCAGAGGGATCCATCGGGCGCCCCGCCCGCGGCGGCCGAGCGCTTCGGAAAATACGAGCTGCTCGCAAAGATCGGTGAAGGCGGCATGGCGGAGGTTTTCAAAGCCCGCGTCACCGGCATCGAGGGCTTCGAGAAGATCCTCGTGGTCAAGAAGATCCTGCCGGTCTTCGCGAAGAACAAGGCCTTCGTGGCCATGCTGGTCGCCGAGGCCAAGCTCTGCTCTGCCCTGCAGCACCCGAACATCGTGCCGATCTACGAGCTCGGCGTCATCGGCGACACCCACTACATCGCGATGGAGTACGTCGAGGGGGTCGACCTCCTTCAGATCCTCCAGCGGGCCGCCCGGCGCAACGTCAAGATCCCGATCCCCATCGCGCTCCACCTGACCAGCGAGGTCGCCAAGGCCCTCGACTACGCCCACGGGGTCGTCGACCGACGCGGGCGTCCTCTCCGCATCATTCACCGCGACGTGTCGCCTGCGAACGTCATGGTCGGCTTCTCGGGGCAGGTGAAGCTGATGGACTTCGGGGTCGCGCGCGCCGACCTGGAGGCCAGCTCCCAGCGCGGCGCGGCCCAGGTCGTCCGGCATGACGGCCTCAAGGGCAAGCTCAGCTACATGTCTCCTGAGCTCGTCAGCGGCATGGAGATCGACCACCGCTCGGATCTGTTCGCCCTCGGCACGCTGCTGTACGAGATGCTGACCCTCAAGCGCCTCTTCACGGGGCGCAACCAGCTGCAGACGATGGCCAACGTCCGCAACGCGCGCATCACCCGCCGGATGAAGCGGCACGAGTATATCCCCGAGGGGGTGCAGGCCATCATCCGGACGGCCCTCGCGCGCGACCGCGACGAGCGCTACCAGGTCGCCCACGAGGTCGAAGAGGACATCCAGGACTACATCTTCGAGCAGCGCTACCGCGTCGGCCCCAAGCGGCTGGCCCGCTTCGTGGCCGAGCTCTTCCCCGAGCGGCGCCCCAGACGTGCCAAGCTCCAGGTCAAGCGCCGCCACAAGCGCGCCCGGGCGCTGCGCGAGGCCGGGGTGCGGGGCCGCGGCGACCTGGCGCCGGGGTGGGTGGCCGGCCTCGGCGCCGCAGGCGGCTCGTCGCCCGAGGTCGCCGTCCCGCCGCTCGGGGGCATGGCGCTCGAGGGTCGCGACGGTGATCCCCTCGACGAGCTGCTGCTGGCGCTGAGCGAGGAGGCGCGCGCCGAGGCGGTCGAGGCCCTGGCCGACGCCGAGGGCGGGCCCGGCGGCGACGACGCCCCCTCCGACGCCTCCGAGAGCGCCTCGGCCCCGCCTCTGCGCGGGGCCGCCGAGGACGAGGAGGTCTTCGGCCCCATCACCTTCACGAGCTCCCGAAACCTCCTGCGCAGCCGCGCCGCCGGCGCCGATGAAGAGGTCCGCGTCGACGGCGCGCCCTGGGTGCGCATCCGCCACGCCGACATCAAGCACCTCGATCCCTCGCTCTTCGCGCCCCCGGGTGAGGCTGTCTACGGCGGCCCCATCGGCCCCGGCTGGCTCCCGCGCCTGTTCTACCAGCTGTTCGCCGCGCGGGTCAGCGGCATGCTCGCGCTGACGCGCGGCTGGCTCAAAAAGGACCTCTTCTACGTCGACGGCGAGCTGCTCCACATCGCCTCCAACATCAAGGGCGAGCTCTTGGCCCCGTCGATGCTCGCCGACGGGATGCTCTGCGAGGCTCAGGTCGCCGCCGGCCTCGCCTGGGCCAACGCGCACGGCACCCGCCTCGGCCGCGCCCTCGTCGCCACGGGCGCCGTCAGCGAGGACGAGCTCGACGCGGTCCTGCAGCGCCAGCAGCGGCGCCGCTTCTGCGAGATCTTCAGCTGGCGCCAGGGCCGCTTCGCCTTCTACGACGAGGTCGGCCCACCCGCCCACGCGCGGCCTCACGGCTTGGGCGTCCTCGAGCTCCTCGGCCCCGCCTTGCGCGAGCACTACGACCTGGCCACGCTCCGCGCCATCTTCGCGCCCCACATGCGCTGCCGCGTCGCGCGTCGTGACCATGACCTCGCTCGCCCCGAGTCCCTCGGGTTGAGCAGTGAGGAGCGCGCGGCCCTCGAGCTCCTCGAGCACGGCGCCCGCGTCGCCGGGCTGCCGCGCGCCGTCGGAGGCCCCGCCGAGGAGGCCAGCATGTGGCGCGCCCTCTTCGCCCTCGTCCAGTGCGACCTGGCCTCCCTGGTGGTGTGAATGATGCTCGCCAGCTCCGCCAGCTCCGCCAGCGCCCCGCTCACCGCCCTAGCTAGTCGTCGCCATCGCGGTCGCCCTCCGAGGGCGAGCCGAGCTTGGCGAAGAAGCCTGCGAGGGCCTCGTTGAAGGCCTCGGGCATCTCCGCGATGGTGTAGTGGGTGCCGCCGGCAAAGACGACGAGCTCGCTGCCGGCGATGCGCCGCTGCATCGCGTGAGCGATGTCGACGGGCGTCATCACGTCGGCGTCGCCGGCGGTGATGAGGGTGGGGACTCGGACCTCGTCGAGGTAGGGGGCGGCGCTGTGAGCGTTGATCGCCAGGGTCATGCGCAGGTAGGTCCCCCACTGTAGGGTCGCGAACTCGCGCGCGATCTCGGCGAAGAAGGCGGGCTCGCCGCGCACCAGGCCCAGCCGGGGCAGCAGCGCGGGGCCGAGGCCGACGAGCCGCGACATGAGGGGGCCGGCGTGGTCGCCGGCGCGCGCGAGCAGGCCGATGAGGCGCTTGAGGAGCGGCGCGAAGCCCGCAAAGAAGGCGGTCTGCAGGACGTGCTCGTAGGCGCCGTTGATGAGGATGAGGGCCTCCACCGCCTGGGGGTTGCGGTGGTAGTGCTCCAAGGAGGTCTGCACCCCCAGCGACCAGCCGCCGAGCACGTAGCGCTCGAGGCCCTCGGCGGAGACGACCGCCGCGAGGTCGTCGGCGTGGTCCTCGACGGTCAGGCGCGTGGGGTCGTCGGGGGTCCCGGAGCCGAAGGTCCCACGCAGGCTCCAGGTCACGATGGTGAGCTCGTCGGCGAAGCGCTCGATGACGTGCTTCCAGCAGATGAGCGGCGTGCCGAGCCCCGGCGGCAAGACCCAGGTGCGGGGCCCGCGCCCAGCGACGAAGTAGGTGATGGGCGTGCCGTCGCCGCTCAGCGCGAGGCGTTGGCGGATGGGGGCGTCGATACGTTCGAGGGCGGTGGCCAAGGGCGGTCTCCTTGCCCCCGAGCGGTCGCCCGAGGGCTCAGCCCGGATCCCTCACCAGCCATCGGTTGCGACCGGCGGGCATGGGGGCGCTGCGGGTGCGTGCCGGCTCCGTCGACCAGCGACCTAGTCGGTACGCCACAGCATACCCCACGCGCGCCGCCTCTCGGTAGGCCAACAGGGCGCGTCGGGCGCGTCGGGCGCGTCGGGCGCGTCGCGTCGCGTCGCGGCGTGCGCGAGGCGAGGCGCTCGCCTCGGCCCAACCCACCCTCGATCGTCCGCGGATGCGCGGCCCGTCGGAGCCCGCCTCACCCCCTGCGCCCCCGGTTGAGCGCGATCCAGCGCCCACGTCGACGCTGGGCGCCCGGGGCCCTCGCCGGAGCGCGGGGCCTCTGCCGCGCCTCATTCGGCGCGATCGCGGGCCGCCTTCAGCGGAGCCCGGCGCCGATCGCGCCTTGAAGCCGGTCCGCGCATAGGCTACCCAGGTGCAGTTGCCGCGTCCGCGTCTGCACAGACTCGAGCGCTCCGACGCGGGCGGCACCTATGCCGAGGATGAGCTCGGCTGCATCGTGACCCACTCGCTCGGCGTGCTTCGCCGCACGCCCAGCCCACCGGAGCAGAACGCACATGATCCTCGACGGCCGCCGCTGGCTCACCCTCGCCACCGTGGCGCTGACCCCCTTTGCCGCGGCGTGTGGGGACGACCGCATCAGCGCCGAGGCGAGCGCCGACACAGCGCTCGTGGACGCGACCTCGCCGCCGGTCGACACGGCCCCCGCCGGCCCGGTCTGCGGTGACGGCGCCGTCGAGGCGCCGGAGGTCTGCGACGAGGGCGCGGCCGTCAACGGGACCTACGGCCACTGCGCCGCCGACTGCCTCGGCCCCGCCGCCCACTGTGGCGACGGCCTGCTCCAGGCCGACCTCGAGGTGTGCGACGACGGCAAGGACAACGGCGCCTATGGCCACTGCGGCTACGGCTGCAACGGCCCCGCCATCCGCTGCGGCAACGGCTTCGTCGAGGAGGCCTACGAGGCCTGCGACGACGGCGCGACGACGGCGAGGACAACGGCACCCCCGGCCACTGCGCCGCCGACTGCAACCCCGTCCCGGGCTGTGGCGACGGCGAGGTCGTCACGCCCGAGGCGTGTGACGATGGCTCTGATAACGGCACCTACGGTCACTGCGCCGCCGACTGCAGCGGCCCAGGCGCGCGCTGCGGGGACGGCGTGCAGCACCAGGGCGAGGCCTGCGACGACGGCGCGCTCAACGGCAGCTACGGCCACTGCGACGCCAGCTGCCAGGGCCGCGGTGCCTACTGTGGCGACGGCGCCGTCCAGCCCGGCCACGAGGCGTGCGACGACGGGGTCGACAACGGCGCCCCCGGCAAGTGCGACGTCGACTGCCTGGCGCTGTCCGCCCCATGGATCACCGATCCCCTCAGCGCCTCGGGCGATGTGGAGCCGACCGGCTATGTCTGCCACGATGACGATCTGCTGGCCAAGTACATGCGCTACCGGCTGCGCCTGCGCGGCGACGGCACCGGGGCGTGGCCGGGCTTCATCTCCATCGGCGCCGACCCCGGCCAGTCGATCCCCGCGGGGCACCGCGAGCCCGACGTCGGCTGCGACCACTATTGGGGCTTCGAGAGCTGCCCCCACGCCGATCTCCCCGACGCCCGCGGCCTCTACAAGTGGGGCGATGGGACCGTATGGCTGGCCGATTACATCGGCGCCCTCGCCCTCGAGTACGCGATGTTCACCGACCTCGGCCTCGACACCGCCGAGACCCTGAGCGACCTCGGCCTCGCCGTGCACGCCTTCAACCGCGTCGACGAGCACGCCGAGTCCTTCTACCCGGGCGTCCCGCCCGCCCGCGACGGCTTCTTCGTCCGCGACGACGTGCCCGAGGACTTCGCCATCCTGCCCGACGGCGGCTACCGTTTTCCGCGCGACGACGGCTACGCGGGCTACGAGTGCGTCGCCGCCGACCTCACCTGCGACGAGCCCGACATCGCCGACGGCTCCTTCGTGAGCCAGGACCAGTCGCTGAGCCTCATCTGGGCCTTCTCCCTGGTCGACGCCCTGCTGCCCCAGGGCACCATGGTCGAGGGCGTGGACCTGCCCGCGGCGGCGCGCGAGGCCGTCCACCGGCTGGTCTGGTTCCTGCGCGAGCACGGCTGGAAGGTCAAGGATCCCGACGGCGAGCAGCCGCCGGGCGCTTGGGGTGGGAACGCCATCGGCTTCTCCAACGCGATGGCCAAGGCCGCCAACATCGTCGTCGGCGACGAGCACGGCGTGGGCGACTACCGCAACTTCGCCTCGCGGACCGCCGGCGAGGCGAGCTGGGCCGGCCTGCAGGCCATCTGGGAGGCGACCCACTTCTACAACCGCACCCACGCCCTGCGCCTCGCCGCTGTCAACGGCGACTGGGACGTCGACAAGATGCCCAGGATGGCCATGAGCGACGGCAAGGACTACTTCGCGCTGACTTACGCGCTGCTCCACGACGCGACCCTCGAGGGCCCCTGGTCCGACTGGCGCTTGGAGGCGCTGCTGCGCTCGGCGCCCTGTGGCGGCCCCTGCCGCGGCACCGAGGGCTGCCAGCAGGTCCCGGGCTGGCTCGGCCCCTCGCGCAGCCAAGACTCCGGCAGCCGCTTCGGCAGCCGCCACACCGCCCACGCCGAGTTCAACGGCCTCGACTATCTGTCGCTCTTCGCCGCCTACCACCTGTACCGGAAGGGGCGCTGGAGCCTGGCCCCCGTGGCGGCCGAGGCGAGCGCTGAGGCCTGTTCGGCCTTCATCGGGATCGAGGCCCTGGCCGCCGCCGGCGCCGCCGATGGGACCTCCTACGATCCCCGCGGCGCCTGCGCCGCGCCCGACCTCGCGGTCGAGTACTGCCGCCGCCCCTTCGGCGCCTGGCTCGCCGACGCCTACCGCGGCAAGGTCACCATCATCGCCGGCGGCGGGCGCTGGGACTGCCAGCAGGGCCAGCCGTGCGTCATCGTGCACGACGGGACGATGAATACGGGCGGCGACGACCTCATCATCGGCACCGCCGGCCCCGACGAGCTGCGCGGGGGCGCCGGCAATGACTGCCTCGTCGGCGGCGCCGGCGACGACGTCTTGAAGGGGCAGCGGGGCTACGACGAGCTCTGGGGCGGCCCCGGCGCCGACGCGCTCTACGGCGAGAGCTCGGGCCCGGTGCTCTCCGGCGACGGAGACGTCCTCTTCGGCGGCGCGGGCGACGACCTCCTCGACGGCTCCTTCGGCAAGGATGAGCTCGACGGCGGCCCCGGGGACGACGCGCTCGATTGCGGCGGCGGGGACGACTTCCCCCGGCCGCGACAAGCTGGACGGCGAGGCCGGCGACGATCACTGCGACGGCGGGACCGGCCCCGACTTCTTGCGCGGCGGCGCCGGTGACGACACGATCATCACCGGCGATATCTGGGGCGTCGCCCTCGACCATGATCGCGCCTGCGGCAACGGCGGCGACGACACCATCTGGGCCGGCTGGGATGGCGACGAGTGTCTCGGCGGCGGCTGGCTCCTAGGAGGCACGGACTTCGTCCAGGGCTGCGACGACGGCAGCGCCGCGACCGGAGACTGCGACAGCGGCGCCTTCAATGACTGGTGAGGGCAGCAGCCACAGTCTTGTCCGAGCGAGCCCCTGGGGTAGCGACGACCGCGGACAGCCACGACAGCGGCGGCCGCGACCCCATCCACCTCGTCAGCGCGCTCGCTCAAGTCTCCGGACGAGTCAGCCGACCCCTACAGCGGGGTACCTAGCGTCGGGAGCGCGTAGTGGTCGTGGCGAGCAGAGGGCGAGTGGGTGCGTCGGGGCCGACGGCGCTCGTCGTCGAGGACAACCCCGTCAACATGGAGGTGGCGCGCTACGCGCTCACTCGGGGTGGCTTTGAGGTGTTCGGGGCCGACAGCGCCGAGCGCGGCCTGGCGCTCGCCCGAGACCTCTGCCCCGACGTCATCCTCATGGACCTCTCCTTGCCCGAGATGGACGGCTTCGAGGCGCTCGCCGTGATCCTGGCCGACGATCTTTTGAGGGGCATCCCCGTCATCGCCGTCAGCGCCCACGCGATGGAGGCGGACCGCGCCCGCGCCCGCGCCCGCGGCTTCGCCGGTTACATCACCAAGCCCATCGACCCGCGCGCCTTCCCCGACGAGGTGCGCGCCCTCATCCAGAGCAGACCTGCCGGGGGACGCTGATACACCGCTTGACGGGACGCGAGCGGGCGACGGGGCCGCAGGTGTGCGGCACGCCGGACCAGACCGCCGGTCAGCCCCGCCGCTCGCCCGTCAACGCGCCGCGCGCCGCTAGGCTCAGCGCGGTTCTGTAGCGCTGCGCCTGCCGGCTCCGCGACCACCACGGTGGGCGCGACGGCGTGCGCTCATCGGTGCCTTCGCGCCCGCCGCCGTCCTCGCGGCTCGCACAGCGGCCGCGCGATCGGCCCGCGAGGCCCGCGATGGTCGGTGCAGATCGGGGGGGCTGTGCAGCGTGAGCCTTTTTCACGAAGCGGCCGGAAAACCTTGGCGCGAGGCCGTCGTGGACGCTATGTTTCGCGCCGCCTGCCAGCCCGCCAGTACCGCCGCGGGGCCGCCCCGCCGGGTACAGCCACCGTCGCCCTGCCGGCGAGGTCACGCGACTGCTCGCGGGCGACCGCGAGGTCCCGGAGGGAAGCCATGCCGACCACACTCGAGCGCCCGAAGCCGGTCTTGTTGCCAGAGCTCTGCAAGGGCTGCGGGCGTTGTATCGACGCCTGCCCGAAGCACTGCATCACGCTGGGGACGGAGATCAACCAGAGGTCAGGCCTGGTGCCCGTGCACATCGACTACGACAAGTGCAACGGCTGTGGCTTGTGCATCTCGGCCTGCCCCGAGCCCTACGGGCTGACGGAGACGGGCTACGAGCTCGAGGATCCGAACACCCTGTACGGGACCGCGCCCCACCTACAGCGCACGCCCGACGACATCCCCAACGAAGAGCTGGCCTTGCCGACCTGCGCCCCCATGGTCCTCAAGGGCAACTACGCCGCCGCCGTCGGTGCCCTGATGGCGGGCTGCCGGCACGTCTTCGGCTACCCCATCACGCCCTCGACCGAGGGCGCGGAGCTGATGGCCAAGCTGCTGCCTCGCTTCGGCGGCGTCTTCCTGCAGGCCATCAGCGAGGTCGCCACGGTCAACCACATGTACGGCTGTGGCGGCGCCGGCATCCCTTGCATGACGTTCACCAGCTCTCCGGGGCTGAGCCTGATGCTCGAGGGCATCAGCTACATGATCGGCGCCGAGGTGCCGGCGGTCTTCGTCAACGTCATGCGCGGCGGCCCGGGGCTCGGCAACATCGCCCCCAGCCAGTCGGACGTGAAGCTGCTGTGCCGCGGCCTCGGTCATGGCGACACCCACGCGATCGTGCTCGCGCCCTCGACGCCGCAGGAGATGTTGGACCTGACGATGGAGGCCTTCGAGCTGTCCTTCAAGTACCGCACCCCCGTGTTCATCGCCCCTGACGGCTACCTGGGGCAGATGACGGGTCGGGTGAAGCTGCCTGACAAGATGGTCAAGCCGGGCCTGCCGGGCTGGGCGGTCTTCGGCGACGCTGCCCACCGCGGCAACCTCATCAACTCGATCTACCTCGGCGAGCGGGACCTCGAAGCGCACAACGACTACCTGCACGAAAAGTACCGGACCATCATCGAGTGCGAGCAGCGGGCGACGACCTTTGCCGCCGATGCCGCTGAGATCCTGGTGGTCGCCACCAATACGCCGGCGCGCATGGCCAAGGGCGCGGTCGAGCGGCTGCGTCACGCCGGGGTCAAGGCGGGCCTGTTCACGCCGGTGACCCTGTGGCCCTTCCCCATCGACAAGCTCCGGCCGCTGCTCGACCACGCGCGCGATGTGCTGGTGGTCGAGGCCAGCCACGGCCAGCTCGAGGACGAGGTCCGGCTGGCCCTGAGCAAGGCGAGCATCGAGGGCATCCGCATCCATCACCTGCGACATAGCGGCGGGATCTTGCCCCAGGAGCCCGAGATCATCGACAGGGTCCACACCATCGCGGAGGTGTCCCGATGACCGCCACCTCGACCGACGCCTTCTTTGCGCACTTCGACCGCCACGCCCACGGCAAGGGCCTCAAGGGTGGCGCCACCCACTACTGCCCGGGCTGCGGCCACGGGCTCGCGCAGAAGTATCTGGCCGACGCCATCGCGGCGCTGGGCATCCAGGATCGCACCATCGCCATCTCACCGGTGGGGTGCGCGGTCTTCCTCTACTACTACTTCGACACGGGGAACACTCAGGCGGCCCACGGGCGCGCGCCGGCGGTGGCCCTGGGTCACAAGCTGGCCAACCCCGCGTCGATCGTCGTCAGCTACCAGGGCGACGGGGACCTGGCGTCCATCGGCCTGGCCGAGATCATGCATGCGGCGCAGCTCGGCATCCCCATCTCGGTCATCTTCATCAACAACGCCATCTACGGCATGACCGGCGGGCAGATGGCGCCGACGACCCTGGCCGGCCAGCGCTCGACGACCTGCCCCGCGGGCCGCGGTCGCCTCGAGGGCGAACCCTTCAAGGTCGCCGAGGTCATCGCCCAGCTCGACGGCCCCGTCTACGTCGAGCGCGTGGCGTTGTACGACCTCAAGACTCGCAAGAAGGCGCGCAAGGCCATCAAGAAGGCCCTCGAGCTGCAGGTCGAGGGCCGCGGCTTCGCCTTCGTCGAGGTCCTCGCCGAGTGCCCCACCCACCTCAAGCGCTCGCCCACCGAGGCCGAGGCCTGGGTGCGCGACAACATGACGCCGGTCTTCCCCCTCGGCGTCCTCAAGGACGAGACCCGAGAGCCCTGGTTCGAGGGGCGCATCGCCACGACCTTCGACGTCGATCAGATGATCGAGCAGCTCGGCGCCGTCACGGCCGACAGGGCGGCCAAGCGGCACGGCGGCAGGTTCCCCGAGCACCTGGACATGACGGACGTCTCCCTCAAGCTCGCCGGCGCCGGCGGCGACGGGGCCCAGACCCTGGCGATGCTGCTGGCCAAGGCGGCCATCGCCGAGGGCCACGACGCCACCCACATCCCGAGCTACGGGCCCGAGTCACGCGGCGGGACCAGCTATGCCGACGTGCACATCGCGCGCCACGAGGTGCTCGCCCCCGCCTCGCCGGACCCGCACATCTTGGTGGCCTTCAACGCTCCGAGCCTGGCGAAGTTCGGGCCCACCGTCCGCGACGGCGGCGTGGTCCTGTACGACTCCAGCGTCGTCACCGAGCGCCCCACGCTGCGCGCGGGGATCTCGGTCCACCCGGTGCCCTGCGCCAGGATCGCGCAGCACATGGGCGTGCCGCTGGTCAAGAACATGGTGGCGATGGGCGCGCTCTACGAGGCGACCAAGCTCTTGCCCGAGGGGGCGCTGCTCGCCACCCTCGAGCGCAACCTGTCCCACAATTGTGCCATGGTCCCGCCGAACGTCGCCGCCTTTGAGTGGGGCGTGAAGGCCATCAAGGAAGGCATCGTCAACTTCGGCGCGTAGGAGCCGAGTCCGCGTGGCCCAAGACGCGGCTGCGGCGAGCGAGGCCCTGGGCTGCCGGCGGGCGCCACCTGTGCAGGCAAGCGCCGGCTACTTCATGTTGTGGAAGACCTGCTGGACGTCGTCGTCGGCCTCGAGGCGCGCGACCATCTCGAGGACCTCGTTGGCCTTGTCCTCGTCGAGGTCCACCAGCACCCGGGGGATGTACTCCTCGCCGGTCTGCACCGGGGTGATCCCGCGCCCCTCGAGGGCCGCTTGCACCGAGCCGAAGTCGTTGAAGGCGCAGCGGATCAGCAGCTGGGGCTCGCCGTCGTCGTCGTGGGTCTCGCCGAGCTCCTCGAGGCCATGGTCGATGAGCTCGAGCTCGAGCTCCTCCGGATCGAGGCCCTTGGGATCGAGGCGGAACACGCCCATGCGTTCGAACTGGAAGGCCACGCTGCCGCTGGTGCCGACGTTGCCGCCCGACTTCTTGAAGCCCACGCGGACGTTGGCGATGGTGCGCGTGGGGTTGTCGGTGGCGGTCAGGACGATCACCGCGACGCCGTGGGGAGCGTAGCCCTCGTACACGATCTCCGAGTAGTCGGTGGCCTCCTCGCCCGAGGCCTTCTTGATCGCGCGCTCGATCTTGTCTTTGGGCATGTTGACGGCGCGCCCGTTTTGGATCGCGCGGCGCAGCGCCGGGTTGTTCTCAGGCAGGGGGCCGCCCTGGCGAACGGCGATGGCGATCTCGCGCCCGACGCGCGTGAAGGCCTTCGCCATGCGGTCGTAGCGCGCGAACATCGTGTGCTTTCGTGTCTCGAAGATGCGTCCCATGGTCCTGCCTCGTGTCGTCCTCGGCGATAGCGCGGGGCGGAGTCTAAACGCGCTCGCGGGGCCCTCGTCCAGTCCGGCCAGGTCCGTGCAGGCCCGTGATGGGCCGGCCGCGCGCGCGAGCGCTGGCGACAAGCGGGGTTAAGTTGACGCAGAGCGCGTTCGTATACGCTGTCGGAGGCGCTCTGAGTGGCGGCGCGCCCCGGCACCAGGGTGGTGAAGCCGATGGGGCAGCAGTTTCCAGGGCGCGCGTCGTTGACGAGCGGTGTGTCCGGCCCGATCGCGGCGTTCGGCCGGGCGGTGCCGAAGAGGGCGGGGCTGAGCCTGGCGCGGCATGCCCTGGTCGTCTTCCTGCCGCTGGCGCTGCTCATCGGCGGCGTGGGGGTGGCGTTCGACGCGTTGAGCATGGCGCACGACGAGGAGGCGGTCGCGGCCGCCGAGGCCGCGCGGGTCGATGGCCAGCGCGCCGCCGCCGCCTCGACGCTCAGAGGCGCCCTGTCCGATCTGCGCGTCGTCGCCGCGGTCCAGCCCGATCCCCACTACGCCGAGCACGCGGGCGACGCACCTTACGAGTCGGTCACGCGCCAGTACCTCGCCTTTGCGAACGCCAAGCGGACCTGCGACCAGGTGCGCTACCTGTCGAGCGACGGCCACGAGCGCGTGCGCGTCGACCTCATCGACGGTCGGGCCACACCGAACGCGGAGCTCCAGGACAAGTCCGGCCGCTACTACTTCCAGGCGGCGGCGCGGCTCGCCCCGGGGGTCGTCTTCATCTCCCCCCTCGATCTCAACGTCGAGCGCGGCGCGGTCGAGGTCCCGCACAAGCCGGTGATCCGCCTCGCGACCCGCATCGTCGACGAGGCGGACCACGTCGACGGCGTCGTGGTGCTCAACGTCCTTGGGCGCGAGCTCCTCGACGCCATCACCTCCCTGGCCGCGCCCGAGCAGGCCGAGACCATGCTGCTCAACGCGGACGGCTACTGGCTCCTCGCGCCGAACCCCGCCGACGCTTGGGGCCACATGCTCGACGATCCGACGCGCAGCTTCGCCCACCGCTTCCCCGACGCCTGGGCGACGATCGAGGCGCAGGAGCGCGGCGCGTTCGAGACGGCCGACGGCTACTTCACCTACCGCACGGTCGACGTCGCCGCCGCGGTCAGGGGCGAGGGCTTCCCCGACGCCGACCTCGTCACCCACGGGCCGCTGCGCTGGAAGGTCGTCTCTCGCGTGACCCCCGCGATGCTGTCCGAGCGCCTCGGCGCGCACCGCGGGCACCTGCTGTGGGCCCTGCTGGCCGCCCTGGTCGTGGCCGCGGTGCTCAGCGCCATCGTGGGCCGGGCCCGCCAGCGGCAGGCCCACGCCGAGGCGCGCCTCGAGCGCCTCGCGACGACCGATCTCCTCACGGGGGTCCCCAACCGGCGCCACGCCGTCGACCTCTTTGGCCAACAGCTGGCCCACGCGCATCGCTACGGCTGCGCGACGTCCCTTGCGATGATCGACCTCGACGAGTTCAAGGCCGTCAACGACACCCACGGACACGCCGCGGGGGACGCCGTGCTCCGCGCCTTCGGCGCGTTGCTCGCCGGCGTCGTCCGCGAGACGGATCGCATCGGGCGCGTCGGGGGCGAGGAGTTCGCCTGGTGCATGCCGGGGACCCCGCTATCGGAGGCGCAGCGCGCCGCGGAGCGGTTGCGCAGCGCGCTGTCCGACCTGGAAGTCGAGCTGCCGAGCGGCGAGGTGCTGGCCGTCACGATGAGCATCGGCCTCGCCGAATACCAGCTCGGGGACACGGTGGCCGGCCTCATGGCGAGGGCCGACCAGGCCCTCTACCGCGCCAAGCACCGCGGCCGCGACCGAGTCGAGATCGCGGCGTAGGGGCGTGCGTCAGGCGCGAGGTTCCGCTTGCCGCGCCGACGCGCCTGCGGCACTGTGAGTGCCGTTCAGAGGAGCGCGCTATGAAAGTCCTGATGGTCGCGTCAGAGGTCGTCCCCTTTGCAAAGACAGGCGGGCTCGCCGACGTCGCCGGGGTCCTGCCCAAATTCCTGGCTCGGATGGGGCACGACGTGCGCGTGGTCATGCCGCGCTACTACGCGGTGGACCGGACCGATCTCAGGCCGCTCCCGGGCCCGTTGGGGGTTCCGATGGGCATCGTCGGCGAGCTCTGGTGCGAGGTCTACGAGGGTCGCCTGCCCGACAGCGATGTCCCCATCTATTTCATCGACTACGAGCAGTACTATGGGCGCGCCGGGCTCTACAACGACGACAGCGGCGTCGGCTTCATGGACAACGACAACCGCTTCGTCTTCCTGTCACGAGCGGCGCTCCAGCTCGCGAAGAAGCTCGACTTCGCCGCGGATGTCGTCCACGTCAACGATTGGCATACGGCGGCCATCCCGGTCCTGCTCAACACCGCCTACGCCGACGACCCGATCCTTGGGCGCTCGGCGTCGCTGTTGACCATCCACAACATGGAGTACCAGGGCCGCTACTTCCCCGGCCTGATGGACGTGCTCGACGTCGGCTGGGAGCACTTCAACCACCTCGAGCTCGAGTGGAATGACAAGGTCAACCTGCTCAAGGGCGGTTTCTACCACGCGACCCTCGTCAACGCGGTCAGCCCCAAATACGCTCAGGAGATCCAGACGCCCCAGTTCGGTCACGGGCTCGAGGGCGTCGCCCGCAACCGCGCGCGGGACCTCACCGGCATCCTCAACGGCATCGACTACGCCGACTGGAACCCCGCCGTCGACAAGCACATCGCAGCCAATTACAGCGCCGACGACCTGTCCGGCAAGGCGGTCTGCAAGGCCGCCCTCCAAAGGGAGATGGGGCTGCCGGTGCGCGACGACGTCCCGCTGATCGGCATCGTCTCGCGCCTGGTCCACCAAAAGGGCATCGACATCCTGGCCGAGGCCCTGTGGCGTATCCTCGAGCTCGACGTCCAGTTCGTCCTCCTCGGCACCGGCGAGCCGTGGGCCCACTTCCTCTTCCCGGACCTCTGCGCCGCCTTCCCCGACAAGGCCGCCTGCCACATCGGCTACTCCAACC
>PDWJ01002194.1_pt1 | contig 21513 bp, 23 predicted proteins | sample 1430881 | NCBI WGS metagenome assembly PDWJ01 (sample SAMN01162460, study PRJNA174530) | Oral metagenome, whole genome shotgun sequencing project. | biome: Marine environment; feature: Marine mammal; material: Swab sample of the gingival sulcus; isolation source: swab sample of gingival sulcus... | reverse complement strand
GTAACATATTGAAACATAACAAATTGCAGCGCTTTTGTCAACATTTTGCGCTCTGTTTATTGGCCTATGTTATGCGGTAATGAGTTTTCGGATGGGCTCGAGCTAGAACGTAATGTTAAATACATAGACTACTGGTTCATTGACAGGATCGATTGAAAATGCAAGGATTTTCTGAGAAGAGATACACCACCAGAGCACATCTGAAGTGTCCTCCGGGTGAAGCCCCATAACACTTACTTCAAAGAGATGTCTACCTTGGTAGTCATAGACATCATAGACTGGATTTGCTGATGTACCTCTCAGAACCCATAGCCTGCCTGCATTGTCGGCATGCAGGCCTTGAGGTTGGATCATGTACCTGTACTCACAAGGTGTATAACTGCCTGAATACCCAGGGTTACGGGCTCTTAGCGCACTGTTAATTCGCTCCGCTTCCGACGCAATTTCTGCTGAGGATTTTCCGATTCTCGGAAGCTCATTCTCGATCTGAAGGAACTGCACGTTGTCTGTGTCATAGCCATATATTGAATACTCGCTTGTTGATATTGGGGCAATGAACACATTACCCATTGTATCTGCTGTGAAGGCACATGAGTAGATTGTGTTGCTAAGTGTATAAGTAATGTCGCTGTAGTCGTTTAGAGGAACCGAATTAGTGAACAGAGTATCAATGACAGCTAGATCGATAGTGAAGCTACAGACTCGATAAGCAAGGTTAAAGTCATTGCCTGAGGCGTCGATTGCTGTGAAACCACCTATGAACTCACCTGAGCCGCAGTTCACCGGCCAAGAAGGAAATGAACCAGACAGAGTCTCAACATTGTCAATCAGTGAACCATCATTACCAAACTCGGTAACACGCTGTGCACTTTTGTCAAGCACGAAAAAGCTTCCTGAGTTGATCGGTACCAAGGCATCAGGACTGCTAAATTCGTGTGGCCCTTCGCCCAAGCCACCAACAGCATGCAGGAAATCCCCTTGTTGATTGAAGAGCATCACTTGAGCAGTTAGTCTATCAAGTACTGCAATACTGCCATCCGACAAGCATGCAACATCAGAAATTGCACCGAAGTAGAGTAATGATTCGAGGGAATCGGCTGTTAGAACCAATTCGGGAGAAATCGTATGGACGGGTGTTGCGGACAGCTGATCATCCGTAGAGCATGCGATAACAAACAGGATTGCCGTAAGAAGGAAAGACGAGATAGTAAGCACCAAACGAAATCCATTCGCAGCTTCCCTCCGCATTGGATGCCCCATTCAGATAAGAATCGTAAGGTTACGAGTACAAGGTTTTAGGCAACATAAACTATTATCTTAAGTGTCTAAGAAAAAAAGTCAACCTGCATGAGAATCAGTAGATTAGCGTTCCAGCCCGGCAATCGCCAGCTCCACATCTATAAACTTAAAGCCCAAGAGCCAACAGTTATTCATATGGCTGTAACAGATATCTCTGTAGAAGCAAGGAACACTTCAGGGATTCAGAATGACAGGGAGTCTGCCTTTCCATTTCACTTCCCTTCCGTTGAAGGAGAGGTTTACCGCCTTAACAACCACACCTGCCTCAATGGCTTTTTCCAGTGCTGAAGCGAATTTTGGGTCAGTGGCCCGGTTCGGGGAAAAGCTCTTCACATCACCTGCAAAGACCAGGAATACAACAGCGGTCTGAATGTTGTCTGCAGCCATCTCTGTGAGTTCTTCAAGGTGTTTTCTGCCCCTTGAGGTGGGAGCGTCAGGAAAGAGGGCCCTTTTGCCTGCTCGAAGGGTGCAGCCTTTCACTTCAACCCACCTCCGGTCCAGCAGGAAATCAAACCTGCTCCTGCCGGAAGGGGCCTTTACTTCCCGTCTGAGTTTTGATACCTGAAAGGGGGAGAACTTTGAACGAAAGAGCTTTTCAGCTATTCTGCTGTGGAGGGCGGTGTTCACCAGCACCCACTCTTTTTCACCCATTGCCCCTGCAAGTGTCCAGTTCGTTTTTCTTGCTGATGAACTGTCCTCAGGAACAGGAAGAATGAGTACGCGGTTGCCGGAAAAGAGCAGTTCCTTCAGCCTTCCAGGGTCGGGAACATGCACCTTCACCTGTTCTCCGGAGCCGGTGAGAGCATTCATGAGAAATCTGTTGGGTCTGCTTATGAAAACCGCTTCTTCCGGTTTCGGCAGCCGGTAGAGAATACTGCTCACAGTTCCCCCTTTTTTGGGTTTCGGTGAATGGTGACGGTTAATATACACATGGAACTGAAACCTTCCGTATCAGCTGTATTGTTCCTGCTGCTGGCGCTCTTTGTTCTTCTGAAAACAGCGAATACTCATGAGAGCAGCGCAGTAGGCCACGGTGTATGGAGAGGCCGTATTGAAACTGTAACAGCAGCAGGAGTAATGCTCTCCACTAGTTGCGGAACCTTCTGGGCTTCTGATACTGCTCTTTCGCTTCGTGCCCTGAGAGGTGATTCCATTCTTGTTCTGGGGCTGGCTCACGGCAGGTTCATTACCCCTTACTCCATCAGGCTGAAAGAATCACAGAGCATCTTCAGCAGAATGCGGAGAGCATACCGGAACCTTCTGATAAGGCGAATTCCTGATCAGGCTGCCAGAGGGCTCACCGGAGGGCTGACCATGGGGCTCAGGGGGCTTATTCCCAAAGAGGTATCTGCACTGTTCAAGTCAACTGGAACTACACATTTGCTGGCTCTCTCAGGCCTTCACACAGTGATGGTGGCTGTGGTTATAACAGCTTTCTTCAGGGTTTTTCTCGGCAGAAGAGCATCATCCTTCGCTGCTGCGTCGGTTTTCACCATTCTCTTTGTTCTGCTGTCAGGGGCGAGAGCTTCAACAGTGCGGGCAGGAATAATGTCTGCAGCAGGGCTTCTGTGGTCAGGGTTTCGAGGGGGCAGAATACACAGTCTCTCTGTGTGGTGGGCTGCTCTTCTTCTCTCTGTTCTTCTGTGGCCTGAGGTGGTGAATGACCCTGGGGCACAGATGTCCTTCTCTGCTGTTCTCTCACTTATCTTCATAGGGAAATCATACAGAGGAAAGGCTGCTTTCATTCTCTCACCGCTCCATGCAGGTGTTGCGGTAACCGCAGGGCTGCTGCCGCTGCTGCTGCATATCTACGGAGGAGTTGTTCCAACAGGGCCCCTTGCCACAGTTCTTTCCCTTTTGCCGCTCATGTCAGTGATGATAGCGGGAACACTGGTCTCTGCAGGCTTGAAGTTTCTTCTGCCACTGCTTACCCTTATCACTTCAATATGGATGGAAATACTTCGGTTTCTCGGAGCAGAACCGCTGTTCATAAGCAATGAAGTGATAATGATATGCTGGGTACCGGCTCTGGTGATTCTTCGAATATGGGCAAAATGGAACGGTTTTAACCGAAGGTTCAGATAGCTGAAGGAAGTGTATCAGGCAGTATATCTTCCTGCAATGTGTCTGTTTCAAGGAGTACCGTATCCTCAATCAGTCCATCTTCCATCACTGAATCCGCAGGGATGTAGATGTCAGGCATTACAGGTACGGAATCTTCCAGTGCTTCAACTGCAAGGGTGTCTGTCTGCTCTTCTTCCGGTTCAGGAAGCTCTTCTGCAGTTTCATTCTTCTCCTCTTCCTGCTCTTCTTCCTGCAGCTCCTCTAATAGCTCAGCAGACCCTTCCCTGTCGGAGACGAAACGGATGAATATTGAGCCTGCATTGTCCAGTGCTCCGTCAAGGTTGTCAAGTGCCACTGCTTCAAACTCTGCTCCAAGGGGAAGGTCTACGGTTATTGAGTCCCCCGGGAAAAGGCTCCAGGCCTCCCGTACTCCTCCTGGAAAGTGGGCTATGAGAATAGTGAGGCCGTCGTATCCGGTGAGCTGGTCTTCCTCAACTGACACAGAGTAGCTTCCTGCAGGGAGGGAGAGGGAACGGGTTCGCTCAAGTATAGCCAGGTGATAGGCGCTGGATACTGTAATAGTAGGGGTAACTTCAAGAATTACAGGAAGAAAGCGTATAGAATCAGTTGCAGATGGAGTTGTGACAACAACGGTAACGCTGTCTGCGAATCCAGGAGATGCCTGCCAGGTTACACTTCTTCCGAAAGCCATAGTGGAATCTGTTGAAACAAACCTGCCTGAGGTGCATGTCCACTGAGCCTGGGCACCGTCAGGAAGAATAGTGGAGAGGTAGGCTGTTCCATCACCTGATGGGTCGATAGAAGCCAGTATCTGTACCGGGTCGTTCAGCTGTCCGAAACTTTCCCGCACAAGGTATCCCAGAAGAAGCCCCAGTGGAAGCAGTATCGGCAGCAGTATCGGAAGAAGCTGTTTGAATTTTCCTTTTCTTGCCATGACGAGGCTGAATATAATCGGTGAAAGGAAGGAGAGTATAATGAAGGAAACAAGACCGTTCCTCATGAACCTGCTCAGAACAAGGAGCGTTACAGGTCATACTGCTGACGCAATGAAAATGGTCAGGGAAAAGCTTGAAGAAACAGGAGTTGAGACCAGGGTTTCCTCCAAGGGTTCACTTGTGGCAACCATACACGGAGCTTCAGATGAGGGAATCATTGTCAGTTCACACATAGATACCCTTGGAGCAATGGTATCAAGAATAGAATCAGACGGAACACTGAAGTACCGCTGTATAGGCGGCTACACTCCCAACAGCATTGAAGGGGAGTACTGCACAGTTGAGACCTTCGACGGGAAGCTCCTTTCAGGGACAATTCTCTTCTCGAAGACCTCTGTTCATGCCTGGGGAAGAGAGGAATGTTCGAAAAAACGAACCCATGAAACAATGTATGTAAGACTTGATGAGACTGTCTGCAGCAGGGAAGATGCGGAGAAGCTGGGAGTGAGCACAGGTAACTTCGTTCACTTCGACCCCAGAGCAGCTGAGATGCCTTCAGGGTACATCAAGAGCCGTCATCTTGACGACAAGGCAGGTGTGGCGGCAGCGGTTTCTGCAGCGGAAGCGCTTTCAGGAAGAAAGCTTCCCCGAACTGTACATTTTCTCTTCACTGTTCATGAAGAAGTAGGGCACGGTGCTGCAGGGTGGCTTCCTGCAAATGTCACCGAGTTTCTGGCGGTGGACATGGGTGTATGCGGCAGTGAGCAGGCTTCCAGCGAGAGAAAGGTTACAATCTGCGCAGCAGACAGTTCAGGGCCGTTCAACTATGAAATGGTTAAGAAACTCATGGCACTGGCTGAAGAGAATGGAATACCCTGGGTGGTGGATACATTCCCCTTCTACGGTTCCGATGCAGCAGCAGCGCTTCGTATGGGCCTTGATGCAAAGCACGGACTGATAGGCCCCGGTGTTGATACCTCACACGCAGTTGAGAGAACCCACCTGGAAGGTATAAAGGCCGCAGCGGATCTGATCGCAGCCTATGCTCTCAGCTGATTATTCGCAGAGCTGAAACAAGGGAATCGGTTACGAAGTCAGGCACAGGCCCTCCTGCTGCCCTGATCTTCTCAAGCTGGTCTGCTCCACGGCCTGTAAGCACAAGTATGGTTTTCAGGCCGGATCTTCTTCCAAGCTCCATGTCTGAGTCTGCGTCTCCTACCATCCAGCCTCTTTTCGGTAGGGAAAGCTCTTCTCTGGCCTTTTCAATCATTCCTGTTTCAGGTTTTCTGCAGCTGCAGCTCTCTGAAGGATGATGGGGGCAGTAGTATACCGATACTCCTTCAGCTCCTGCTGCTGCAAAGGCAGTGAGCATTGCGCTGTGTATCTCTTCCACGGCGGAGTGGGTGTAGTAACCTCTTCCTATACCTGACTGGTTGGTAACGATCACCACAGGGTGACCTCCGGCTGCCAGTGAACCCACAGCCTCCACAGCACCTGGCAGAGGCTTCCACTGTGACAGGTTGCGGACATAGTCTTCCCTGTTTTCGTTTATGACCCCGTCCCTGTCAAGGAAGACCGGCACTCTCACTTATTCATCCTTTTCCTGTGGTATTCAACCAGATCTGAAAGGCCTTCCTCGAAGGGAATCGCAGCTTTCCAGCCCAGTATTTCGTTTGCTCTGGAAGGATCAAGGGCCACCTTGAGAATTTCTTCAGGGAGAGGAGGGCCGAATGAGGGCTCAAGGGAGGTGCCTGTGAAGCCTCTTATGATTCTGTCCAGCTCCATTACTGATCTTCCCCGGCCCCGGCCGATGTTGAAGATGCCGCCGGATATCCCTTCCTTTTCAAGGTCCATTGCTGCCTGATTGGCTCTGGCAATATCTCTCACATGTACATAATCCCTGAGCTGTTCGCCGTCTCCATTGATAACAGGAGCTTCACCGTTGAGATATTTTACAGCGAAGATTGCTGTAACGCCTGCTTCGCCGTAGGGATTCTGCCTTGGCCCGTAAACATTGGGATAGCGGAGAACCACGAAGTCCAGATTGTACAGGTATCTGTAGAGAAAGAGATAGTGCTCGACTGTGTGCTTGCTGATTCCGTAGTGACAGATGGGATTTATCGGATGATCCTCCCTTACCGGAATGTACTCCGGTTCTCCGTACACTGCGCCGCCTGTGGAAGCATAGACAACCCGTTTCACATTGCCTTTCACAGAGGCTTCCAGCAGGTTAAGGGTGCCTTTTATGTTCACATCCGCATCAAACTGCGGTTCTCTTACCGATCTTCTCACATCCATCTGGGCAGCATGGTGGCAGAGGATGTCGTATTCGCCGGAAACTATAAGAGCTGCAGCCTCATCTGACCTTATATCCAGCTCATGAAAAACTATTCCTTCAGAGATGTTATCCCTGAAACCTGTTGACAGGTCATCCATCACATGAACCTGGTGCCCCTGTTCCAGAAGGGCATCTGCTATGTTTGAACCGATGAATCCTGCGCCGCCGGTAATAAGAATCTTCAAGACTGACCTCCATGAAGCTTAGGTTTTCTGAGGGGGGAATATACAAAGATAGACCTTTCAGACCCTGTTATCGTATAATCCGCAGGTGGAGAAGACGCTGGAGGTTGGTATGAGAGTACTCACGGTGGAAGGCGGCAGATCAGCTGAACGGGAAATCAGCCTTGTCTCCGCAGAATGGGTGGCTGAAGAGCTGTCTCTTGCGGGACACAGGGTTACAAGGGTTGTTATAGACAGAGACGGAAGCTGGAAGCTGAAGGAAAACGGTGAGCAGCTGCACATTTTCGCTTCCGGTGTTCCCTGGAAACTTGCCTGTGGTGACACTGCAGTTGACTTTGATGTTGTATTCCCTGTTCTTCATGGTTCCTACGGTGAAGACGGAACTTTTCAGGGTTTATGTGAAACAGCAGGGTGGAAGTATGCCGGAGTGCCTGTGATGGGTTCCGCTGCAGCCATGGACAAGCACATAATGAAATCCCTGGCAAAGGAAGCCTCCATACCTGTTGTTCCCTGGGTGCACATTGATGAGAACGAAGGCAGTTCCCTGGAATCTCTCAGAGCTGAAATAGAAGACCTGGGCTTTCCTCTCTTTGTAAAACCTTCCAGACTGGGCTCAAGCGTGGGCATTACAAGAGTAAAAACACCTGATGAGCTGAAAGATGCCCTTAAAAAAGCCAAAGGCTTTGACTCCAGAGTTCTTATTGAAAAGGCTGTAACTGCTCCAAGGGAGATAGAGGTCAGTGTTATGGGTAACGGCCTTCAGGTGCTAAGCTCCATTCCCGGAGAGATAATTCCAGGGAGGGAATGGTACGACTATCAGGCCAAGTACAACTGTTCCAGGTCTGAAGACGCAATTCCTGCCGACCTGTCAGCATCTCATACCAGGAATATCAGGCTTATGGCAGAGAAAATCTTCAGACTTGCAGGAGGCAGAGGATTCGCCAGAGTTGATTTTCTTGTGAACGAATCCGGCACCTGGTTCAACGAAATGAACACCATTCCTGGATTCACTGAAATAAGCATGTTCCCAAAACTCTGGAAGGCTTCCGGCACTGATTCTTTCAGAATGCTTGACTACATACTCGATGAAGCTGTTAACAGAGCTTCTTACGGTCTTCTTTCGGAGGAAAAATGAGTGCTGAATTTCTGGATCTGAGAAGTGATACTTTTTCAGTGCCATGCAGAGGAATGCGCCAGGCCATTGCAAATGCACAGGTAGGGGATGATGTGTTCAGTGAAGACCCTACGGTAAACTCCCTTGAAGAGAGAACTGCAGAGCTGCTGGGAAAGGAAGCTGGGCTTTTCGTCGCCTCCGGCACAATGGGCAACGGTATAGGAATCAGGGTGCTTACTTCTCCCGGTGATCAGGTTATCTGCGGTTCAAAAAGCCACATTTATAATTATGAGGGGGGCCAGTTCTCCCTGAATTCAGGTCTTCAGCTTCACCGGCTTGACGAAGGTGCAGACGGAATGCCCTGCCTGTCTGAAATACAGAATGCCCTCTCGCTGAAGGAAGATATTCACAGGGCTCCCAGAACTCTCCTTTCCCTTGAGAATACCCACAACCTCATGGGAGGCAGAATACCTGAGCAGTCAAAAATGGTTGAAGCCTGCAGAATGGCAAAAAATGCAGGGCTTGCAACATATCTCGACGGCGCAAGACTCTGGCATGCCCATGTGGAGAGGAATGTATCCCTTGCTGAACTGGCAGCTCCCTTCGACATGGTATCTGTGTGTTTTTCAAAGGCTCTGGGCGCGCCGGTAGGTTCCCTTCTTGCAGGAAGCAGGGACCAGATAGACCGTGCCAGGTGGTTCAGAAAGAGAATGGGTGGAGCCATGCGTCAGACAGGCATAATTGCAGCCGGGTGTCACTATGCTCTGGACAACAACCTGCCAAGGCTGGGCAGAACAAGGGAGTATGCAGTAAGGCTTGCAGAGGCACTTGCAGGAACAGGCCGATTCTCTGCGGATACCGGCGATATTCACAGCAACATAGTCTTCCTGAAAACAGAAGAGGGAATGGCAGAGAGAGCAGTGAGTGACTTTCTTGAACTGGGAATAAAGGTGCTTGCGCTTGATTCTTCCTCGGTACGGATGGTAACACACCTCTCCATTGACCCGAAGCTGGTTGACAGGAGCATAGAGAGGATAGAGAAGGAATGGCGATGAAGGCAGGAGTAGCCGGTGTAGGACACCTGGGCTACCACCACACAAGGATACTCAAGGGGCTTGCAGACAGTGTAATGATTCATGACACAGATTCCGAAAGGCTCAGGAAGGTTGCTGAAGAGCTGGGTGTCAAGGCGGCATCGTCACTTGAGGAACTTATTGACTGGTCCGATGCTCTTGATGTGCCATGCACCACCAGTGCCCACTATGAAGTGGTGGTAAAAGCGCTTAAAGAGAATGTTCCTGTTCTGGTGGAGAAACCCCTTGCCGCCACTGTGGAGCAGGGAATGAAAATGGTTGCCCTTGCTGAGGAAAAAGGCCTTCTTCTGGCAGTAGGTCACATTGAAAGGTTTAATCCGGCAATGGCAGCTGTAAGTCATGTCATTCAGAATCCCATCTTCATGGAGGGGCACAGAATGGCTGGATTCAGCCCCAGGTGTACCGATGTATCAGTTGTGATGGACCTGATGATTCACGACATTGATCTGGTTCTCTGGAAGGCAGGTTCACCTGTTGCTGAGATTCATGCTTCAGGTGTACCTGTACTTACCGATACAGTGGACATCTGCAATGCCAGGCTTCAGTTTGAAAACGGAGCAGTGGCCAACCTTACAGCAAGCAGAATCTCCGCAGAACCAAAGAGAAAACTCAGGTTCTTTCAGCGGCACGGTTATGTATCTGTGGACTTCGGAGAGAGAAGCATCACAGCCCTTGCTCTGCAGAACGGCAGGATAGTTCCCGCACCTGTTCAGGTGGAGAACTACGATGCCCTGACAGCTGAGCTGAAGAGCTTTCTGAATGCTGTAACTGAGAAGACAGCTCCTGCAGTTTCAGGAGCGGAAGGTCTGGCTGCACTGAAAGCTGCTGAGACAATCCAGTTCAAATCACTTGAAAGCCTGAAGCAGATAAGGTGAGAATTCTCGTTTCCGCCGGCGAACCCTCCGGAGATCAGAGAGGCGCTGAGGTTATCTCCAGGCTTCAGAATACAGAAGCCTTTGGAATGGGAGGGCCTGCGCTTGCTGCTTCCGGTATGGAACTCACAGCAGATATGTCCGAGTATGCTGTAATGGGTTTTGCCGAGGTGGTATCTTCTCTGCCTTCATTTCTCAAACTGGAGAAGAAACTTGCCGAAGAAGCAGTGAGAAGAAAAGCAGACTGCATTCTGCTGGTGGACTATCCAGGGTTCAACATGAGGCTGGGAAGAAGGCTGAAAAGAGCAGGTTTTCCTGTTATTCAATATGTGGCTCCGCAGATGTGGGCCTGGGGAAGCTGGAGAGTGGGCAAGCTGAAGCGTTCCTGTGATCTTCTCATGACACTCTTTCGTTTTGAGGAAGATTTTTTCAGAACCAGAGGAGTGAATGCCTCTTTTACCGGGCATCCCCTTCGTGACAGAATATCAGGCAACCTGAGACCAGGCACTGCCCTTGGCCTCCTTCCAGGGAGCAGGGCGCAGGAAGTGGGAAGGCTGCTTCCTGAGATGATTGAGGCATTCAGGCTGCTTCGGGAAAAGGGAACCATCAGAACTGCAATGCTGGCAGTTTCAGACCATCTTGACCGGAAGTTTTATGCAATTGCCGAAAGGGAACCGGGGGTAACTCTGGTGAACAGTACCGGCGAGGTTCTTCGCAATTCAGCTGCAGCACTGGTCTGTTCAGGGACTGCAACTCTGGAAACCGCCCTTTACAAGGTGCCTTTTACCGTCTGCTACAGAACATCGGCAATAACCTATGCAATGGCTGAAAGGCTTGTGAGAGGGGTGGACTGTATCGGAATGGCAAACATAGTTGCAGGAACACAGGTGGCCCCTGAACTGATTCAGAATGAAGCCACAGCGGAAAACATGGCTGCAAGCACTGAAAAGCTTCTTAAAAACACCAGTGAAATAACCGGAAAGCTTGAGCTTGTCAGAACAGAGCTTGGTCCCCCTGATGCAGCAGGACAGGCTGCAAAAAGAATAACAACCTTTCTCAGGGAGCGTAATGAAACCTGATTTACTCTCTTCTGCGGGAAAACTTCTGGTACACCTCCTGGGCATAAGCTGGCGTATAGGCAGGTTCGGCCCTTTAACAGGCATAAGAAAGAAGCAGGTGCTCTACGGATTCTGGCACGGAGTTCAGCTTCCGCTGCTCTATACCCACAGGAACATGGGTATCAGAATAATGATCAGCAGAAGCCGTGACGGAAGCGTTGTCTCAGATGTATGCAGCAGAATGGGGTATTCACCGGTTCGCGGCTCATCATCAAGAGGTGGAATGGAAGCTGCCCGGGAACTTATCAGGGCGCTGAGAACAGGAGTGCCTGGAGCCATTACCCCTGATGGTCCCAAAGGTCCTGCTCATCAGGTGAAGAAGGGTGTTTCCCTTATCCCTCAGAGGGCAGGGGTACCTGTGGTTCCTTACGGAGCTTCTGCATTTCCGGCAATCCGTCTGAAAAGCTGGGACCGTTTTATGATTCCCCTTCCTTTTGCAAGGCTGGTTGTAACAGAGGGGAGACCTGTCCCTCCTGAAATGTGCACAGACAGAGTTTTGACCAGGGCCATCAATCAGCAGCAGAGAAGGGCTGAGCTTCTGGGAAGACCTGCGCCATCTTTTCTGATAAACCTCTGGAAAGCGGCAGGGTATCTTCTCTCTCCTGTTGCTGATCTTGTTCTTCTCTCAAGGGCAAAACCTGAGCGCAGGGAACGAATGGGGCAGATAGCCTGCAGAGACAGAAGACCTGTCTGGCTCCACGGGGCAAGCCTGGGAGAGCTTAACGGGCTGCTTCCTGTGATGGATAAACTGCTCGAAATGGACATTCCCTTTCATGTAACCTGTTCCACAGTTTCCGGCAGGGATTTTCTCAGATCCAGAGGCATAAGCTGTTCATTCATGCCTCTTGATATCCCCAAAGCGGTGTCATCTTTTCTTGACAGGCTCGCGCCGTCGGCACTGATACTTGCTGAAACTGAGTTCTGGCCGCTTCTGCTTTATGAAACACAGAAGCGGGGTATTCCTTCAGCTGTGGTGAACGGCAGGCTTTCGCAGAAGAGTGTGGGCAGATACAAACTGATAAAGCCTCTTTTCACCGGAATACTTCAGTGTTTCAGACTTGTGCTCACCCGTTCCGAAAGCGATACAGAGCGTTACATTTCTCTTGGCGTAAAAGCAGAAACAGCCGGTGACTGCAAGGCTATGGTAAAACCTCCAGCTCCCTCTGAAAGCTGGAAGAAGATGATTCAGCCTGGGAAAAGGGGAATCATTGTAGCCGGTTCCACCAGAAGAGGCGAGGAAAAAACTGTTCTCGAAATCGCCAAAGCTCTGGAAATGAACCCTGTGCTTGTTCCCAGACACGATGACAGAATAGAAGAGGTTTTAAGAGCCTGTAAAAAAGAAGGATTTTCTCCTGAACTCTGGTCTGATTCCCCTGAAGGCTCAAGGTGCCTTGTTGTTGACAAAAAGGGTGTTCTTTCCGCACTGTACGGTCTTGGAGATATTGCATTCATCGGAGGAACTGTTCATGAAACAGGAGGCCATAACATTCTTGAACCGCTTGCTCACAAGGTGCCGGTTCTTTCAGGCCCCTGTTACTGGAACATTGAGAAGGAAGTTGAACAGGCGGTGAACAGAGGGGTTTGCAGGGTTTTCAAAACCACAGAAGAAGCTGTGCGGCACGCTGAATTCCTTCTGGGCAACAGAGCGCCTGATGCTGATAATAAGACAGAATGTTTCACAGTTAACCTGAGCAGACTCTTCAGAATGCTGGAGCTGGAATGAGACTTGCAGATGTTCATGAGAAGATCATAAGGCGTGAAGGCCCCTGGCTCTGGGCAGCCTGGCTTCTGCAGCCTGCAGCTTTTCTCTATATGGCAGGAGCCATGCTGAACAGGTTTCGGTTTCGCAGAGGTTTCTTCTCCAGGCGGAGTTTTCCAGGCACAGTGATTGTTAGCGTAGGCAACATTGAGGTTGGAGGAGTGGGAAAGACTCCGGTGACAATCAGAATAGCCCGAAAGCTTTCTGACATGGGCCTGAAGGTTGCAGTGGTTGCAAAGAATCTCGGTGCCGGAAAGCATGTGCCTGTTGCAGTCCGCCCTGGGAAATCTTCAGGGGCTGTTACTCTAAGCGATGAGCCTGTACTCCTTGGACGGGCACTCAGGGATTACTGCACAGTCTATGCAGGCCCGGACAAGACCGAGGCGGTACAGAGGGCAGTGCGGGAGCAGAAACCACATGTTGTTGTGGTTGATGATGGTTTTCAGCATCACAAGCTCCACAGGGATATCGATGTGGTGGTTCTGAATGCAGAGCACCCTTTCGGCATGGGCGGTCTTCTTCCTGCAGGTACACTGAGAGAACACACAGGAGTGCTGAAAAAGGCTGACTACCTGTGGATCAACGGAGTAACTTCAAAGCCGCAGCTCTCTCTGGCCAGAAGGCTCATTGCCTCACGGAACTGGCAGGCGCCGTTCATAGCAAGCAGTATCGTTCCAGGCAAACCTGTAAGACATGACGGGTCAAGCGACAGGCCAGGCAGAGTAGTGGCCTTCTGCGGTATCGGCAAACCCCACGGATTCAGAAGCATTCTTGAAAGAACCGGTTTTACTATCGACCAGTTCCGTGTCTTTCCCGACCACTGGAGATACCGGGAAAGCGACATCAGAATGCTTGGTTCTGCCCTGAGGAAATCCGGTGCAGAGTATCTTATAACAACAGAAAAGGATGCAGCCCGACTTGGGCCTGCAATGGTAAAAAAACTGGACATAAGGGTTCTTCCAATAGGGCTTTCAGTTGATGAAACAGGAACTGAAGAAGAGCTTCTCGGTAATATTCTTGAACTTACTGAAGGAATATGATGACAAGATCCACTGACATACTTATTATCGGAGGGGGAATGGCGGGGCTCACATGCGCCCTTGAAATTCCTTCCATATACAATGTTACCATTCTCAGCAAAACAGAGCTTCCCACAGGAAGCACCTTTCTGGCACAAGGGGGACTGGCTGCTGTAACTTCACCTGACGACAGTTTTGAGCAGCACCTTAAGGACACCCAGAGAGCCGGTGCAGGCCTTGTTGACGAAGCAGTGGCCAGAGAGATTATCTCCGCTGGCCCTGAACTTATTACAGCTCTTGAAAAGTGGGGAATAACCCTTGAAGGCTCCGACGGCGACGGCGGAGGAATGGAGGGCGGCCACTCCTTCAGAAGAGTCCTGCACTACTTTGACCAGACTGGCAGGTTCATCTCTGAACACCTGGCAGACCGGTGCAGAAAGCGAAAGAATGTAACCCTCATAGAGAACGCCTTTGCCATAAACCTTATCACAGCCTCCAGAGAGGCTCTTTCACTGCTCACAAAGGGAAGTGACAGGTGTCTCGGCGCCTATGTGCTTCTGGACGGAAAGGTGCGCACCTTTCTGGCCAGGGAGACCATTCTGGCCACAGGAGGAGCAGGAAAGGTATACCGGTACACCTCCAATCAGGATTTCGCCACAGGTGACGGCATAGCAATGGCATACCGCGCAGGTCTGACAGTTAGGAACATGGAGTTCTACCAGTTCCATCCCACCTGCCTCTTTCACCCTGAGAAACGCAACTTCCTGATAACTGAAGCTCTCAGAGGCGAAGGGGCTCAGCTGAAGAACGAAGCCGGCAAAAGGTTCATGAAGTACTACGATGAAAACAGAATGGAGCTTGCCCCAAGGGACATCGTCGCCAGAGCCATAGACAGCGAGATGAAGAGGTACGGCACCGACCACATGCTCCTTGATGCATCGCACCTTACAAAGGATTTCCTCGAAGATAACTTCCCTGAAGTAACCACAGGGGTTCTCGCAGTGGGCATAGAACCCTGGAACGAACCCATTCCGGTTGTCCCTGCTGCCCATTACTGCGTAGGCGGTGTTGTCGCGTCAACAGACGGCAGCACTGAGATGACAGGGCTCAGGGTTATAGGTGAAGCTGCCTCAACAGGTTTTCACGGTGCCAACCGACTGGGCAGCAACAGTCTTCTTGAAGCAGGGGTAATGGGTATCAAGGCTGCCGAAGCCATTAAAAACAATATTCCAGATCCAATTCCTGAAGTGAACATCAGAGACTGGTCTTACGGCAGGGCAGAGCCACTTGAAGAGAGTGTTCTCATAGATCATTCATGGGCAAGCCTCAGAAGTGTCATGTGGGATTATGTAGGCATTGTCAGAACAGACAAGAGGCTGAGAAGAGCCCTGAAGCTCATAGATGTTCTCTCTGAAGAGGTTGAGGAAGACTACTGGACACTCCTTCCAACCAGAGAGCAGCTGGAACTGAGGAACCTTACCGCAGTTGCCAGGCTGATTGTACGAAGCGCGCTGAACCGCAGGGAAAGCGTAGGGCTTCATTATCTTCTCGACTGCCCTGAACCCTCACATATTAAGAGGGACACACTGCTCAGAAAAGATCAGTAAGGAGTTTTTATCAGAACCGTTATCCCATTACTGATACTGATACTCTTCCTTGCAGGATGCGCTGCTGCACCTGTATACAGAGGCACCGGAGTTAACTGCCGCGGCCCTATGCCATCATCGGCAATAGCCTCAGGTTCAGGAGCTGAAACAAATCCCACCCCTCCACAGCCTTCAGGCTCAGTGGAGCACAGAATGCAGGCGGAGATAGACAGCTGGATGGGTACTCCTTATGTTTACGGCGGTGTTTCTAAGAACGGTGTTGACTGCTCGGGATTTACTCAGGCTGTATACCGCTCCATAGACATAGAGATTCCCAGAAGAGCTTCCAGACAGGCAGTGGCAGCAACAAATGTGAGCAGGGGAAACCTCAAATACGGTGACCTGGTTTTCTTCAACACATCCGGTTCAGGTATATCCCACTGCGGTATCTATCTGGGCAACGGTGAATTCGTCCATTCATCCACCAGCAGGGGAGTTGTAAAAGATCTTCTCAGCCATCCCTATTACGCAAGCAGATTCGTTCAGGGCGGAAGATTCCTGTAGTGAGCAAGAAACTGAAAGGTAACTTGAGAATACTGGACATCAACAACCTGTATTCCCCTGCAGGAGGCGGCATACGAGTTTACCACCACCAGAAGATGAAGTGGTGCAGGCAAAACGGAATCGAGAACTTTCTTGCGTACCCTGCTTCAGCCGATACAAGAACTGAAGTAAGCGGAGGCACCGCCATCGGCATAAAGTCCCCGAAACTGGCAGGCAGCGGTTACTATTTCTTCACAAACAAAACAAAACTCCAGAATCTCATCAGAGAACTCAAACCTGATATCATTGAACTGGGAAGCGGCATTGTGGTACCTGACATGGTGAAAGAGTTCACCGGCGGAATACCCACATTTGCCTACTATCACTCAAACTGGCCTGAAGCTCTGCCTCTAAGCGTACTGGGAATAGGAAAAGGCCCCATACCTGTACTTTTCAAAAGACTCGCCTCTCCTAAAATGGTAAGAGGGTACAAACTGCTCAAAACAGTTTTTGCAGCCAGTGACTACTCCCTCTCAAAACTGAGAGAAGCAGGGCTGAGCAACATTAAGAAAGTACCTCTGGGAGCCGACCCGATTACCTTTCATCCCGACAGAAGATCAGAACAGCTGAGAAAAGACCTGGGAGCGGTTAACGGAAAGAAGATCGCACTCTACATGGGCAGACTTGCACCGGAAAAAGGCATATCAGTTCTCCTGAAAGCATTCCGCCATCTTTTTCAAGATGAGAACATCATAATTGTGGCAGCAGGCGGAGGACACTGCAAAAGAAAACTCCAGAAGGCAGCCTCAGCCCACCCTGACAAACTTAAACTCATCAGCAGAATCAACACCAGAGACCAGGCAGCTGAACTAATGGCAAGCGCAGATGCATTCATCTCAGCCGGCCCCTGCGAAACCTTTTCACTGGCAACCCTTGAAGCTCTGGACTGCGGAACGCCTGTAGTCGCCTGCAGAGAAGCAGCAGCAGCAGAACTGGTGCACCAGGCAGAAGGTAACTCCACCTACGCCCCCTGGGACTCAGGTGAAGCGCTGGCAGACGCCATCATCAAAGCAATAAACACCCCACGGGAAAAACGCCGACAGTTCAGAGATTTCGCCGAACAATTCACATGGAACCGCTGCTTCACCACCATCACCGAAAGCTGCATGCAGCACCTCAACTGACAGAAGGCAAGTGAGCATATCAGGGTAAATCCCATGTACCAATGGACTGACGGCAAGATCAGGTGTCACCTGCTGACATGCGTAATTGCTCTTACTGTGCTGACGCTCCTTGAGATCAGGGTAAACCGTAACAGGAGCGGGAAGAACAGGCTGAGCGGCAGGACAATACTTGAAGAGATGTCCAATCTTAACATGGTTACTCTCCGAAAGAGCCTGAGGTCAAGAAGGTCATCGAGACCCCTGCGAAGACCCGGAAAGAGGTACTGAAGGCATTCGGCTGCGAGATAAACGGAAAAGGAGTCTTACAGAAGCGCAACCCTTAACGCGCTGTATGCGTATATGTTACAGCTCTGTTTTTGATTTAACTCAGAAAGTCCTGTTTACGATGCTGCAGGTTACCGCGAGTCCGAGACCTGTGCCCGAGCCGCACTTCTTCGTGGTGAAAAAGGGCTCGAATATCTTCTTGACATTCTCTCTGGGTATGCCGGGACCGTTGTCTTGAACCTCGATGGTGATCTGGTTGGGGTTACCCCCGGTCCTGATGGTAAGAATACCCTTTCTGCCCATTGCCTGTATGACGTTACCTGCCAGGTTGGCTATCACCTGTGCAAGCTGGTCTTCATTCAGTCCGCCATGGGGTCAATGCCGTCGCTGATGAACTGGAGCTTTATAGTTTCAGGCTGTTTGAGTACTGTCTTTTCCACGAGGTCGGGGACATCTGTTGCGGTTCTGGTGACCTTGTTCTGCCGGCGAAGTCAGGAGGCCTGCAACTGTTATCTGATAAGGTACAACCGCTGGAACCCATCAAGTGGATCAAGCTCCCAGGCAAGCACGCCTTTCTCTGTTATTCTTGTTTCCCAGAACAATCCATCGGTGGGGAACAAAGTGGATCGGATCAGCTCTCCTGTATGAGTGTAGATATCGAAGCAGGGTTCTGTGGTTGTTCTCCGTCTTACCCATATCAATGAGTCGGGTCCGATCCCGACATCTGATATCTGGTTACGCCACTGACTGGGGAAGTAAGCAAATGGTAAAGCACTGCCTTGACTCCGCCTGAACCTGCTGCTGATGAAGAACATCTCCGCATCTATCTCTTCAAGGCTTCTCTCAACCTTCTCCACTTCCCTGCTTATAGATAGGATCTGAGTTCCACTAGAATCCCATCCCATCAGGGAGTATGTGTCCGTGCCAGGAACAGCAAACAGCACACCTCCACCAACCCCAGTGGAAGTTCTCGGCCTTTCGATGAATGCATATCTGAATGCTGATGAGGGACTCTGAAACAGGTCAGCCTTCGACAACTCAAGAGAATCCTGCCAGAGTACAAGCTCGGGATCAGCGCTATGGAGATCATGGATGCATATGGTTTGGTACATTACAACACTGTTTTCAAGGGAAATGTCAAAATACCTGCAGACAGCTACTTTTTGATCGGAAATCGCAGTAACATGATACGGGCTGTTCTCCGGCCAGAGAGAGATCTCCTCAAGAAAATGAAGAGAGTCATTGAAGATGACATAGCCCTGCTGTCCTGGAGCAACAATCCCTATCCTGCCATCAGGCATTGTGAAAAGGCCTCTGGGAGACCTTAACTCACCTGGTCCGTATCCTCTGCGGGACACCTGCTGAATAAACTCTCCCTGCCCGTTAAACACCTTGACACAGGCCTCTATTTCATCCATGATCAATATCCTTGACCGTCCATCGATAGCAGCATCTGCTATTGAACTGAATGTGTTGGTTGAGTCCCCCCACTCTTCACCGATCTCCAGCACAACACACAAGGTGTCAAATGCACAATCATGCGACTCGAGCAGCATATCTTCCTGTTCAGCTGAACAGCATAACCAGGCAATTGCAATAATGGAGATTATAGCAATGTACAGCACTTTATTCATGGTATTTTCCCATTGTCCAACTTGCCCCAACACGAAGCAACCTGCATGGGTTCGACTACTCTGCGTGTTCAGCTGCTTACGGTATTGTGATGTGGAGCAGCTCTATCAAGGCTCGCTTCCTGATACACACACACCGGCTGATCAGCCCGGATTTCTCACCAGCCTAGTTGAAAAGGCCGCTTCAAAGTGTTATATTTTGTTAGAAAGCACAAAGATAGCACTCTCACAGAAACGGCCTGATCATGAATACAAAGTGTCACTCCAATAATGGTCAATCACAGTTTGAATTTCAAGGGCTGGGAGACTGAAGTAGGCAAGTTCGATGGAGGGTATGTCTCCACAGATGGAGGTGCTCTCCTTCTGCGTGAGGTGGAAGCTCGCACAGGAGTAATAAGCGAACTTGCTGACTGTTTTCAGGATCACAGGAATCCAGCCCTCATTGAACACACCGTCGAGGAGCTTGTTGCTCAGAGGGTTTACAGTCTTGCTCTCGGGTACGAAGATCTGGATGATCATGATCGTTTGAGAACAGATCCTCTGCTCGCTCTTGCCGTTGGAAAGACCGATCTCACTGGTGAGAACCGGCGATCCGCCGAATACCGAGGCAAAGCACTTGTCGGAAAGAGTACCCTGAACAGACTTGAGCTGAGTACTGAGAAGTGTGACAGATACTGTCGTACACAGGTGAACACGAATATGGTCCGTGAAGCTCTTGTGAGTTCTTGCATTCGGATCACCGAGATGAAGAAGAGGACTCCAAAGGAGCTTGTTCTCGATATAGATGCCACAGATGACAAGATACATGGCGACCAGGAAGGGAAGCATTTCAACAGGTACTATGACAGTCATTGCTATCAACCGCTTTACATATTCTGTAACGATCATCCTCTCTGTGCGTTACTTGGAACCTCCAGCATTGATCCTGCCCGGAACAGTGCAGAACAGCTTCATCATCAGCAGGTTGAGATCAAGGTGGCCCAGGGTGGGGATTGTTGTACGGGGAGACAGCGGATTCAGCCGGGATTACATTATGAAATGGTGTGAAGACCATGGGGTCAAGTATATCCTCGGTTTTTCGAAAAAACCCTCTGTTGAACAAGATGATAAAGCCTCAGCTCAGAGCTGCCCGCAAGAAGTACGAGGAGGCCGGAAAGTCAGCCAGAGTGTTTACTTCATTCTGGTACATGACCAGGAGCAAAAGCTGGAGTAAGTCGTTTTCAGTTGTCGATAGGGAAGGAGCATGTACTATTGAGCGAAGAAGAATTAAGGAAAACTTAGTTAGATTAATGGAGTTAATAGAAGTGAATCAAACATTTATACAGGAGTACAATGAAAATTAATGGAGTATTAAGACTAGTACCATATTTCATAAGCGTTTTGTTATTTATTGTCTTCTCTTGTGATAATAGTCCCGTAGTTAATGAGATTGCTAATCTGAAGAGAAAAATGGAAATTGATGGTAATAGCTTAAATCATGAGCTTTGCTTCACACCAGGCTCCATTTGTATTGATAGCATGGGTAGATTGTTAATTCTTGATCCTGTCGCTATGAGGATACTTGCATTTGATAAAAATGGTCAGTATCTGTATGATTTTGGCCGGGCAGGAGAAGCGCCAGGTGAATTCAATTATCTGAACCATAATTGTGCAATAGACACAAGAGATATCATATATCTCATAAATGAACCTATATGGATTGAAAAATACAACTCAAACGGTGAATACATAGAGACTATTTCCCCTGAAGTCGAGACGATATTTGATTTAGCTGTAATTGACTCAACAGCAATAGCAATAAATGCAGTTGCAATAGTGAATTAGGAGAAATATAGTCCTATTATAATATTAAATCAAAATGGTGAGATTACTGATCAATTTGGATCTCTTGGGGTGGACACAGAAGATATGCCGGGTTGGGAAAGATACGCTGTCTCAAGTTGTGTATTGGATGTTGATGAGGAAGGTAATGTATATTACTCCAGTATAGTTGATTATAGGTTATATAAGTATGATGTGACAGGTGAGATGGTGTATTCAGTTGTTGGAGAAAGTCCTCATGAGGCAATCTATGACCCACAACCTCCACATGGACAGCGAGTACTTACACCAGTAGTATGGGACCTATGTGTCAGCGAGGATAGAGTCTATGTTCTATGGGATCAGGGAGTAACAGAAAGCGGTTATAGAGTAGATGTATATGATAAAGACTCAGGGGAACTTCTAGGGTACTTTTTCACCCAAGTTCCTTCAGAAAAACCTAATGTGTCCATTGAAGTTGTTGATGGACGCTATTTCTATACAGCTTCATATGAAGATGCAGTTGTCTATGAGTATGAAATGATATACTAATGAGAGTTATAAGCATTACTAACCCGGATTTCTCACCAGCCTAGTATCTACTTGCATAAATCAGCGAAACATCTCTTGAGAGTAACCTGGTGCACCTTTTCCTTGGTCCATTTGAAAGGTCTGCAATCTTCACAATAG
>PDWJ01002193.1_pt1 | contig 21514 bp, 24 predicted proteins | sample 1430881 | NCBI WGS metagenome assembly PDWJ01 (sample SAMN01162460, study PRJNA174530) | Oral metagenome, whole genome shotgun sequencing project. | biome: Marine environment; feature: Marine mammal; material: Swab sample of the gingival sulcus; isolation source: swab sample of gingival sulcus... | reverse complement strand
ACCATCTCAGTTCATGACGCTACTCCCAAAGTCCAAATACTCTGGTAAATTATAAAAATGAAATACAAGAAACACGACAACTAGCTTGACAAACGTCGCTACGACTTCGGTTGACAGTTTTACAATTACAGCGACGCAGAACACAGAGCAGATACATATGGCCAGGCTCAACTCAACGCCCTGTCGCTTCTCTCAAGCGAGATATTTTTTTAAAACTTTGCGTGACAGTGGAATCACCTCCACCTTATCCTGTTCATAGTCTTCAAAAGCCCTGTCGTTGCCGTTTTTCTTTTCCTCGCTGAAGGTCACGCTGCAAATATAGACACCAATCTCCTTGTCGCCCAGGATCACCGTATTACTGTCTGCGCTGTCATCTTCCGGCCAGAAGCTATGCGATTGTTTCAACAAGGCATTGCCAATAGCGTTTGTCGAGCGACCGGAAAAACCAAAAGCAGACATCTCAACGGTATCTGCCTCTCTTATCACAACCACAACGCCTGCGTCCGTTTCCTTTCTTTTCCACTCGAGAAACTGCCACGAAAAATTTTCATCTAAATAGTAGGTTCCTGGCAGGTCTTCACCATCCCATCCCGATGGATTTTCAACACCACCAAAACAGCTCTGCATCAAACGATCAAACTGTCTATAGCGAAGATAAAATGGCACTTGAACCGTACCAGAAAGCTGCACACAAGGCTCACAGCCAAATACGTCCGCAACGATATACTCGACCAGGTAATTGACCCGCTGGCTACCAATAATGATAGCAGAGGTGCCACGCTGCCGATCCTTTCTCATTGTTTCAAAAATCTGTTTTGCACGCGATGTGTCCTCCTTAAAAACAACGTCACCTGCATCCAAAACGCCTGGGGTGAAGTAGAAAGGTACATACAGCGTTTTCACTGAAGGCCTGAGGTCGCTCAGGTCAGCTTCTGAAAAGAGATAATGGATGATTTTGGAGGACACAACGGAGTCGTGCCTGGAAATCGATACCGGTGGAGACGGCTGAGGTGTTGTCACTGCCTTCCCCGTTATATAATACTCACCAAGAAAAATCTGGACTCTTTCAGAACCACCGATAGCCCGCCACAGACCTGAAGGCCGAGTCCCAAAAAGTGCACCAGGTAAGGTATCTGCAGGGACACCATTTTCAATCAACCATTCACACAGTTTTTCCAGAACTTCTAATTTGGGACTCTGCACCTGATTGCGAATAAACTTGCCAACCGTATGCCTGTGAACTCCGCACTCCTTAGCAATCCTGGTTTCGATTCCATACCTGGCCAGACCATGTTTTTCCAATACCTGTTTTAACCGCCATTCCAGTTTCATCGCCGCCCCCTAAAAAATTATTGTATTTACAAAATTTTTTCTTCCTTCCTGTCCCTCAGACTCCACCTTTCCCTGACTTGCTCTTGACGAGCTACAACTCCTCATCAAGCTGGCACAGTACACGCCAAATTGGCACAATAAGTATACAATATGCCTTTCATCAATGTATACCACCTTATACAAAACCAGCTAACACTGGACATCCACACCGACACCCAAACCAAACCTATATATTTGTTATTACTTTTTATTTTGACACAATACACAACAGACGTTAAACAGAGTACAAACAGGACAAATAATTTGCAACACAAAACAGCGTAGCAAAGTAGGCATAAATAAGAGCAACTATGGCTAACTGTTTTTCATCCCAATTTACGACAAGCGAGACAAAGAACATGATACCAGGCGACTTATTGACAATGGATGAAGCAGCTAAACTTGCCAAATGCAGCTACCACACAATCTACCGTGCCATCAAAAAGGGAGATTTAACCGCCTACAAACCAGGAAAAATGGTGCTGATTGTGGAAAAAGACCTGAGAGCCTGGTTCAAGAGTAAACAGATTCAAACAGTACAAAGAGGCCGACCTCGTCGCCGCCTGGAAATTCATGGCAGGTAACTGCTATGATCCACAAATCTTCTCCCGAAAAACCGCTCAATAAAAAAGTCCAATCCAAAACCGGGCAGGTACGAGGCTCCAGGGCTCTCGCTTCACTCCCGGACAGCTGCTTCAACCGGTTATCTCCAGAGCTACAACAAAAAATTATTGCTCTTGAACAGGTTGGTCAGCTCCCCATCTGGCCCGACAAGACCAGAGGAATCCCTAACTGCTGCTTACGCTCAGGTCTTTTCGGCCTGGTCAAGCGTTGGGAAAGAAAGGCGGTTGAAGGTCAGATCGTCACAGCATTAAAAACAATAGATATCCGTTACACTGGCTGGAAACTGGATCAGGGTGATTTTGATGTTCTGGCCCAGACCCTTCACCTCCATGCACACCATAACGAGAACCTCTCAGAAGAATATATCCGTTTTCACATCAAAAGTTTTTTGCGGGCAATTGGACGACAACCTGGAAAATCCAGCCGCACTTGGCTCAAAAATTCTTTCCGCCGTCTGTCGGCCACAACGTTGGAAATCAATCTGGCACCTGCTCAAAGCCTGATGGCTGAAAAAAGTACCTACGCGGGATCTCTGGTGGATGAATTTGTGTACAACGGTGAGGCCCAAACCTACTTCCTCAAGCTCAACCCCAAGCTGACAGTGCTCTTTGATGCGGGCTGGACCCAGCTTCAATGGCAGAAACGCCTTCAACTCAACTCTGATCTGGCCAAGTGGCTGTATGGTTTTTATGCCAGCCACCGGACCCCGTATCCAATGAAGGTCAAGACGCTAAAAACGTTATGTGGGTCAGAATGCAAACGGCTAACCGATTACCGAAGGAATCTTCGCTTGGCAATGCGGGAACTGGTCGAAGTACAGGCAATCCATAACTGGCATATCGACGACGCTGACAAGCTGCATGTTCAACGATTTCCCCCCAGGCAGTTTTCATGATGAGGGGGGGGGGTATAGCACTCACACTAAGGGGGGCATAGCACTCACACCTTACACCAGACAAACCACCCCAAACAACCGGGAGCAGGGGCTTTCAGATAATAAGCCAAGCTCCCCTAATCATCTTTAATCTATTTTTAATCTTTTAAATAATGGAGCAAAGTCAAAATGGGACAGAAGGTGAAGTATTCCAGGCAATGTGGAGAACAGCAATCGTGCCAGGAGATATGGGATTGGGCGCAGCAATGGGTTGAAGCAAACCAGAAGCTCATCCGCCAAATCGCCACCCCTTATCGCAGGTTCATGGCAGGTGATAATCAGGACCTCTATCAGGAAGCGACCATAGCAGCCTATAAGGCATTCATTTCTACTCGGGAAAAAGGCAGCCCTGAACGATTTACTCCATTTTTCCGGGTCATTTTTCAAACCAACTGCATCAAACTGTCATCAGGGATTCAGACTGTGCACTGTATGGAAGATTACTTCCTCCCTCTCCCTGAACAGTCTGAAATGGTCAGGGAACCTAAAAAGGAAGAGGTCCAGCTGGCATTATCAAAAGTCACCGCACGCCAGCGCGAGGTCTGCTTGTGGATTCTCAGTCAACCAACTCCTGCCAGCACGCCGGACATTGCCAACCAGTTCAAGGTCAGCCGCCGTCATGCATGTCGGTTAGTCAGCAACAGCATCCAAACCATAACAGGAGCTTCAAATGATACCTATCACTGAGTACGCCAAAAACTCCATCCTCCCCAAACGCATTCTTCGTTACCTGCACCGAACAGGAGAAATAAAAGATCCACTCTCCAGGGAAGATATCATTTGTCTTCATTTCCTTGAACAGATCTGGGGCAACAAGGAACTGTTGCGAGCGCAATTAAACCGTCTTTCGCTCAAAGCGCGGCTCAGCTTTCTCCAGACAGCAAACCTTTCAACCAAGTGGGAACGATACGCCTACAGCAGGTTTTATAACCTGGCTCCGGGATCAAAACTCCCCATGCAAATGCTTATTGAAGAGATTCAAACCACCTTCTGCTTTCAATTAAACAAGCAGAAAATTAACCGTCTCTACACCATTAGAAACCGGGCACAGGTAGCCAGACACCGAGAGAAAAAACGGGTCGGACATTGTTGAGTCGCTCTTACAGAGCACAAACAAAGAAGTAATAAACAACATTTATTGACACTTACTGAAATGCGTGCAAGGCAATCCCGGGCTGAATAATTCAAGACAAGGATCAACACCTGGTCACACTGGCTGAAAAAAGAAAACAGATATGAAAACCAACGACCACACCATACTTTTAACCTTGGCAACAGCCTTGTTGATATCGACCAGTTCGGGAGCAGTAGAGATACGCCAGGAACCGTATCTGTTTCAGACGACTATGACCAGAAATGTGACCAGCGATACCTTCGTAATCAGTGAGCAGCAAAAAATACACAAGCTGCCAATCATCACTATGCAGATTCCCCTGGTCTACTTTGAACTGGGCAGCGCAGTTCTTGCCCCAGCTAGTGCAGCGACCATTCTGTCCGGCCTGCAACGAGCAGGTATATCCCGTAAAACACCTCTATCGGTAACGGGCTACACCTGTGTACGTGGTACCACATTCCGCAACAATGAGCTTTCTTCTGAGCGGGCCACAACGGTGGCCGGATTTCTCCGCGACCACGGTTTTACGGTGGCAACGGCAGAGGGAATGGGAGCCTCCCGCCCCATCACCAGGAAGCCAGAGGAATTGTATAAAAACAGAAGGGTGGAGATAACCACACACCCTTGAAACAACAATTATGCTGCGCCTTCACGCTGGAGCAGCCCACTTTCCCCCTTATAAAAGGAGAAAACACCATGAGCTTTAACGTTACCGCACCCATTAAAAAAGGCCTGCTCAAGAAAGCAATGATTGCCGTTACCATCTGCTGTATGTCCTCCAGCGCCATGGGCATGACTGTTCCGGCTGCGGGATCCTTTGCCTATGACCTCTACGATATCGGGGTGAATCAGATTTTACTCGGCCCTATCGGGTTTGTGGCAGGTGTTGCCTGCATGGTTTTCGCTGCCATTCTTGCCATTCGGCAAATGATCCTGCCAGCGGCTGGGGTGGTTCTGGGTGGCGCATTTCTGCTGAAGGCTGATGCTGTAGTTCAGACCATTGGTGCGGTCATCATTTAAGATTCAACTGGCGAGCAAAGCACAGATGCCTGAGAAAAATTTCAGCTACAGGTTTCCCCAGTACCTCTCAAGACCAATCCAGGTCCTCTGGTTTGAGACCGATGAGCTGGTCCTCTTTGTATTCACCCTCACCCTGGCCCTTTTGTACGGCAAGCTGATGTGGCCACTATTTTTACTGACTCAGTATTTCTACACCAGAACCAAGAGAGTGAAGTCCAGAGGTTTTCTCAAGCACACCCTTTATATGCTCGGCGTTATCCAGATGAAAAATTATCCCGAATACTTTCAACGGGAGTTTCATGAATGAACACCACTATCTTTCTTCAGAAAACCAGTAACCTCTTCGTAGAAAACCGGCTGCTCAAATTCGTCATCGCTTCACTGGCCCTGGCGGTCACCTTCAATTCATTCATGGTCTACCGGGCTGTACAATACCAGCGGGTTGTCCTGATCCCACCTGAGCTTACCGGGACAGTCGAGTTCATCCGGGGAAAGCCCAGCGATAACTACGTCAAAGATATCAGCAGACGGCTTGTCAATCTTGCAGCCACCTATTCTCCGCCAACAGCCAGGGTACAGTTTGAAGAGCTTCTTTCTTACTATGCTCCTGAGTCCTACCCAGAGGCCTCTGACGCCTGGTACTCCCTAGCAAGCAGAGTTGAAGAATCCCAGGTCAGCTCTGTCTTTTATCTGGAGAAGATTGAACTCGGTGAAGGGCTGATAGAACTCTTTGGCAATCTCAAACAATTTGCTGCAAACACCCCGCTTGAGAATGCAAGCAAGACCTATCAGGTCAGTTATCGCCTACAGGATGGCCGATTTTACATTGTATCGTTCAAAGAAAAATTTGGGCAAGAGCAGGAGGTACCGCATGATCAGTAAACACTTTATAGCTGCAACAGCTTTAATGGTCGCAGCTGCCGGGACCTGCTTTGCAGACACGGTAATCCAGGCTGAGGTACCAACCACGGTGGAGCTTTCCAATACAGATATCAACCGCATTGTCTGTACCGGCACCATGAATGATCTGATTTTTTCTCAGGAAAAAGGCATGACAGGGCATTTCTCTGGCAACAACGGATTCATTAAATTCAAGATCCAGGACATGGGCAACGAGTATATTTATGCTGACACCCCAAGTGAACTGTTCGTGGTCTGCAACAATACCGTCTACACCTTGATTGTAACCCCATCAAACATCCCGTCCGTCACGCTTCGGTTAGCATCTCCCACTGGCGATTCATTTAAAAAGAACATAGCGCTGTACAAAAAATTACCCCTGGAAAAACGAGCGCTCCAACTTGTCAAAGAAGCCTATACCAATACCTACCCGACCAGCTACCGGGTAAGTAGCGCCCATAGAAGTATCCCCTTCTCTCCTGAGCTTGATGTCACCTTGCAGCAGATCGTTGATATTGATGGCGTTGGCCTACGCTTGAAAAAATACCAGGTGAGCTCCATTGCCAAGGATGAGATTGAGCTGAATGAAAGGACATTTTTATCAGCAGCTATCAGCTCATCAATACTGGCGGTGGCTGTCGAGCAGCATAGCTTGAATCCTGACCAGTCGACCAGGGTATTTATTGTTGAGCAAAAGGAGCAGCAGCAATGAGTCTCAAAAATCGGTTCAATGCAATGGAACCCAGGCATAAAAAGATAGTTATCTGGTCCGCTATCGGCCTTGTTTTTCTCATTTTGGTTGCCACTGGTTATAATTCCTCACGTTCAAATGCACCTGAAGGCTTTTTTGGTCAGAAGAAAACACGACAGATTCAACTTGAACCTGACCTGATCCAGAAGACCATGCTCCGGGAACAACGCCGGCAACTGAATTCACTCCAGCAAAAGGTAGAGGACATCATTCAGGAGCAAAAAAAACATGACCAGAGACCTGCCACAGAACCACTCCCGGAAATACCAACAGCCGATCAGGTCACAGGGAAGGCGCACATTCCATCACCTCCAGCAGTTGAAGAGCCGTGGCCTCTGACAGAGGAGCAAGCTTCCATGAACCTGCCATCGCATCCACTTCCTGAGCCAAAGATAATCGGGGAGATCAGCGTGCTATCAAACCCGGCCGCTCCTGCAGGGCAAGTCAACGCAACTGAAAGTAAAAAAAAAGGACGGAGCGTATACCTGCCGCCCTCCTTTATGGAGGCGAAGTTACTGACCGGTTTCGATGCTTCTACCTCAGGCCAAGGCACCAATAATCCAGAACCGCTCCTGCTCCGGATTCAGACCCCGGCAGTGCTGCCAAATGACATTAAAGCCAATCTGGATGGCTGTTTTGTCATTGCTGAAGCAGTGGGCAGGCTGGACAAAGAACGAGCCGATGTTCGGCTGGTGTCACTATCGTGCCTCAGCAACGAAGGTAAAGCGATTATCGACACTCCGGTAAAAGGATTTGTTACGGATTCCGACAGCAAGGTTGGTTTATCCGGAAGAGTAGTATCACGAATGGGAGCAGCCACAGCAAGGACCATTGTCGCCGGATTCTTTGGTGGCATGGGAGATATGCTCAAATCTGCTGCCACTACTCAGTCAACCTCTGCCCTTGGCACTACGACAACTATCGATTCCGGTCAGGTTGCCCAATATTCCATTGGAGGAGGCCTCTCCGATGGAGCAACAAGTCTGCATGATTTCTATCTGGGCCTGGCCAAGCAGGCAACACCAGTCATTGAGGTTGGAGCAGCAAAAGAGATTACAGTTGTTGTCTCTGAAGGGAAAGAGCTTGCGATCAGGGAGATTGGAGGGGAAACTTATTGAAGCATAGAGCAATTGCTGTCACAACTCTTCACCTACCGGCTTTTTCTGGAATTCAGGATGTCGGTGTTTTACAAAAGCTCTTGCTTCTAAACTCATCATGGATAATAATACCTACAGTTAAAAATAAGTATAGTGGTTATTATCCATGCAACATCTTAATAATAACATCAACGCCTCTGACAAGGCCAGGCATATTATCCAGCAGCTCGGTGGTGTCATCCGCACTGCCAAAGCCCTTGAGGCAGGTATTCACCCCCGGACACTGTATCAACTAAGGGACAGCGGCCTGCTTGAAGAGCTTTCCCGTGGCGTCTATAGACTTAGCGACCAAAAAGCGGTATCCGACCCAGACCTGGTAATCGTGGCTACCCGCATCCCAAAAGCTATAATCTGTCTGACATCGGCACTTGCATTTCACGAAATTACAACTCAGATACCGCACTCTGTTTCCATTGCCCTTGCACGGGGGGCCAGTACTCCCAGGCTTGAATATCCGCCAATTTCTATCCATCGTTTTTCAAACAAAACACTGCTTGCAGGGATTGACGTGCACCATGTAGATGAAGTTCCCATCAGGGTCTATAACCCAGAAAAAACTCTAGCCGACTGCTTTAAATTCAGAAATAAAATAGGTATGGACGTGGTTCTTGAAGCACTCAAACTATATAAGGCAAGAAAAGAATTTAGGCCAGGTGACGTACTCAAATACGCTCAGCTATGTAGAGTTGAAAAAATAATGCGCCCCTACCTGGAGATGAGTGTATGAAACACCCAATAAACAAGGCAGTATCAGTTCGACAACGTTTACTCAACCGGGCAAGGAGCGACAAACGGCCATTTAATGAACTGCTGCAATACTATGCCATGGAACGTTTTTTGTATCGGTTGTCTCAATCCTTTTTCTCCGACCGCTTTATCCTTAAAGGTGCGTTACTGCTTAGAGTCTGGGATGCTTCTGAATTCCGACCAACCATGGACATTGACCTGCTCGGCAAAACAAGCAATGAGGAGGCGGATATTTTAGCCTTGTTCAATAATATTCTGGTGGTTCCGGTTGAAGAAGACGGACTGATCTTTGATTCCGGTTCCCTGCAATCTGAACGAATCACAGAAGATGCTGATTACGAAGGCATCAGGATTCGGTTTAAAGGTGCATTGGATACGGCCAGGGTAACTATGCAGCTTGATATAGGTTTTGGTGATATTGTTTTCCCTGACCCAGAAGAAGCCGAGTTGCCAACCATGCTGGACTTCCCGGCTCCAAAGCTCTTTTGCTATAGCCGCGAAAGTACCATAGCAGAAAAATTTGAAGCTATGATCAAACTTGGGTTTCTTAACAGCCGAATGAAAGATTTTTTTGACATATGGCTATTATCCCGCAGGTTCAACTTTATAGGATTTGATCTGGCCGAATCGATCCGACTCACTTTTGAACAACGAAAAACCACTCTTCCCACGGTGGTAGAATCATTTACAGAACCATTTACCAGAGACAAACAAGCCCAATGGGTGGCATTTCAAAAAAAACTCGATATGGAACATGTTCCGTCTCAATTTCAGGATATTGTCGTACATTTGGAAGAATTCCTTACCCCAGTTGTTGGGGCTCTCCTGAGCGAAACACCTTTTGACCGCCAATGGATAGCTCCAGGTCCTTGGAAATAACCTGAATCCGTGAGCGTTCAAAAACAGTGCAGATACGAGGCGTGACGTAATTGTTTTTCCAGATAAAACCTGCTTTTTAAACTTTTTACGCAAAAAATAACTCTTTCTCCCGGATTATTACGATTTGCTAGAAATGGATCGACTCACTTCGACTTCCTGGTGAATAAAGAACTTGCGGCAATGTAACAAATTGTAGGGAATGGTACAATTTCCAGCACCAAATCAAGAGCACCTGACAGCCTCAAACGTTCACGTCTCTTTCATTTTGCACCGTAAACGCCCCTCTGTTCCACAACCTTTCAGCCCATACTCACCCTAGTGAGAGGGTGAACACACCTTTCAAAGATTCCACTCACAGCAGCTGATATCCGTCATCAGCAAAATATTCGGCCTGTATGAGGTCATCCCCACCGAAAAAAGAAGATAGAACATCAGGCAACCTGTGTTCTTCATTTTCAAAATAATAGCTTTGCAACCTGTGGGAACGACCAGTGAAACTATCCAATCGACTTATTCAAATAAGCCCTGCGCTCCTTCTTCTCCTTACCGGGTGTGGACCTGTGCTTAATCCCTATAATGAGGATTTTAAATGCCAGGCCAAAAATGACATGGGTGAGTGTATCGACACGCCAACGGCCTATAGAAAAGCACGATATCCAGAGAAACAAGGGGAAGATGGATCAAATACTCCGGACAATACCCAACAAGACGCACTGAATACTCGGTACAGCACACTGGCAGGGCTGCTCCAGGAAGAAAAGAAACCTCTTCTGCAGCCGCCCAAAATTCTACGGGTACTCCTGCTCCCATACAAAGGGGAGGGAGAAGAGCTGTTCATGAGTCGCTATGTCTACCTCAAGGTTGAGGATTCCAAATGGATCCTCACAGATATCAGCGAGGAGCAATAGGTCATGATAGCTGAACTGCTGCAGCGAACCATCCTTGGTCCCAGGAAATACATCAAACATAGCGACCTGGCAAAGATGACCAACCGCTCGCCATTCTCTTCGTACTTGAACTATCTTTCCTACGATCCCAGCCAGGATATCTATCTGAACCAGGACGGCAGTCTCGGGATGTTATGGGAATGTTCACCGGTTATTTATGCCGGGCCAAAGACCATCAACGCACTGGAAGGTCTTTTCCGGGCCGGGTTGCCAAAAGACAGCGTTATCCAACTGCTCTTTCATGCAGATTCCCATATCGAGCCGATACTCGAAAATTACAGAGACAACAGAACAAGAGACAACGCCATTGTTCAGTCAAACACGGAGAGCGTCATTGATTTCCTTATCCAGGGCAAAAAAGGGCTCCAGGCCTGCAGCAATATCCCGGTGCGCAATTTCCGGTTGTTTGTTGCAGTCAAAATACCCGCTGACTCACAGAACAGAAAAAATCAGGAGAGTGCAGATGCTGGGCATAAATCAAATCTACTGCTCGATATCAAGCGGCAGATCAACGAAACCCTGAAAGCAGCCCTGCTCTTTCCAAGGCCCATGCGGCCGGAAGACCTCCTGGAATGGAACCGGAGACTGTTTAACCCGTATTCCGAGCACTATCCCCAAGCCAACCTCCACTCCTGGAACCCAACCATCCCGCTGCGCAAGCAGATCATAAGCAGCGAGACAATCATCAAGGAAGAGCCGGATCACCTCCGCATCGGTGACCAGTATTTCTGCTGCACCACACCTAAAACTATCCCGACCAGGATAGATCCCTTGCAAACCAATTCGCTCTTTGGCGGGATATGGGGCGTGGTCTCGGATGCGGACCAGATAAAGACCAACTTCCTCTATGGTTTCAATATCGTCTTTGAAGCTGGTCTTGAAATGAAGTTGCATGCCAAGTGCAACCTGATTCTCAACCAGCAGGGTGTGGGGTCTCTCTCCCCTTCCCTGCAACGAAAACAGGAGGAATATTTAGCCGCGACCGATGATCTGGAACGCGGAGAAAAATTTGTCAAAATCATTCCCATCTTCTGGGTGTGGAGCGATAACCTTGAACAGGCCAGGGACTCCTGCACCCGGGTACGGCGATTGTGGGAAAACAACGGGTATATCATGCAGCAGGACAACATGATCCTTAAAATCCTGTTTCTCTCCTCCCTTCCCTTTGGGCTGTATACAACTGGTAAAAACATTGAAAACCTGGAGCGGGATTTTATTGCTCCGGTACCATCTGTTACACCAATCCTGCCTGTCAAGGGCGATTTTGCTGGTTCAGGCGGTCACCCTAAACTGATCTTTACAGGCAGAAAAGGGCAGCTGGTCTCCCTGGATTTTTTTGACGGAGGCGCAACCAATCAAAATGTCTTCTGCTGTGCCACCTCAGGTTCGGGTAAATCCTTCCAGGTCAACTTCATTGCCTTTAACTACTATGCCTGTGGTGCGTTGGTACGCATCATCGATATTGGCAGTTCTTATAAAAAGATCGCCAACATGCTGGGAGCCCGATACCTGGACTTCCAGCCTGACATTGATATCTGCCTCAATCCGTTTACCTACATCCAGGAGCCTGAAGAGGAACTCAAAAGCGTGGCAGCGGTGTTTGCCCAGATGGCCTACTCCAACTCGGACTCAGAAAAATGTGACGATACCGAAATGAACCTGATCCGCAATGCGGTGCGGTGGGCATGGCAACAAAAAGGTCAGGAGGCCGATGCTGACACGGTCTACGCTTTTCTCGTCCAGTTTCCCGATGTACCTGAAGCTGATCTGGATGAGATGGCAGACAACACCAAGCTCATTGAGGCAGCCAGAAAACTGGCCTTCAATATCCGGGAATTCACCAGCCACGGTTTTCACGGTAAATTCTTTGTCGGCCCCAGTACCTTTGACATCCGCCGGGATGAATTTGTGGTTCTGGAGTTGGAGAACCTCAAAGTCCAGCCAGATCTCTACCGTGTTGTCACCCTGCTCATTATCAATGGCGTTACCCAGGATCTTTACCTATCGGACCGATCAAAACCACGGCTGATCATCTTTGACGAGGCGTGGCAGTTTCTGGACAAGGGTGCCATGATTGCCCCGGTTATCAATGAGGGCTACCGCCGGGCCAGAAAGTACAACGGCAGCTTCATGGTCATTACCCAGTCGTTGCTCGACCTGGAAAACTTCGGTGATGTGGGTAAGGTCATCAACAGCAACTCAGCCTTTAAAATTTTCCTGGAATCATCGGATTTCGACCAGGCGCAAAAAAAGGGGCTGATTGATTACGACGACTTTACCCTGAAGCTCTTAAAAAGCATCAAGTCCAACCCACCCAAATACTCAGAACTGTTTTTCGACACTCCTTTCGGGGTCGGGGTAGCCCGCCTGGTTGTCAACGACTACGCCTACTTCATCTACACCTCCAAGGCCAGTGAAATAGCGTTGATCGAAGAAATGGTCGAGGAAGGAAAAACCCATCATGAAGCCATCCAGGCCATGGTCAATTTGAGGAAACAGGGTGAACTGTAGAGCTACTGCCCTGATCATCATTGCAATGGTGATGACGAGTCCTGCTCAAGGAAAAGTCATCACCAACCTTGGAGCGGCTGGTATGACCTACCCCGTTGTAGAGCCAGGCATGCTGGCTGACGTACAGAAACAGGTACTGCAAAACAAGGAAGTTAGAGAACAGTGGGTTGAGCGCATCAAAAGCTATCAACCTGCAGACCTGCAGAAGCTGCCACGGGCGGTAACTGACAGGACCTATACAGTTGATATGACCTATACCCTGAACAGCGACCTGACCGATGCAAACGGCAAGATCACCTACCCCAGTGGGTACAGTTTTAATCCATTGGATTATATCAACTTGCCTGGCGGTATCGTGGTAATCGATGGCGATAATCCAGATGAGGTGGAGTGGTTCAAACAGTCACCTTACGCAGATAACCACCAGATAAAACTCCTTATTTCAGACGGTCTGGCGCTTGACCTTATCGACACCTTACAACGGCCTGTTTTCTACCTGACAGAAGACATGGCAAGCAGGCTGCAGTTAAAAGCTGTTCCTGCTCTTATCTTCCAGCAGGGAAACAGGATGCTGGTTCGAGAAATCAAGCTCGCCAGGGAGCAGGAAGCCCAATGATAAAAAATCCCTTACCCTGCATTCTTGCTGCAGCCCTGTTAACCATGCTCAGCAATACCCTTGCCGCCGGTAAATCTGGGGATTCTTTCAACCCAATAACTGATATCGACTGGGGCGAGATTGATTTCCAAATCCAGGGCATCTGTATCTGCCCTCGCCCGCCGCCAGTCTTCTATGAAATTGGTCTGATTGTCAGCTACTGGGAACCTTTTCTTCTGATGGATACGGTTTCAGAGGCATTCTATTCCCCCATGCGAGGATCATCCTTCGGCTCAGCTGCAATCGACGAGCTTGGCGGTAAAAACACAAGTTCTGATGCCGTGGATATTGCCAATGAATCCACCTTTGCCCAGGCGCATGGCTGGCTGGTACCACTACTGACCTATCCATGCAGCCGAAAGGATTATGGCCTGTGGATGACCGAATACGACTCCATGTGGCAGGACGATTATCTCTCTGCCATTATTCATCCGGAAGCAGCGCTCTTTGCCAACCAGGCAATGCAGATGGCATGTATGGCTGATGCGACTGCTGTCAATACTGGATGGCCCCTGGATTTTATGCCCTGGTGTGTCGGCAGTGGTGGTTCTGCCTATCCCATGACCGGGCACGTGGACAACGATAATATTGTGCAGGCCAACTCAACGGTGGCGGCACGCCTGCTCTACAAGCTCAATCGCATCATGATGATCTGCGATCCGGCTGACAACCTCTGCGGGTGCAACTACACCCCGATCTGGATCAAGAGTCATTACAAGCTGCACCCTGCCAGGCCGGATATCCGTGCAGCATATCCTATTGGCAAAAGCTCACTCGCCTATGAATCCGGCCTTAATCCTCCATACATGGGAGTTAAAGGTTCAAACGATGAATTCCTCTGGGTTGTTTACAGAAAACAAAAATGTTGCACCTGTTGCCAATGAAGCCCTTATTGATTGTGCTTTTTCTTCTCCCTGGCACGGCTATACATCTGGTGCATGCTCAAACTGAACGCGTTGAGCAAAATATGACCAGCGCATTGGATACCATTAAGAAAGCTGCCAGGGAAAAGGCACAAGCCATGAAACTACCGGCAAACAGGTATAACGAACAGAGCCAGCTGGCCGCCAGGCAGTCAGCAGCGTTCTTTTATTCTCCAACATTTCAGGAGCGGATCCAAAGTGAGCAAAACCGGCTGAAAAAAGAGGTCTGTAAAGATTGTCCAACTTTCTTGAAAAAGGACAAGCCAACCAGTGAAAAAAAGAAGCCTGAGCAAGTAATCCCCCCTGCAATAAGAGGAAAATTGTATCTCTGTCTCTCCGCATCAATCCCGGACGAGACGGTGCATAGCTATCTTGCTGCCATTACAAAAGATGCCAGTGGAAATATTACCCCTGTCATGCGTGGGCTAATAAATGGGCTGCAAAACACCAGGGCAGGGGCAGATTATTTCAGCCAAATTCTAAAAACCGATCAAGGATGCAGAGATACAAGAGAGCCGAAAAAGATATGCCAGCGCTTCAAGCTCAGTATCCGCATCAATCAACTACTCTTTGCTCGGTACACCATCACCAGGGTACCCGCTCTTGTTTACGAAAACGAGGCTCAGGCCGTTATTATTCAGGGTGATGCACGCTTGGGATACCTCCTGGAAAGGGTCAATAATGCGTTGGTGGAAGAAGACCCGGCCCTGACCACTCTGGCAAAAAACATGCGAGGTGAACAGTGAGTGACCAATCCTCTCCCCCGGTTAAAAGTAGTGAAACAAGAGGCCCCGGATATCTGGAAGTTATCTTTATGGGTTTGATCCTCACAGCTCTTTCCCTGATTACCTACGACAGGATGTTTGCTCAAAAGATCAAGGTGGTCGACCTTCAAAACTACCTCAGAACGCAGAAAGCGTTGCTTACAGCAGGGGAGATCACTCAGAGCCAGTGGCAAGCAAATCTGGATAGCATTGATGAGGTACTCAATCAGGAGGCTGAAGCTCACCCCAATCACCTGATTATCCTAGATGATGTGGTGCTCAGAAATGGAAACAAAATCAAGCTTGAAGCACGAGAATAAGGAACCCCAAATGACCTTGCTGAGATTCAATAACCGTGAAAAAGCAGTGGCTGTTATTGCACTGGCAGCGCTGCTGGTTGGTTGCTGGTTACCTGCACGGATAAGTATCTCCACCAGTCCTTCCCTGCGACACCGCATCTTTTTTCTCAGTAAAAACTACGCTGGCATCAAAACAGGTGACTATCTGGTTTTTACCCATTCAGACACGAGCTTTACCCAAAAGGGGCTGCAACCGGCCAACCACCAGATGATCAAACAGGTTGGCTGCAGTCCGGGAGAAACCCTGACCAGGGAGAGCGATAACAAATATTTCTGTAATAGACGATACCTGGGGGCGTCCCTGCTCACAGACAGTACTGGCCGACAATTACCGATCTTTCATTTCAACGGCCCTGTGCCGGAAAACAGCTACTTCATGGTGGGTGCTGATCCACGCAGCTTTGATTCAAGATACTTTGGTTTTGTCCGTGCAGAAGAGATACTCTATACAGCCCTGCCACTCTGGTGAAACAATGCAACGGTTGCTATGTGCAAGCTCCATAATCATGCTCCTGGCTCTGGTGTCATCCGGCTTTGCCCTGGCATCGCCAGATTGCCCCATAAGCTCCTTTTACCAGGACACCAAACACGGCTGGTTCTGGTATGAAGATCCTCCACAAGAACAGCAAGAGCGTGGCCATGCACCGATAAAAAAAGCGCCTCACAAGCTGCCATCTCTGGAGCACTACACGATTGATGACCTGTGGAATATGTACCCGGATGAGTTTCAGGAGCTCTTGAATATCCTGCAAAAAAAGGCAGTGCAAACCCCAAGTGAACAGCACATCATGGAGTATTTAACCATGCAGGATATTGCCAGGCGCAAGGCCCTGGCCTATACCAATGCCACCATGTACGTCACCCAAAAGCACAGTGATCTTTTCAACACCAGCCAGGTGTACCCCACTGCAGGACCGGGCATTACCGCCAGAGTACGGCTACAGCAGCAGGAGATATCCAGAACCATCAACCAGGCTGCAGCCAATCATGCCCTGCTCTTTTTCACCAGGACAGGATGCGGCTTTTGTGAGCAGCAGGCCCGAATCCTCAGCTACTTCGTGGATAAGTACGGCTGGCAGATTAAACCGGTAAATATCAGCAGCAGTCCAGAGGCTATGGCCAGATTCAACGTTACTCTCACCCCCACTCTGTTGCTGATCAAAAAAGGACAGGATACCTCCATGACGATCACCACTGGAGTCATTGCCCTGACCGAGCTGGAAAGAAAACTGTACCGCGCCATTCGCGTTCTGCAGGGTAACACACCGCAAGACAAATTCCTGATGTATGACTTTCAAAGAGGTTCTCCACTTGACCCAACCTCAATCCTCAACAAAGGAGAACAGCCGTGGAAAATAACAAATTAACTCCCGTTGCAGCTTTTACAGCCATCAGCATCTTGCTGTGCCCCGGTGCAGCTACTTCGGCCTGGGTTGACGACTGGCTGGACCAGCGAACAACCACCTCACCCAACTACCTTTCCGGACAACAGCGCGGCTATTATTCCGGTGGCAGTTTCAGTGCCAGATGGCCAAGTAAAACCGATTACCCGATCACAGTGGAAATGCCTCGTATCAAGAGTGGTTGTGGCGGGATTGATGTGTTCATGGGCGGATTCTCGTTCATGAATACGGATTACCTGGTGAATAAGCTCCAGGGGATCCTTTCCGGAGCTGCATCGGTAGCCTTTGACCTCGCGCTGAAAACACTTTGTGAGCAATGCTCCAACACCATCAAAAACTTTGAAGCAATATCAGACAAGCTCAACTCCATGCAGCTTGATGAGTGTGCTGCTGCAAAAGAGCTGGTTGGCGTGGTCATGGATGAAAACGGCTTTCACTCCGGTGAGGTAATGAAAGAAAAACTAGGAACCGCCATTAAGGAGAACAAGTTAAGCCAGGGTGTTGCCGAAATGTGGGATATCATCACCACTGAGGACAAGGCGAACAACAACGTCCCGCAGTCAGGAGACATTTCCAGGGTAACAAGCGGATGTAACGCCGAGATTACGGCCACCTTTCTCTCTGGTGGTTCTCTGCTGGCCAACGTCGGTGGTAAACTTGGCCTTCCCACAGAGTACACCGATCTCATCCGTGGGTTGGTGGGAGATGTTATGCTGGAAGGCCCGGCCTCAGCCTACAAGGTATCTTATGAGCCACCATGCTCTGAGAACAACCCGGATGATATCAAGGCGTTCACTGTTGGCGAGGTCTATGCGAAAAACCTGAGTGGAACCTGTAGCCAGATCAACGATACCAATCGGAATCTCCGCCAATATGTCCAGAACACGCTTATCACCATCGCAGGCAAGATTGAAAGCAAGGCAGCTCTCAGCTCAACTGAACAAACCTTCCTTGATTCCAACCCTCTTGCCGCGCTTCCCATCCTCAAAACCGGTGTGGCAACGGGCATGAAAGATACCACCATTGCCAGCCTTGCTGACATCACGGCCAACGCCTATGCTCTGCAGATGTTAAGCGACCTTTATGTTCGGGCTGAAACCGTTGCCTGGAAAGCAGGAGAAATACTTGAAAAACAGAGCGGGGCCAGCACAGGACAACCTGCAGAAAATTGTGCAGCCGTGATCTTTGCCGCACATGCCGCCCAAAACATCACGGTCATGAAGGAAAGAATCAGGCAACTCCAGGATGCTGCCCGGGCTGGGTATATTGCCTCGGCTAAAGAGATGACCACCATCATGGACTATCTGGAACACATGCAGCAAGTAGAAATGCAAATGACCGCCGAGATTACCCGCCGCTACGGCAAGGACGTTGCAGCAAGGCTGCAGATGTGAGCAGATGAAAAAGCTGATCATTATCCTGGCAACACTGGCATTTACCCAACTGGCCCCTTCCTCCGCTCTTGCCCTGGAAATGGAGTATTACACCTATGGCGGTTTCAATCCCATTGTCCAGGCATTCACCAGGATAGCTCTCATTTTCAGTGATACAGGGTATCAGGGCCTGCTCTTTGTTATCATGGCACTGGGCTTACTTGCCGGGGTTACCGCCTGGCTGGCAAGAGCGGCAACCGGAGCGCGGGTAATTCCCCTGGTCTGGGCTGTACCAGTTGTTTTCGGAGCAGTGCTGTACCTGGCTCTTTTTGTTCCCAAAGGCAATATCACTGTTTACGATCCGGTCTTGAACAGGTTTCAGACCATTGGTCAGGTACCCAATGCGGTGGTGTTTACTGCAGGCTTTCTTAACAGGATAGAAAGGGGCATGGTAGACATTATCGACACTGCTGCCGCCCCTGATACTCAATACGGGACAACAGCCGGTGGCATAGGGTTCAAGGTGCTGGAAGCGGTTAAGGGATCAGCCCCCAAGGATAACTATGTCCGAACCAGCATGATCCGCTACGTTAAGGATTGCGTGACCTTTGAACTCTTACGTCCAAGGACCGCCCTCTCTCTTGATGATCTGCGCAACAACACTGCGGATTTCCTGAACAACCTGAGTGCGGCTGTCAATCCAGCGGTGTACACGGTGTACTATGATGCCACTCACCCGGAAGGGACAAATGTCATCTGTACCGATGCCTGGAACAGTTTGCAGCCCATTTATGCCAATCCCACCAGTTACGAGGAAGCCATAAAAAAGGTGTGCAGCAAAGCGTTTTTTGATCCGTCCAGCACAATTGAGTTGAGTACCTGCAAAACCCTGCTCACCAGCACCCTGAACTTTACCACCGGCACAGCCACCACCCCGGAAAAAATTATCCAGCAACGCCAGATCGCTGAGATCCTCTATAACTTTTATTTCCAGGATGATTACGAAACAGCCATGCTCATGGAGAGTAACCGCAAAATTACCTCCACCGGCCTTGGTATAGGCTTGACCATGAACGAATGGATCCCTGTTATTCGAGCAGTGATGACCTCTATAGCCATTGGCGTGATCCCCTTTCTGGCACTCTTTCTCTTTACCCCGGTCGTGGGCAAGGCCGTTTCTGTGATGTTTGGTTTTTTTGTCTTTCTCACTACCTGGGGAATTACTGATGCCGTCATCCATGGCGCAGCAATGGATTATGCCTCCTACGCCTTTGAAGATATGCGGCAATCCAGCCTGGGTGTCTATGCCATGGCAGCGTTTCCTACCATCTCTATCAAACTGCTGGCCATGTTTGGAGTAATTCGCTCTGCCGGGATCATGCTGGCAAGCTTCTTCTCCATGATGCTGATCCGGTTCGGCGGTCATGCATTGGCCATGCTTGCCGGTAATCTGAGTAGAGTAGTCCAGTCGGCAGGAGCACAGGCCGGGCAACTGCTGACTCCGGAAGGGACTTCCAATGCCATGCAGCAGCAGGTTAAAGCAGCTGGGCTTCTGGCTGGTATGCCGGAGCATCGTTTTTCCAACATGGCTGCAGCTCAAGCCTGGAGTACCCATCGTTCGGTTGGTGGATATACCGCTGCCATGAATGCAAAAAACAGCCTGCAGCAATCCGGGCAGATCGATCAGGGGACATCCGACAGTGACATGGCCACCATGATGGCCTCTGCCAGGGTAAGCGTGGGGACAAATTCAGGGCCGGTCGAAATATCCACCGCTCCGGACGGCCAATCAACCAGAACCAAATCAGAAACTGTTAATCCAGACGGTTCCACAACCATCACCACCACCGGATCAAGTGATACTGGCGTGGCAACCGATACTCTTGCTGAAGGCCGGGCTACCTACTCTGTAGACAGCGCTGGCAATTTTCAAACTACTCAGGCTGCAGTCAATGGCCTCAACCCCGTCACTGTGGGAGCCATGGCACAGCACCAGCGCATTGTGGCCGCCTCAACCAACCTGGGGAAAAGCGAAAACTGGCAACAGGTAATGGATTCAGCCAAAAGAGCCAGCCTGACCAGCAGTGAGGCGCAGAGTTTCACTACCGGACTCGACAATGCCATGCGAGAAAACTGGCAACGGGCCATCAGTGATAAATCGAGTTTTGTAAATACAATGGAGGAAAATGTAAGGACTCAATTCCAAAGTAGTGTTGGAGCGGGATTCAAAAGGATTATTAGTGGTGGGGGCCAACTCACCGTGGTCGCCCAAAATAACGAGAAAGTCAGTTTCAATGTATCCGAAGATACTGTCAGAGCTTTTGAAAATACTGCATCGCATGTACGCTCGAACTCCATTCAACAAACACTTCAGGACTCCAAGAGCCTCGACTATATGACAAAGCTCGCAAAACAGATCGGAGCTACTGAAGCGTACTCTTACCTCAATGATGCCAGGGAAATGAAAAGCTCCACTGAATCATACGGAGCTGAGCTTACAACAGCTTTAGTCAGACATTATGCTTTAGAGCGCTATGGTAGTGAATCCCCTGAAAACATTCGCCGTACAATTACCGATTTTAACCACTTCCTGACACAACAAGGAAGCCAGGGGATAGACAATATGAAAGATATTGTAACCGGTTTTATCACTGGCAACGGCTACGGTTGGGGTAGTACAACTGATGTGGTGAACAGCACTATCTTCAGCGCAAGAGAACATGTCCACGAACAAAATTTCAAAGAAAACGTAGGGATGACATCCAGCATGGCAGGTTCAAAGACTTTTTCTATCAAGGCCGATAATCTAAAACCACCAGAATCAGGAAACCCGCTGGATAATCCCAATGCCGAACCAGTAACAAGGCCTGCTCAAAAAATCCGTGACAGAAATCGCCTTGAGGAATCTGGTCGAGGTGGCATCCATACGACTCCAGGAGACCTCGCAAAAGATATCAGCGGGTTAAACAAGGGTGTCTCCTTAAAACTGGAGTTTAGAGTTTCGTAGCCCTTTCCGGAATCATGTTAGTTGGAAAAGGGGAAAAAGTTTAAAAAATGCTATTAACTTGTTGACATAATACAT
>PDWJ01002253.1_pt1 | contig 21515 bp, 24 predicted proteins | sample 1430881 | NCBI WGS metagenome assembly PDWJ01 (sample SAMN01162460, study PRJNA174530) | Oral metagenome, whole genome shotgun sequencing project. | biome: Marine environment; feature: Marine mammal; material: Swab sample of the gingival sulcus; isolation source: swab sample of gingival sulcus... | reverse complement strand
GCGAAGCTGCTTGACCTTTTTGGCAACCTCGACGTCCGAGGGCTGCCGGGCCGGTTGCGGCACCTCGGGATCAACTTGTTCCAACTTGTCGCTCATGGCCCGCAGCAGTCCGCGGCGATCAGTCCGGTCCTTGACGCTGAAGCGACGCGGCACCCGGATCCGAGCCACGGCCTGCGGCGCCGCAGGCAAGTCGGTGGCGTGCAGCCGCAACACGGTGTGATCGGCCGAGATCACCTGCACCCACGGCAACGCCTTGCGCCCGGAGCGATTGCTGGTGCGCAGCACCACTGCCCAGCCCTGCTTTGGCACGTGGATGATGTCGCCGGGACCCAACCCCACCAACGCCTCGGCGACGGCCTCGGCGCGACTGGCCTTACGCTGCTTGGCCGACTGCGATTCCAGTTGGCTGATCTCGTCGCGCAAAGCCTCGGCGCGAGCAGGCGCCAGGTCGGCGGTGAGCTGGCGCGATTCTTTGCTGGCCTGCACCACCCGCCGATCGGTGAGGAACTGGGCGAAGCTCTGGTTCAGCACATCGCGGGCGCGGGCACGGCCCATCGCCGCGATCAGATTGACCGCCATGTTGTAGCTCGGGCTGAAACTGGATCGCAGCGGATAGGTGCGCTTCGATGCGAGCCCGGCGACCGCGCGCGGATCCATGCCGGAGCGCCAGGCCACGACCGCGTGACCCTCCACGTCGATGCCGCGCCGTCCCGCGCGGCCGGTGAGTTGGGTGTACTCCCCTGGGGTGATGTCGACGTGCGCCTCGCCGTTGTACTTGACCAGCTTCTCCAACACCACGGTGCGGGCGGGCATGTTTATGCCCAGCGCCAGGGTCTCGGTGGCAAACACCAGCTTGAGCGCCCCGGTGGTGAAACCTTGTTCCACGATGGCCTTGAAGGCGGGCAGTTGCCCCGCGTGGTGGGCGGCGACCCCGGCGCACAGCGCCTCCCGGAAGTCTTCGTATCCCAGGGCCGCCAGGTCGGCACCGCTCAGGCCGGCGACATGCTGGTCGGCGATCTCGCCCAACAGTTCGGCCTCGGCCCGGTTGGTAAGCCGAACGCCACCGCGAACCACCTGCTGCACGGCGGCGTCGCAGCCGACCCGCGAAAAGATGAAACAGATCGCTGGCAACAGCTCCCGGCTGGCCAGCAGCCGGGCCATCTCGCCGCGGCTGGTGGGCCGGGCGGTGAACCGACGGTGGGCCGCGCCGCCGTAGCTGCCGGAACCATACCCGTGGCGGCGCTTGCCCTTGCCGGATCGGCCGCGCGGATTGCGGGCATCGTCGCGCACCCTGGACGATTCGGCCTTGCTCAGCCGCAGCAGCTCCGGGTTTACCCGGGCTCGCTGGCTCCGGTCCTCGCTAGCGGTCGGCGGCAGGCCGTCGAATAGGTCTAGCAGCCGTGGGCCTGCCATCACATGCTGGAATAGCGGCACCGGCCGACGTTCGGAGACCACCACTTCGAGTTCGCCGCGCACGGTGCGCAGCCACTCGCCGAAGTCCTCTACGTTGCTCACAGTCGCCGACAGCGCAACCAGGCACACCTCTGGCGCCAGCCCCAGGATGACCTCTTCCCAGACCGCGCCTCGGAACCTATCGGCCAGGTAGTGCACCTCGTCCATCACTACGAAGGCCAAGCCGGTCAACGTCGGCGAGCCCGCATAGATCATGTTGCGCAACACCTCGGTGGTCATGACGACGATCCTTGCGTCGCCATTGATCGACATGTCGCCGGTGAGCAGGCCGACCTCGTCCTCTCCGTAGCGGGCAACGAGATCGTGATATTTCTGGTTCGACAACGCCTTGATCGGTGTGGTGTAGAAACATTTCTTGGCGCTGCTCACTGCCAGCCAGGTAGCGAACTCCCCCACCACCGTCTTGCCTGCCCCGGTTGGGGCTGCCACCAGCACGCTGCGCCCTGCCGCCAGCGCCTCGCAGCCGGCGACCTGGTAGTCGTCTAGTTGGAAATCAAAGCTCGCGGCGAAGTCACGAAGCGAGTCTGCGGGTGCGGCGGTCATGGGCTAGCTCGCCACGAAGATACTTAGGCAGCCGGCAGCGGCTCGCACGGAGACCGGCACCTCGCCGAGTTCCTCGCCGTCACCCATGACGAACAGCTCACTGCCTTCGACGCTGACCTCGTGAGCTTGCAGCCGCTCGACCGCCGGATGACCAACGAACCCACCCGAGTAGATCGTGGGCAGCATCCGCAGCAGCGTCACCCGCGACGTGGGATGAATGATGGTGATGTCGAGCAGCCCGTCGGCAGGGTTCGCGTCAGGCGCGATCTGCATACCGCCGCCGAACAGGCCGGTGTTGGCGATCGCAACCAACATCGCCTGAATCCGCCGCTCCACCCCGTCGATGCGCAGCCGATAGCGCAGCGGCTGGAACGCCGCCAGCTCCCGCAGCGCCAGGTAGCCGTAGCTGAGCGCCCCGAACTGGATACGGCTGTTGTTGGTGGCCCGATTGACGCGGGCGTCGTAGCCGGTCGAGACCACCGCCCCGACGTAGCGCTGCCCAAATCTGCTATTGCTGATGTGGGCTAGGTCGACCACCCGGGCGTAGCCCTCGGCGATTGTGGTCACTGCGGCGTCGATGGCGGTGGGCACCCCAACGCCGCGAGCAAAGTCGTTGCCAGTGCCCACCGGGATGATCCCAAGGGTTGCGGCAGTGTTGGCGCAAGCGTTCACCCCGAGGTGGGCCATGCCGTCACCACCGATCACCACGACGGCGTCGCCTTCGCGGGCGGCCAACGCAGCGGTGCGGGTGAGGTTTTCGGCGTCCTGGTATGACTTTGAGGTAACTATCGAGATCTCGGCGTCCGGGAGTTCCCGGTGTAGCCGACGCGCTATCTTCGGCAGGGCCCGCCCGGCCTTGCCGTTACCAGATTGTTTGTTGGCGATCACGGTGATCAGCCGCGGCTTGGCTAATTCGCTCACAGTTGACTCAATCTTCGGAAACGTCAATGTGCCACTCGGCGACGCTTTCCTTAGTGATCCCCTTGCGCTTGTCCAGGATGATCGCGATGCGCTCGGCCACAAAGTACAACAACGACATGGGCACACACAGCGCCAGCATCGAGAACGGGTCGGTCGACGGCGTTGCCACTGCGGCAAACACCACCGTGCCAAAGATCACGAACCGGCGGTATTCGGCCAGCTGGTAGCCCTTGACCACGCCTGCCATGTTTAGCGCGATGAGCACCACCGGCAGCAGGAAGGACAGGCCGAATACCAAAATGATCTTCACCTCAAGGGCCAGGAACTCTGCCATGTCCAGCAGGTTCATGATGTCCAGGCCGTCGGGGGTGAAGCTCAGCATCACCGCGATGCCCTTTGGCCACACCCAATAGCCGGTGAAGATGCCCAGCAGAAACAGCGGTATGGCCGCCGCGATGAAGCCCATCGCGTATTTCTTTTCCTTGCTGAGCAGCCCGGGGGCGATAAACGCCCATAGCTGGTACAGCCACACTGGGCAGGAACATATGATGCCGGTCAGAACAACGGCCATGACCGCCAAGGTGAAGGGGCCGACCACACCCGAGTTCGCCAACTGCAGGTCAGCACCGGCACGGGTAGCCAGCACTTGATCCCGGGCCGTGTAGTAGGGATCCAGGATGATCCGAACCAACTGCTCATAGAAGAAGGCGGCAGCGATGGAGACCACGACGACCGCAATCGCGGACACCGTCACCCGATAGCGCAGTTCCTTGAGGTGTTCAATCAGCGCCATCTTGCCGTCCGCGTCGGCCTTTGGTGGGCGCCACCGACCGAACCGGCGAGGCTGCTGCTCGCCAGCGTCAGTAGGCACCTCGGCCATGCTCAGAGCTCAGTCTCGCGGCGACGCAGCTCTTCCTCGCGGGCGGCCAATTCCCGTTCGCGGGCAGCCAAATCGCGCTCGTGCATCTCGCGCTGAGTCTCCTCAATGCTTTGCGCGCTTGGCTGCACGATCTCGGCCTCGACGACGGGCTCTTCTTCGGCTTCGGCCTTGCCGTCATCGACTGCCTTGACTTCTTCTTTGAACTCGCGGATCGAGCGGCCAACGCCCTTGCCAAGGCCAGCCAGTCGGGAGCCGCCGAATAACAGCAGCGCCACCACCAGGATGATTACCCATTCCCAGCCACCAGGAAGCATACTTTTTCTCGTTTCTCATGTTCGTGCCGACAACAGTCGGGGTCCGTGCCGTTGCAGTCTACTGCCTCTTTGCCGGGACAAACTCAATCCGCGCCAGCAGGTCGGTTGCTTCGGCCGTCCGGTTGCGAAGTTGCTGCAGTTCGCTGGCGATATCCCCGGCCTGGTGGAATAGCCACACCGCATAGCCGACGACCACGATCAGGCCGATTAGCCCGATGGCAGCGAAGATCCAGATCCACAACATGGCCTAGATGCTACCCGAGGGCGTCGTAGCGCTGCAGGGCGTCCTGGCATAGCTGCCCGGCCGCGGCCACAGTTTCCGGGTCGGAGACGGCGATGACGTCGTCGCCTAGCCACAGCAACAGCCCCGCCAGCCAGCGTTGCGAACCGACCGCGAGCCGAATCTCTAGCCGATCCGGCTCGCGAACCACCGATTTGACGGGATGGTGCTCGGCCACCCAAGCGGCCTGCGGCCGCAGGGTCAGTGTCACTTCTCGGCTGGCCTCGGCGAACCAGACTTGTTCCGGGCCACCGGGTTCGTCTCGGGCGTCGAATCGCTCCTGGCTTGGCGTTATGCCCCAGATCCGGTCCAGCCGGTAGCTGCGCCACGCCTGCCGGTCGCGGCTCCACGCGACCAAATAGGCGTAGCCTGCCGCGGTGCGTAGCCGGTGCGGCTCCACCATCGGCTGGCTGCGCCGATTGGTGCCCTGGTAGTCCAGGCGAACCACCTGTTGATCGCTGATCGCCTGCTGTAACGCTTCGATTGTCTCGGCGCTGGTTCCGGTCACCGCTACGTCGGCGGGCACGAAGGCGTCGTCTAGGAGTTGATTCAGTTTCGCCATGACGCTGTCTGCCGCCCCAGAGCCGCCTGCGCTGGCGACCACCGCTTGTAGGGCAACTCGCAGGCTGGCCGCCTCTGCCAGGCTCAGCCGCATCGGCCGATTCAGCACCGCTGCGTTGGCGAAGAAAATGCTGCCGTCTTCTCTGGCCCCCTCGAGATCGACGTGGAACAGGTCGTCGTACAAGCCCTCGGGTAGGCCGCAGTATTGCAGCACTTCCAGATCGGTCAGGATCTGGCGGGGTGCCACCTCGAATCGCCTAGCTGCTTCCTCGATGGAGATTCCCTGGTGGCGTTGCAGATAGGGCACCAACCGCAGCAGCCGTTTCAGTTGGGCTGAGGACTTCACGATGCCCACCTGTCTTGCCAGGTTCGTAGCCGTTGCGCGATCTCGCGGCGAAGCTCCGCCGGTTCCACCACGAGCAGGTCTGGGCCGTGTTGCAGCGCTTCGGCCAGTAGCCAGTCGGCGGCGATGCCGCTCAGCCGGTAGCCGTCGTAGTCCGGCCACGGCACCGTTGCCGCCTCGAATGTCTCGGCCGCGCGCAATACAACGGGCCGACTGCCCTTCGGCACCGCGATCACGGCGTCAATCCGCTCTTGTCGGCCGTCGAACCTAGCGTGGGGGGCCACCTGCTCGGGACTCGGCGACTGGTAGGCGTCCTTCTTCCCCACCGGAGTGGGCGGGGTCTCGAACCGGGCCAGCTTGAAGGTGCGCGGTTCGCCACTGCCGAGATCCATGGCCAGCAGATACCAGCGTCCCTGGCGTTGCAGCAGCCGCCAGGGCTGCACCCGGCGTGCCTTGCCGCGGTAGTCGAAGCTGAGCTCGCGGCGTTCCAGCAGTGCCGCCCAGGCAGCGTCGAAGCCCGGTTCGGTGGGCAGGCGCGGCACCAGGGTTTGCGGGCCCTCGCGGGTCACCGGCACCCCGGCGGCTTCCAAGGTGCTGATGGCCTCGCCGGTGTGTTTCGCGGCGACGCTGTCCTGCCACACCCTGGCCGCGGTCCCTAGCACGGCAAGCTCTTCCGGCGAGAATTGCACTGGCGGCAGTTCGAACTCGCCGCGCTCGATACGGTAGCCCTCAGCTTCGTCGAAAAACTCGTCCACGCTGCCGGCGCGCAGCGGGATGCCGAGGTCTCGCAGTTCGGCCTTGTCGCGCTCGAACATCCGCTCGAAAGCCGCATCGTTGAGGTCGCGGTAGCCCTCGATGATCTCGCGGATCTGTAGTTTGGTGACAAAGTGCCGCACGCTCAGCAGCAGAATCAGCAGATTCACCAAGCGTTCCGATTTCTGTTTCGACACGGGGCGCGCACCTCCTGGTTAGCACGCTACCCCACTAGGCGAGACAATGGCTGGCATGACAGTCGTTGATCGCTACGCGCCCAGCCCCACCTGGCAGTTGCACCTGGGCAATCTTCGCACCGCCCTGGCCGGGTGGCTGCTCACCAGGGCTGCGGGCGGGCGATGGCTAATGCGGATCGAAGATCTCGACCAGTCCCGCGTCGCGGCGGCCCCCGGCTGCGCCAACCAGCAACTAGACGAGTTGCACCGGCTTGGCCTGGACTGGGACGGCGGGGTGATGTGGCAGTCGCAGCGGGCGGCGGCCTACGATTCGGCGTTAGCACAACTGGCTGACCGCACCTACGAATGTTTCTGCACCCGGCGCGAGATCCGCCAGGCCGCGTCTGCCCCGCACGACGACGGCTACCGCCCCTACCCCGGCACCTGCGCACGGTTGAGCAGCGAGCAGGCTGCCCGGCTGCGGGAACACCGGCCAGCTGCGCTGCGAATCCGAGCCGAGCAGGCAGAGTTCAGCATCCAAGACGAGCAGGCAGGCAAGGTCACCGGGGTGATTGACGATTTTGTACTGGCCCGCAACGACGGCCAGATCGCCTACAACCTGGCGGTGGTCGTCGACGACATTGCCCAAGGAGTGACGCGAATCTCGCGGGGCGCCGATCTGCTCAGCTCGGCACCAAGGCAGGCGTGGCTCACCACCTTGTTGGGCTCCCCCGCGCCGACTTATGCGCACATCGGGCTGGTTAGCGACACCGAGGGCACTCGGCTGGCCAAGCGACACGCCTCGGCAACGATGGCCGACCTGGCGAGCCGGGGATTCGACACAGCCGCCGTCATGGCGATGCTGAGCGCTTCGCTAGGGCTGGACGCGCACGACACGGCGCAGGCAGCCCTGGCCGAGTTCTCGTCCCAGGGGCCAAGCGCCGCATTCTGGCGGCCAGCCCGCTGGGACGAAACTACGTTACGGCTATTGCCAGCCTAGGAATTGGCGGTTGCGTCCAGGATGTCGATGACGAACACCAGCGTCTGCCCGGCCTTGACGCCAAGCTCTGGTGATCCTTCCGGGTAACCAAGCTCGGGCGGCACCACCAGCAGCACGCGGCTGCCAACGGTTTGGCCAACCAGTCCCTGCTGCCACCCCTCGACCAGGCCGTCCAGTTTGCCGCGCTGCGGCACCCAGGCATCCTGCACCATTTCCTTGGTTTCCCATACCCAGACCCGGTACTTCACCTGAATCTCGGCGCCAGCGGTGACCTCGGCGCGATCACCCTTGATGATTGGCTGCGCCCGCAGCTCGGTGGGCGCGGGGCTGTCGGGGAAGCTCAGTTCCGGCTTACCGGCCTGCATCTGTACCGTCGGCAGGCCAGGCTGTGCCGCTACTGCTTTGCCGGTGGCCTCCTGCAGATTCGCCGAAATGATGTCGACCACGAAGACGATGGTGTCACCGACCGCGATCCCGGCTGCCTCGTTGCCGGTGGAATAGCCATCCTCACTGGGAATGGCGATTAGCACCCGGGAGCCGACCGCTTGGCCTTCCAAACCCTTGGCGAAGCCGGGGATAACGTTTTGCAGTGGGAAGGTAGCGGGCTCGCCACGCTCGTAAGAGCTGTCGAAGACCTTTCCGGTGCGGGCGTTGATGCCGGTGTAGTTGAGGGTCACCACCGAGGTCTTGGTTAGCAATTGTTCGCCGCCGGGACGCAATACCTTGGTGCGGGTCTGGTCGATGCCCCAAGGCGTCGGGATGCTCACCTCAGGGATTTCACCCTCGGAGACCTGCAGGGCTTCCAGATCGGAGGACGGGGCAACCGCCGGGACCGGGGAGGGCGTAGGGCTGGCCTCCGCCGGGGTGGGGCTGGCAGCATCCTCGGCGACAGCCGCAGCGCTCGATGGGGCGGCGGACGGCTCGGCGGGAGTCTCCTCCGCGCTACAGGCGCTGAGGCTCATCGCACCGGCGAACAGGGCCGCCGACAACAGCAAAGACGTTTTTGAAAAGTGCACGCCGGAATTTTACCCGGCAGAGCCAAATATTGCGCAAACCTGCCTACAAGCCGACGGCATCCAGCAACGCACCCAGCTCATCTCGGGTCAGGTCGCGGCTCTGCCCCACCTTGAGCTGCCCAAGTTTCACCGGGCCGATCCGCACCCTGGATAGCCGATCCACCGGATGCCCGACGGACTCCAGCAGGCGTCGCACGATCCGGTTTCTGCCTTCGTGAATAACGAGGCTAACCAGCGTCGCGTTACCGCTGTTCGATACCAACCGAACCTTGTCGGGTCGAACCGGCCCATCCTCCAACGTCACGCCCTGCTGCAGCCGCCGCAGGGTGCGCTGATTAACCACACCTGCCACTTGGGCCAGGTACTCCTTCGGCACCTCATAGGATGGGTGAGTGAGCCGATGGGCGAACTCGCCGTGGTTGGTGAGCAGGATCAGCCCCTCGGTGTCGGTGTCGAGGCGGCCGACGTGAAACATTCGGCCGCTGCGCTTGGGCAGGTACTCGGCCAAGGTGGTGCGGCCTTCCGGGTCGGCCATAGTGGAGACGACTCCCTTGGGCTTGTTGAGCACCAGGTAGCGATGCGGGCTAGCGCCCGGAATGCGGGATCCGTCAACCCGGATCACGTCTCGGCTGGGATCTACCCGCAGCCCCTGTTCGGTGACGATGCGATCATTCACCTCGACCCGGCCCTCGGCGATCATGATCTCGCTCGCCCGCCGTGAGGCCACGCCAGCTGCGGCCAGCACCTTCTGCAGCCGGATTCCGTCTTCACTCATTTGGCTCACCTGCCAGTTCGGATAGTTCGGCGGCCAACGACTCGGCGTCTGGCAGCAACGGCGCCAGGTCGGGCAGCTCCGACAGCTCACCCAGCCCCAGCTTGCTCAAGAACAGCGAGGTGGTGACGAACAAGGTCGCCCCCGTGCTGGGCTCTTCGCCTGCCTCTGCGATCAGCCCACGCAGCAGCAGATTCTTGACCACGCCGTCCACGTTCACCCCACGCACCCCGGCGATGCGGCCGCGGGTGGTCGGCTGCAGGTAGGCGATCACAGCCAGCGTCTCCAGCGCGGCCTGGCTGAGCCGCGAGCGCTGGTCTGCGGTCACCCAGCTTTCCAGTACTGGCGCCAAGTCGGGGGCGGTCGCCAGCCGCCAGCCGCCAGCCACTTGCCGCAGTTCAAATCCACGCTCGGTCTCGGCATAGAAGTCGGCCAGCCCTGCCAGCAGCTGGTTGACCTCCGCCACCGGCAGATCGAGCGCCACCGCCAGTTCGTCAGCGCTGACCGGGTCGCTGGCCATCAACAACATGGCCTCGATAGCTCTGCTGCTCACTGTTCCTCCAATTGTGGCTGGGAATCGTATTCGTCCACATCAGCCAAGTCTTCATCGGCGCCGACCCAGCGAATCAGCAGCTCCGTCAGCGGACCAGCCTGCTCCAGCACCACCTGACCCGCCCGGTACAGCTCCAAGACGGCCAGGAACCGCACCACGCTAACGAGTCTGGTTTGTCCCTTGGTCAGGCTGCGAAACGTCGCCGAACCGTGTTGCCGCAGCCTGGCCGAGACCAGCCCCACCTGTTCGGTGACGCTGACCTGCACCCCGTGCAGGTGTTGCAGTGGCACCACCGGCTCGGGCTTCGGCGCCAGGGCCGCAGCGGCTAGCCCGGCCAATTCCTCGCTGGTGATGCGAAGTTCAACTTCGGGCAGCAGCGCCATGAACTGCTCTTCCAGGCCACCGGGCCGATAGTGCACCCCGGCGGCATCGTCCATGCGTTGCTGCACCCAGGCGGCCAACTGTTTGAAGGCCCGGTATTGCAGCAGCCTAGCGAACAGCAGGTCGCGGGCTTCTAGCGCCGCGATGTCCTCGGGATCCGTGGCCTCGCCACCGGGCAGCAGCCGCGCCGTCTTCAAATCGAGCAGTGTCGCGGCGACAACCAGGAACGAACTAGTCTTCTCCAGGTCCCAGACTTTGCCGCCAGCCTTGACCTGAGCGATGAACTCGTCGGTCACCTGGCTGAGCGCCACCTGGGTCACATCCAGTTCATGCCGCGAAATCAGCTTCAACAGCAGATCGAATGGGCCCTCGAAGTTATCCAGGTGAACCTCGAAGCCACCCACCAACTCGTCGGTGGCTGCAGCCGAGTCTGCCTGGGGTGATTTTCGGCTCACTGGGAACGCAGTTCCGCTACGATCTCGGCGTCATCACCGCTGGCGGCCAGGTCCCGCAAGGCCAACGCGACGGCGGTGCGCACTACCCTGCCCCGATCCAGGTTGAGCCCGTGATGGCGTTTTAGCTGCAGCACCGCGTCTTCCAGGGCGTACAGCTCCTCGGAGGAAAAGTAGACGGTGATTTTTTGATCGTGCCGCACTCGCCCGGTAGCGACAGGTGCCTCGGCCTCGGCAGCTCCCGCGGCTGGTTTCGCGAGTTCCGGTTTGGTGCTGCGGAAAAGTTCTGCTGCGCCGGGCAGCGAGGCTGACTTGCTTACCGGTTCTGACATCTAAGCAGCACCTCCTTGGCCAGCTGCCGATAGGCGTCTGCCCCCGGGGATGCGGCGGCATAGGTGGTAATCGGCTCGCCGGCGACGGTGGTTTCCGGGAACTTGATCGTGCGGCGGATCACCGTGTGGAAAACCTGATCGCCGAATGCCTGCACGACTCGCTGCAGCACTTCCTGCGCGTGCAGCGTTCGCGAATCGAACATGGTGGCCAGGATGCCGAGGATCTCAAGCCGGGGGTTCAGCCGTTCGGCGACCTTCTCGATGGTCTCGGTGAGCAGCGCCACCCCGCGCAGCGCAAAGTATTCGCACTCCAATGGAACGATCACGAAGTCGCTGGTGGTCAACGCATTGACCGTCAGTAACCCGAGGCTGGGCGCGCAGTCGATGAGGATGAGGTCGTATTTGTTGCGCAGCGGCTGCAGCACTCGTTGCAGCGTCTGTTCCCTGGCGACTTCGCTGACGAGCTGCACCTCCGCCGCCGACAAGTCGATGTTGCTGGGCAGGATGTCGAGCCCAGGCACGCTCGTTTCATGGAGGATGTCGTCAACCTGAGCGTTGCGGGTCAGCAACAGGTTGTAGATGCTCTGTTCTAGGTTGTGGGGGTTTACGCCAAGGCCTACCGACAGCGATCCCTGCGGATCGAAATCGACCAGCAGTACCCGATACCCAAGCTCGACCAGTGCCGCGCCTAGGTTGATGGCGGTGGTCGTCTTGCCGACCCCGCCCTTCTGGTTCGTCATGGAGATGATCGTGGCGTTGTGTTCGCGGTCGGGATCCAGGGCGGGAATATCTGAGAGGTCCGGCATTGGCCTGCCAAGCGCGTCCAGTTGCACGTCGACCAGGGTCGAGGTTCCCGGAGCGTCAGGCACCCCAAACTTGGGTTGCGATGTGGCGACCATCTATGCCTCCTTTGTCAGCTTCGGTCATCTTACCTTCGCAGTCGCGTCTGTGCTGACCGACTGGCCGCAGCGGCCACGAGTCGAGCGCAGCTAGGCCGATGCGGCTGCATCGCGTGCTCTTGGGTGTGCTGCCAGATAAACCTCTCGCAGCGATTCAGCCGTCACCAGGGTGTAGATCTGCGTGGTGGCCACCGAGGCGTGACCCAGCAGCTCTTGTACCACCCGCACATCGGCGCCGCCGTCGAGCAGGTGGGTGGCGAAGCAGTGCCGCAGCGTGTGCGGCGAGATGTGTTCGGTGATTCCGGCTGCTGTGGCCGCGCGCTGAATCGCGGCCCAGGCTGATTGTCGGGACAGCCGTTGCCCCCGCTGGTTAAGTAATAGCGCCGCGTGGCCGCCTCGGCCCCGGCCGGCTAGCTCCGGGCGTGCCCGGGTCAGGTATGCGCTCACCGCCTCGCGGGCATATGATCCGACCGGCACTACCCGTTCCTTGTTGCCTTTGCCAATCAGCCGCAGTCCCGCCTGCTCATCGGCCAGCATCGCGGTTACCTCGTCGACGTCCAGGTCACAGATTTCGCTGACCCGGGCGCCGGTGCCATACAACAGTTCCAGCAGCGCGGCGTCGCGTAACCCGACCAGTGTGGCGGGGTCAGGGGTGGCCAAGATCTGCTGCACCTGGCTCACCGACAGCGCCTTAGGTAGCCGTTGCGGCAGCTTGGGCGGGTGAATTTCGGCGGCGGGATCGGCGGTGGCCAGCCGCTCCTCGAGGGCGAAGCGGTGCAGCCCGCGCACGGCGACGACGCAGCGCGCCACCGAAGCCGCAGCCAGCTTGCCGCCGAGCGAGCGAACAAACTCACTGAGTTCGATCTCACTCACCTCGTCGGCGTCGGTCAGCCCTCGCTCAGCCAAGAACTCAAGGTAGCGGCCAAGATCGCGGCGATAGGCCGCGACGGTGTTGCCGCTGAGGCCGCGTTCGACCTGCAGGTGGCTCAGGTACTCCGCCGAGATGGCTTGCAGGGCAGTCATCGCTGGTCGCGAATCGGCCACGGGGCGTCGATGGGGCGTAGCCCCGCCAGTCGGCCGCTAAGCCGGGCCGTCTCTAGCGCGAGCACGCCCGCGACCAGGGTCGGGCTCTGGCAGGCCCCCGCGAATACGGCCGCGACCAGTTCCTCGCGACCAACCTGTTCCACACTCATGTGGGCTTCTTCGTCTACCAGCTCAAACCCGGCTGGTCGTGGCGTGGCCGTCAGCTCGCGGGCCAGATAGATTCGCAGCGACTCCTCGCTAGACCCGGGCGAGGTGCAAATGTCGACCAGCACGTCTAGGCGACCGGCCGCTAGCTGTGCCTCTTCGGCGAGCTCCCGGCGGGCAGCGGTTGCCCACTGTTCGTCGGCGATGTCCAGCAGCCCGGCGGGGATTTCCAGCAGCTCCATGCGCACCGGGTGACGGTATTGCCGCAGGCAAGCGATCGTGTCAGCCGCTTCGTCCCACGCCACCACGGCAACCGCGCCGGGATGGGTGAGATACTCCCGCTTTATTGTCGAACCGTCCGGGGTGCGAACCTCATCACGAACGAAACTAGTCACCCACCCGGCGCCTAGCGCCTGGCTGTCCTGGACGGGCCACGATGCGGGCCGGTCCCCCACCACGTCAGTGATCTCCTCGCTGCTGGCGCTCCAGCGCTGCCGCGATCAGCCCGGCGAACAGCGGATGCGCCTTCGTGGGGCGCGACTTCAACTCGGGGTGGGCCTGCGTGGCGATGTAGTAGGGATGCACGTCGGTGGGCAGCTCGATGAACTCGATGAGTTCGCGGTCGGGCGACCAGCCCGACAGCACCAGCCCGGCCTCGGTCAGCTGCTCCCGGTAGGCGTTGTTGACCTCGTAGCGGTGCCGGTGCCGCTCGCTCACCCGGCGCTGCCCGTAGGTCTGTTGCACCAGCGATCCCTCGGCCAGCTCGGCGTCGTAGGAGCCCAACCGCATTGAGCCGCCCAGGTCCCCATCGCCTTGCACGATCTCGCGCTGCTCGGCCATGGTGGCGATGACGGGATGTTCCGTTTCGGGGGTGAACTCACTGGAGTCTGCTCCGGCGATGCCCGCCAGGTTGCGAGCTGCTTCGATCACCATGACCTGCAGACCCAGGCAAAGCCCAAGCGTCGGGACGCCATTTTCGCGGGCGTACCGGACCGCGCCGATCTTGCCCTCGACGCCGCGGATGCCGAATCCGCCCGGCACGCACACGGCATCACAGTCGCCCAGCTCCCGGGCGGCTCCTTCGGGGGTGTCGCAGTCGTCGGAGCGAACCCACTTGATGGTGACCTTCGCATGGTTGGCGAAGCCACCGGCGCGCAGCGCCTCCGAAACCGACAGGTAGGCATCTGGTAGATCAATGTATTTGCCGACCAGCGCAACCGTCACCTGATGCTGTGGGTATTCCACGCGCTGCAGCAGATCGTTCCAGGCGCTCCAGTCGACGTCACGGAAGCTCAGGTTCAACCGACGCACCACGAAGGCATCGAGCGCCTCGGCGTGCAGCACCTTCGGGATGGCATAGATGCTGGGCGCGTCCGGGCAGCTGATTACCGCCTCTTCCTCGACGTCACACATCAGCGCGATCTTGCGTTTCAGCGCGTTGGGCACGTCCATGGCGGCCCGGCATACCAGCGCGTCGGGCTGGATGCCGACCTGGCGCAGCGCCGCCACCGAATGCTGCGTCGGCTTGGTTTTCATCTCGCCGGATGGGCCGATGTAGGGCACCAGCGAGACGTGCAGGAAGAACACATGGTCGCGGCCGATCTCGTGGCGCACCTGCCTTGCTGCCTCTAGGAACGGCAGCGATTCGATGTCGCCGACGGTTCCACCGATCTCGTGAATCACCACGTCCACGTCCGGGGCGGCCATCGACAGCATCCGGTCGCGGATCTCGTTGGTGATGTGGGGAATGACTTGCACGGTATCCCCCAAGTAGTCGCCGCGGCGTTCCTTGGCGATCACGGTGGAATACACCTGGCCGGTGGTGACGTTGGCGTTGCCGGACAGGTTCTCGTTCAGGAACCGCTCGTAGTGCCCGATGTCGAGGTCGGTTTCGGCACCGTCCTCGGTGACGAACACCTCGCCATGCTGGAAGGGGTTCATGGTGCCCGGATCTACGTTGAGATAGGGGTCAAGCTTTTGCATTGTGACCCGAAGGCCGCGGGCTACCAGTAGCTGACCAAGGCTCGAGGCGGTCAGCCCCTTGCCGAGGGACGACACGACGCCGCCGGTAACGAAAATATGATTAGTGACTTTCGACTGCTCCACGGGCCTCCAGCTTAGTCGAAACTGGCAGAGTAGAGCTATGCGAATCGACCTAAACGCCGACGTTGGTGAAGAAGTTGGTGATGATGAGGCCATTTTTCGGGTCGTAACGTCGGCAAATGTGTGCTGCGGGGCGCATGCCGGTGGCACCGAGGTGATGCTTCGCACCTGCGAATTGGCGGCCGCGAATGGCGTGACGGTGGGCGCGCACCCGGCCTTCGCGGATCGCGAAAACTTCGGCCGGATTCGGCTCGACCTGCCCGCCGAGGTGGTCGCTGAGCAAGTGTTCGACCAGTTGCAGGCCCTCAGCGAATACGCCCGGCAGGCTGGCACCCGGGTTGCCTACGTGAAGCCGCACGGTGCCTTGTATCACGCGGTGGGCAGCGATGCCGAGCTGGCGCACGCCGTCGCTGCGGCGATTGGCCGCTGGGACGATGCCACCTCGGTGCTGGCCGCCCCCGGATCCCAACTGTTGGTGGCCGCCCGGGCCATCGGGCTTGGTACCTGGCAGGAGGGCTTCGCCGACCGCGGCTACGAGGCCGACGGTGGCCTGATTCCGCGCGGCCAACCCGGGGCCCTCATCACCGAACCGGCTGCGGCCGCACGACAGGCGCTTAGCATCGCTGACCACATCGACTCGCTGTGTGTGCATGGCGACACCCCAGGCGCGGTGGAATTAGCCCGCGCCGTAAAGGATGCGTTGCTGCGTGACGGCTGGACGGTGCGCTCCTTCGCATGATTGTTTCTCGCTACGGCGATGCCGCGCTGCTGGTCGAACTGCCGGACTTGGCTGAGGTGCTGGCGCTCGACCAGACGATCCGGGCGCTGCGCGCCGCCGAGGTGCCAGCCTGGCGCGGCGTCGTCGAGCAGATCCCGGCCGAGCGCACGCTCATGCTCTGCGTCCATGATGCCGAGCAGCTACCGGGGTTGCACGCCGCGCTGCTCGGCCTGCCGCCGGGCCGGGCGCTTGCCACCACGGCCGAACACACCGTCACGATTACGGTGCGCTACGACGGCGCGGACCTGGCCGCGGTGGCAGCTGCTTGCGGGCTGTCGATCCCCGAGGTGATCGCCGCACACACCGGGCAGGCTTGGCGGGCGGGCTTCGCCGGTTTCGCGCCCGGCTTTGTCTATCTGATCGACGGCGATCCCCGGCTTCGCGTTCCCCGGCGCGCCCAGCCGCGCCGCGAGGTGCCCGCCGGGGCCGTCGCCCTGGCAGGCAGCTATTCCGGCGTCTATCCCCGCTCCGGCCCCGGGGGTTGGCAGCTGATCGGCACCACTGATGCGGTGCTGTTCGACGTCGACCGGCAGCCGCCGTCGCTGCTCTCCCCCGGCTGCCTGGTGCAATTCCGGGAGGCCGCATGAGTCTGCTGGTTCTGGCCACCGGCCCGCTGTCCCTCATTGAGGATGCTGGCAGGTGCGGCTATGCCCATTTAGGGGTCTCAATGTCAGGGGCTGCGGATCGAGGTTCGGCGCAGCAGGCCAATTTGGCAGTGGGCAACCCGGCCGATGCCGCCGTGATCGAGACGCTTGCTGGCGGCTTGCAACTGCGCGCCAAATCCCCCTCGCTGGTAGCAATCGGCGGGGCACCCACCGTTGCCGAGGTGGCTGGCCAGGCGGTGCCCCGGCTGCGGCCGTTCCCGCTTAAAGCAGGTCAGGAGCTGCGACTGGGGACCTCGGCCTCGGGCCTTCGTTGCTATGTGGCGGTGGCTGGCGGCATCGCTGTCTCGCCGGTGTTGGGTTCGCGGTCTTATGACACGATGTCGCGGCTTGGTCCGCCGCCGCTGCAGCCTGGCCAAGTGCTGCCCGTCGGCCCCGACTATGGCACGCCCCAGCAGGTCACCGATGCCTGGCCGGCGGCCGCCCCGGAAACGCTGGAACTGGTCATGTGGCCTGGCCCCCGGCGGGACTGGATCGCCGCCGACATCACCAAGCTGGCTTGGCGGGTCTCGGCCGCGGCCAGCCGAATCGGCACCCGCCTGGATGGGCCGTCACTTGCTTGGGCAGCAAGCCATCTTGGCCGGGAGCTGGCCAGCGAACCAACCAGGCGCGGCGCGATCCAGGTGCCGCCGTCAGGACAGCCAATCATTTTCGGCCCAGATCATCCCGCCACCGGCGGCTATCCCGTCGTCGGCATCCTCAGCGAGTCAGCCAGCGACGCCCTAGCCCAGGCGCTGCCGGGGCAAGCGATCCGGCTGCGCCCGCTGAGCTAAGAAGTGGCAGGGAATCGGCGCTTGGGGGACCGACCGCAGCTGCCTGCATGGCTGCAGGCTGACTTGCTCGTCAGGCTAGGTTCGCTGCTAGTCGTAGCGGTAGATGCCGCGGCCGGTTTTGCGGCCTAGCCAGCCTGCCCGGACGTACTTGCGCAGCAGCGGGTGTGGCCGGTACTTCGGATCGCCGGTCTCGGCTTGCAGCACCTCCATCACCGCCAGCACCACGTCGAGACCCACCAAGTCGCCCAACGCCAGCGGACCGATGGGGTGGTTGGCCCCAAGCTGCATCGCGGTATCGATGTCCTCGGCGCTGGCGGTGCCCGCGGCAAGCACCTCAATGGCTTCGTTGATCATCGGCACCAGGATCCGGTTCACGACAAACCCGGCTGCCTCGTTAACTTCCACCGGGGTCTTACCGAGCTGGGCGGCGATGTCGTTGACGCGGGCCACCAGTTCTGGCGGTGTCTGGGCGCCCTCGATCACCTCGACGAGCTGCATGACCGGCGCCGGATTAAAGAAGTGCATCCCGATGACCGGGTGCTGCAGCCCGGTACCGATTTCGGTCACCGACAGCGAGGAAGTATTGGTTGCCAGGATCGCATCGGGGGCGCAAAGTGCATCTACCTGCTCGAATACGGCGCGCTTGGCCGCCATGTCTTCATAGATCGCTTCTATCACCAGCTCGCAGTCACCCAACTCGGCGATGCTGCCGGTGGCGAGCCGCTGCATGGTCGCTTCGGCCGCAGCGGCGTCGATCTTGGCTTTCGCCACCAGCTTGTCTTGATTGGCCTGGATTCGGGCTTTGCCCCGTTCGGCCGCCCCGGGCAGCGCGTCGCTGAGGATCACCTCGAAACCTGGAGTGCGGGCAAACACTTCGGCAATACCGGCCCCCATGGTTCCGGCACCGACAACTCCCACCAACATTTCGTTTCCTCCTACTGATCCTGGAACGGCGCGGGTCTGCGCTTCTGTGCGAAGGCCGTCATCGCCTCGGCCTGGTCGGCGGTCTCGAAACACGCCGCGAATGCCGCAGTCTCGGCCTTTAGTGCGGCATCGATGTCGAGCGAGGCCCCGGCGGCGATGACACCTTTGGTGGCGCGCACCGCTATCGGCGCCTGGCTAGCGATGGTGGCGGCCAGTTCGTGGGCCGCGGCAAGCAGCTGGTCGGGTTCGTGTACCGCGTTGACCAGCCCCAGCTCTAGGGCGCGGCTCGCGTCGATCTTGGCACCGGTGAAAAGCAGTTGTTTGGCTTGGGCCTCCCCGATCAGGCGCGGCAGCCGCTGAGTGCCGCCGAAGCCCGCCGGGATACCCAGCCCCACCTCGGGCTGCGCAAAGACCGCCTTGGCGCTGGCGAGCCGAAGGTCGCAGGCCAGCGCGAGTTCGCAGCCGCCACCCAATGCGAACCCGTTGACTGCGGCGATCGTTGGCATCGGCAGGGTCTCTAGGGCGCGAAAGACGCCGCTGCCAAGGGCACTGAAATCAGCGGCTTCAGCCTGGGTGTAGTTGGCCATGCTGGCGATGTCGGCTCCGGCGACGAAGGCCCGGCCTGCCCCGGTGACGATGAGCACGCGGGGCAACTGCGCTGCCACCGTTTGCAGTACCTGCTGCAGCTCGGTGAGCACTTCCCGGTTGAGCGCGTTCAGGGCCTCGGGCCGGTTGATGGTCAGCGTGGCGACGTGGTCGCTTACCTGGTAGTCAATGAATCTCATCGCTGCTCATCCTATTAGGTGCAGCCTCACCGCAATAGGTGTTGCAGGCAATAGCTGCAGGCAGCTACAGCCCGCCCGCAACTAAGCCAGCCCATACCGATTTACGCAACAAATATTTTGCAATGAAACCCGTAGTCAGGCTGACCTTAAAGCCCTTGCTTCGGCTATTTAGCGAACGCATACTGGTAGCAGGACAGCTTCTAGGAGGACTGACATGACCAACAACCATATTAATTGCACCGTTAGTGAATGCTCCTTCAACCATGATGGCTGCGCCGCGCCAGCAATCACCGTTGGCGGCTCCGGCTGCTCGACCTTCATCTCGCTCGGCGTCGTCGGCGGCCTGTCGAAACCAGCTAGCACCGTTGGCGCTTGTCAGCGTAACGACTGCAAATTCAACAATCACCTGATGTGCTCGGCCACCGATGTGGTCATCGGCAAGACGGTAGATGTGGCCGACTGCCAGACCTACGTCGCCGTTTAGCCCCCTATTGCGATCCATCCGGGAAGGCTCCCACCCGTGGGGGCCTTCCCGTCGTCAGCCCGAGGACAACACGCCGTCAGGCCTCACTTAAGTGTCAATTAGCGCCAGAAAAGCCAGCAAATCGAGTTGCTGCGCACCAGCATCAACAAAAAACTCAGCGTTATCGTAGGTAGGCTGAATCACCATCTCACCATTGGTGTTAATGAACCCCCAACGATCCCCAACCGCAATCGGAGCCAGACCCTCATTAAAAGAGCGCACTTGATCGTAGGTAGGCTGAACCACCATCTCACCACTGGTGTTAATGAAACCCCAACGATCACCAACCGCAACCGGCGCCAGACCCTCATTAAAAAGCCGCACTTGATCGTAGGTAGGCTGAACCACCAACTCGCCACTGGTGTTAATGAACCCCCAACGATCCCCAAACACAATCGGAGCCAGACCCTCATTAAAAGAGCGCACTAGATCGTAGGTAGGCTGAATCACCAACTCACCACTGGTGCTAACGAAACCCCAATACTCGCCAAGCAAAACCGGCGCCAGACCGTCAGTAAACCAATAGGCGTAATCGTAGGTAGGCTGAACCACTAACTCACCACTGGTGTTAATGTAACCCCAACGCTGACCAACCGCGACCGGCGCCAGACCATCATTGAACATACCAGCCCCATCGTAGGTAGGCTGAATCACCAACTCGCCACTGGTGTTAACGTAACCCCAACGATCCCCCACCTGAACCACTGCCAGGCCGTCGTTAAACAAACCAGCATCATCGTAGGTAGGTTTAACCACCAACTCGCCACTGGTGTTAATGAAACCCCACCAACCATCAATTCTGACTGGCGCTAGGCCTTCATTAAATAAACCGACATCATCGTAGGTAGGCTGAATTACCATCTTGCCGCTGGGGTTAATGAAACCCCAATGATCATCAGCTCTAACCGGCGCAAGACCATCTCTAAACGAGCCAACGTTGTAGTAGCTAGGTTGAACCACAAAGGTTCCATCCGGATCAATATACCCAACACGATCCCCAACCGTAACGGCAGCTAGCAGCTGCTTAGCTGAAACAGGTGACGAACTCTGGCCAGCAGGCGGGCTCACGACAGGAGAAGCAGTGGAGCTAGTTTCGGAACTGGAATCATTCGACGACACCAGCCCCGGATACACAACCAACACCACCAAAACAACAACCAGGACCAAGGCGAAAGCCACCCCGGCGATCGCCCAAGCCAAGCAGCCGCTACGCTTCGGCGGCACCGGCCCAACCGGAGACTGACCAGGAGGCATCGCCCCAACCGGAGGCTGACCAGGAGGCATCGGCCCAGGTCCCGAACCAGCAACCGGGCTATAACCAAAACCTTGCTCAGGATGCGACCCGCCAGCACCTGGCCCAGGATGCGAAAACTGCGACATCAACCAACCTCTCAGCAACCACAGCGGAACCGAAAACCTCACGCGAAACTGCAATGCACCATCCATCTTGCCGCACTGGAAGTATTAGCGTCAGCGAAGCCCAATAACCAGCAACTGCGAACAAGCTGTGCTGAGCAAGCAAAGGCGGCAATGCCCTACTTGCACGCTGCCAACAACATACCCCGCAACACCAGCGGCGCGTTGCCAGCAGGGCACGGGCCACGAGCACAGCTCACCAGCTGCACTTGCTTAGACGTCCAATAGCATCATCAATACCCGCAAGTCGACCTGCTGCGCACCAACATCAACAAAGGGAAAAACACCATCGTAAGTAGGCTGAACCACCAATTCGCCACTGGTGTTAATGAACCCCCAACGATCCCCCACTTGAACCGCTGCCAAACCTTCGTTAAAAGAGCGCGCTTCATCGTAGGTAGGCTGAATCGCCATCTCGCCACTGGTGTTAACGAACCCCCACTTACCATCAACCGAAACCGGAGCTAGGCCTTCACTGAACCAACCAGCCGCAGTGTATTTAGCCTCAATCACCCACCCACCGGTCGTATTAATGAAACCCCAACGATCCTGCTGTCGAGCTGCAGCTAGGCCTTCACTAAACCAGCCAGCCTCATCGTAGGTGCCCTGAATCACCAATTCACCAGCAGTATTAATGAAACTCGCCCGACCATTTGCCGAAACCGGTGCCAGGCCTTCGCTGAACCAAAGTGCGCCATCGTAGGTGGGCTGAAT
>PDWJ01003006.1_pt1 | contig 21541 bp, 13 predicted proteins | sample 1430881 | NCBI WGS metagenome assembly PDWJ01 (sample SAMN01162460, study PRJNA174530) | Oral metagenome, whole genome shotgun sequencing project. | biome: Marine environment; feature: Marine mammal; material: Swab sample of the gingival sulcus; isolation source: swab sample of gingival sulcus... | reverse complement strand
TGGAGCTCGGCGAGGATGCGCTCGACGGCTTGCAGACGGTCCTGCCAGCCCGCCGTCGACACGTCCACGACGTGGACCAGGACGTCGGCCTCGGTGGTCTCCTCGAGGGTCGCCTTGAACGCCGCGACGAGCGCCTCGGGCAGGTCCCGGATGAAGCCCACCGTGTCGGTCAGGACGACCTCGACCTCGTTGGGGAAGCGCAGGCGGCGTGTCGTCGGGTCCAGGGTCGCGAAGAGCTTGTCCTCGGCCAGCACCTTGGCGCCCGTGAGCGTGTTCAGCAGCGTCGACTTGCCGGCGTTCGTGTAGCCGACGATCGCCGCGACGGGGACGTGCGAGCTCGACCGGTTGCGCCGCCGCTGTTGGCGTTGCTTGCTCAGCTTGGCGATGCGCTTGTTGAGCCCGGTGATTCGGTCCTTGGCTCGGCGCCGGTCGATCTCGAGCTTGGTCTCGCCGGGGCCGCGCCCGCCGATCCCGCCCGCGAGCCGGCTCATCGCGACCCCGTGCCCCACCAGGCGTGGGAGCGTGTACTTGAGCTGCGCGAGCTCGACCTGCAGCTTGCCGGCGGCGCTCGTGGCGCGCTGGGCGAAGATGTCCAGGATCAGCTGGGTGCGGTCGATGACCTTCAGCTCCACTGAGTCGGCGATGCTGCGCACCTGCGCCGGGCTCAGATCCTGATCGAAGACGACCAGGTCGGCGTCGTGATGCATCGTCGCGAGCACCAGCTCCTCGAGCTTGCCGCGGCCGATGACGTAGCGCGGATCGGGCTTGCGGCGCCGCTGAACGATGGTGTCGACCAGCACCACGCCGGCCGTCCGCGCGAGCTCGTGGAGCTCGTCGAGCTGCGCCTTCACCTCGCGCGAGTCGACCGCGCCCGGGGTGACGTGGACCGCGATGGCGCGGACCTCGCCCTGCCGCGACGCCACCGTCCTCTGCGTCTGGGCGAACTGCTCCTCGAGGTCCGCGATGAACGCGTCGAAGTCTAGGGTGACCTCGCCGATCGGCGTCGGCGCCATGGTCTCCCACAGGTCTCCGGTCGGCGTCGGCGGCACCAGGTGCGCGATCTCCAGCGTCGTCGCGAGCCCATCGGGGCTCGGCTGGATCACGCCGATGAGATCGAGCTGGAGCAGGCTCAGGTCCGTGAGGTCGTCGCGGGTGAGCCGCTCGCCGAGGACGTGGGTGTGGAGCAGGCGTACCCCGCGGAAGCGGCTGCGCCCCGCGCGCCCCCGCCCCAGGTCCGGCATGAAGAGCTTGTCGGTGTCGCCGACGATCACGTGCTTGATCCGCCCCCGCCGGTCGATCAGGACGCCGATCTGGCGGTTCAGCTCGACGCTGAGCTGTGCCATGTAGTGGGCAAGCTCCACCGTGACGACTTGGTCGCTGGGGACCGCGCGTCGGAAGATGCGCTCGAGCGCGTTGCGCTGGGCGGCCTTGAGGCCGGAGAGCTGACCGGTCACGCGGGTACTGATGAGGTGCCTCCACTGGTCGGCGCGCTCGTAGGCTCAGCAGGGAAAAGCGGCCAAGCGCTTCGCGGCCGCGGACGGTACGCGGGCTCGCGCCGGCCTGCAAGCCCGATCGACCGGGCGCCCAGCTCGGACGCGCCCGTCCTGCCCGCCGAACCGTCGTTCTTTAAGGAGAACGCCTTCTAACGTCTTGATCTTACGCGTGTTTCCGGGTCGCCACGGCGCTTGTGCTCGCGCACCCCATCGCCCATCATGGTGCCACGATCGAGCCAGGGCGGTCACCGCGCCGCGCACCCCCTCGGCTCACCGTCGCCCGCGGTTGAGGCCACCCTTGACTTACCGTGTAGCGACCCCTATACGCCGGTGATTCGCCATACCGGGTCCCGACCGGCAGAGAGAGCAGCCGTGAACAACCTGTCGCCCAACTTCAGTATCCCCGCGCGCCTGGTCGTCGCCACGACGCTGGCGGCGCTCGGAGCCACCCCGGCCCTCGCGCAGAACGCGACCAAGCCCGGCGTCATGTCGCTGACGACGACGGACGAAAAGGCCGACCTCGACGGCGACAAGAAGTGGTCGGCGTCGGTGAGCATCGAGACCTCGATCGGGATCGGCACCTTCTTGTCGGAGCCGCATCGCCAGAGCGCGGTGTCGACGACGTTCGTGCCGAGCTTTGGCTACGATCTCGGCCACGCGATGTCGCTGTCGGCGGGCCTGTCGGTGACCTGGTACCAGCTGCTCGGCTTCGGCACGCCGCTGAGCGAGCACGACGTCCTGATGAGCGACGTCAGCGTCGGGTTCAACCACGGCTCCATCTGGAAGCATGAGGGCTCGGGGTTCAACCTGTCCGGCTCGCTCTCGTTCTTCCTGCCGACGTCGCTCGCCAGCCAATTCCAAAACCGCCTCTTCACCCTCAAGCCCAGCCTGCGGGCCTCGATCCCCGTCGGCCCGGTGACGTTCGGCTACACCCTTGGCTTTGGTAAGTTCTTCAACCTCACGGCGACGCCGACCGTGGACTGCGAAGACTTCGACAACCCCGACGAGTGCATCGCTGGCCGTAGAGACAACCCCGACTTCGGGTTCGAGAGCGTGCGTCGCGGCGCCGAGGTCTACCTGCCTGGCATGGGCACCTCGAGCTTCTACGTCCAGAACGCCTTCAGCGCGCGCTGGGGCATCGTCGAGGGGCTCAGCCTCAACCTGGGCATCAGCATCTTCAACAACTTCGGCGTCCGCTCTCAGCCCGAGGACGGGTTCACCAACGCACACGCCCAGGCCGGCCGCGCCCAGGTCGATCGCCTCGTGTCGTCTCTGTCGCTGAGTTACCAGCTCCTCAAGGAGCTCTCGGTCGCCACCTCGCTGGTCACCGCGACCGCGCGCCCCTTCGGCGCCGACGGCAACGACTTCGTGATCTTCGACTTCAGCCGTGCGGCGTCGAACATCACCAGCTGGAACATCTCGGTCACCGGTTCTCTGTAGCCTTGCCTTCGGCGGCCCCGCGGCCGCCAGTACCTTTCGCTTCATCCGGAGGTCCCCAGAAATGAAGCTCGGATTCAGCTCGCCACCTGCATGGCGGCTCCTCGTGTGCGTCGCGGCCATCGGCCTGGCGACGAGCGGGTGCGTCGAAGACGTCGGTCTGGTCGACCGCAGCTCGCCCAATAAAATCGACAAGAAGCTCTTCGAGGGCACGTGGCTCTACATGACCACGACCATCGACGTGCCCTTCAGCTCGGCGGTCAGCTTCGTGGGTGAGCAGCCCTTTTTGGGCGGGACCCGGAAGGTCGTCTTCGACCTCCAAGAGAAATGGCTCATCGCCTACCCGGTGATCGAGAGCTTCGAGGGCACCGAGTCGGACTGGAAGACCCACTCCATCCGCAAGTACTGGGACCCCGATCACCGCGACGAGTTCATCGAGCTCTACGTCGGTCCCCCGGTGGCGCGCTGGCCGGTCGAGAAGCACTTCGACGTCAAGCGGAACTACAACGCCTTCAACGGCGCCCAGTCGAACGAGATCACCGAGAACACGGTGGATCGTCCCTGGTACCAGCGCGACTACGTGCGTATCGCCTGGCACCAGCAGGGCATCACCGACTTCTTCTTCTCGCTGCGCTCCGGCGGTGAGTCCTACTACGTGGGCGAGGAGAAACCGGGTGATCCCGACGAGATGACCCTCGACTACGACGGGGGCTACTTCGATTTCGTCGTCCGCGCCTTGGCCACCTCGGCGGGCCAGAACCGCTGCAGCATCTATGGGTTGAGCCCCTACGACTGCACCACCGCCGAGGTGAAGGTGCGTCACTCCTTCCGCCGGATGGACCATCGCCGGGATTACGAGCCCATCCGCTACCACAACGAGGAGCACCAGGACCGCTTCGGCTTCTTCGCCACCGAGCGCCCTTCCTACGATTACGACTGGGGACCGTCGTACCTGGGTCAGGTCGCCTTTGCCGATCGCTGGAACCTGTGGATGAACACCTACGACTTCGTCAAGCCCACCGATGAGGCGGGGGCGGAGCTCACCATCGGCTGCATGGTCGACAAGGACTGCGACCGCGCCGCCGGGCAGCGCTGTCAGAAGGACACCGGCTGGTTCGACGAGGGCTACTGCGCCACCCCGGTGGCGCGCCCCTTCGACCAGCGCGGCTTGCGCCCGATCATCTACCACCTCAGCGCCGACTGGCATGAGGACTACAAAGAGGCCGCCTACCTGGCCGCCGACTCGTGGGACGACGTCTTCCGCGACGCGGTCGCTTGGCTGCTGCTGTACGAGGAGAAGGGCGTGGCCCGCCCTCGCGCCTGCGAGTCCCACGCTGACTGCGCCAACCCGCACCTCCTCGCCGATGTCACCGTCCCGGTCGTCTACGATGGTCTGCCCTGCCACGCCGACACCGACTGCGGCACGGGCACCTGCGACGCCGGCAACTACTGTGCCATCACGCGCACTTGTGACGCCTCCAGCCCCTGCGCGGCCGGCCAGACCTGCACCGGAGGCGTCTGCCAGGAGGGCGGCTCGCCGGCGCTGCGGCGCCTGGGCAGCCGGACGGTCCGAGGTTCGAGCGTCATCTACGGCAACGCGGCGACCGTCGTGACCCACGACAACTTCAGCAACGCGATGCGCGGCGCGCTCCCTTCGGGCGCCGCCTACGTCCGCTTCGTCAACCTCTCCCCCGCCGACGGCGCCCTCGGCCTGTCGGTCGGCGGCACCCCCATCGAGGGCGGCGCCTTCGACGCCAGCCTCGACTATGATCCGGCGGACCCTGCGACCGCGCCCTTCATGGCCGCGATCCCTGCCGGCTCCGCCCTAGACATCTCGGTCACCTCGGGTGGCGGCAACGTCGCCTCGACTTCGGCTGATATCGTCGCCAACGCCCAGTACATCGTCGCCTACAATGGCGCCGACATCATCGTCGCTGGCGCGGCGTTCAACGCGTCCTCACGCGGCATCCGCCTCATCCACGCCGCCAACGGAGAGTCGCAGCTGGACTTTGCCGTCGAGGGTATCCGGCTGGCCGAGGGGGTCGCCTACCGGACCGCCACGGACTACTACTCCACCGCCGGCGCCAACCAGCGCGCCTCGGTGGTCCGCGCCGGCGCGCGCGGCGACATCTCCTGCTTCGTCGACGACACCGTCGGCACCTGCGTCGGCTGGTCCGAGGACTTCGGCGACGCCGATCGCGACCGCCAGCGCCAGATCAAGGAAGGCCTGCCGGAGATGTTCGTCCTGTGCGAAAACCGCTTCGACGCCATCGCCGCCTCGGCCACCTTCGGTAGCGACGCCGAGCGCCGCGCGCACCTCGGTGACGCACGCTACACCCGCAATAACGGCTACAACCCCTGCGGCGACCCGGCGCTCGTGCCCCACCCCGAGGCCCTCAAGAAGGTCGGCGACGCTCGCTACTCCTACTTCTACTGGATCAACGAGCCCCAGCGCTCTGGCCCCCTTGGCTACGGCCCGTCGCTCGCGGACCCGGAGACCGGTCAGATCATCGTCGGCAACGCCAACATCTACGGCGGCGCGATTCACACCTACGCCCAGTACGCGGCCGATCTTCTCGACCTGGTCAACGGCGACCTCGACACCAGCGAGGTCATCGCCGGCGACTACATCCGCGAGTACATCCAGTCCAAGACCCAGGCCGACGACGCCGAGGTGGAGGCCGTCGTCGGCGCCCTGAGCACCGTCGTCGACAGCGGCGCGGGTCACGATCATGATGGGCACCTGCATGGCCTCGACCTCGACGCGCGCTTCGACAAGTACGGCAAGGGGATCGACACCGCCTACGACCGTGCCAAGGCCATGAACCTCAAGGCCCCGCGCCGTCAGCACCAGGACTGGGAGTTCCCCGAGCTCCACGAGTTCATGCGGGATCCCGAAGCTTACGCTGCGCGCCTGAAGGCCTCGCTGCCCGCGGTGGACCCGGCGGCGTTCCACGAGCGTCTTGGCAAGGTGCGCGGCACCTGGCTCGAGGATCTGCTCATCAACAACGAGATCAGGCTCGCCGCCGACTACATCGACCCCAATGGCGAGATGAGCCCCGACGAGCTCCAGCGGGCGCTGTCGCCCGCCAGCTGGTCGTCGAAGTACGCCCTCGAGCAAGAGCGCCAGCGCACCCAGCTGTTCGCCAAGAACAACATGTACATGGGTGAGTTCGTCGACGACGCCCTCTACGGCATCGCCAAGGATCTCAAGGCCCAGGGCTACGAGGGCGACGCGCTCCGGCTCAAGGTGGGCCAGCTCATCCTTCGCGGTGTCCTCGAGCATGAGGTCGGCCACACCGTCGGCCTGCGCCACAACTTCTCCGGGTCCACCGACGTCTTCAACTTCTTCGACGAGTACTACACCATCCGCGAGCAAGAGCTGATCCTCTGCCAGGACCAGACCTGGTGTGACGACACGGCCGGCAACGTCTGCGCCACCAAGGCCTGCGCGACGGACGCCGACTGCTTCGCCGGCACCCTCTGCAATAGCAACGTCTGCTCGGCGCCCGCCGCTGACGGCACCACGACCCTCGTCGAGACCGGCACCTGCTCCACCCCCGTCGACGACATGCCGCCCTGCACCCAGGACCAGCATTGCGGCGCCGAGGGCAACATCTGCTTCGAAAACCGCTGCTACAGCCCGCGCGAGCAGTTCGTGCCGCGCTCTTGGATGACCGACCTCGAAAAGGCCAACCGGCGCACCGAGTATCAGTACACCACCATCATGGACTACGGCGGCCGCTTCAACTCGGACTTCCAGTCCCTGGGCAAGTACGACTACGCGGCCATTCGCTACGGCTACACGCAGCTGGTCGATGTCTACGAGGACACCGCGGTCCTCGACGAGCGCATCGAGCTCGTCGCCAACCAGACCGGCAGCTCACCGGCGCAGTACTCCTTCTACAAGAACGCCCGCAACTGGCCGACCCGCGGCACGGGCTTCTTCCACGCCTTCAACTACCTGTCGAATTACATCGGCGTCGAGGGCAACCTCAAGCGCATCCCGACCCCTTACTACCTGGTCAAGGGCCAGACGGACATGTCGGTCAACGACGTGCGCGAGTACCTCGACCTTGCGTACATCGAGGTGCCCTACGCGTACTGCTCGGACGAGTTCCGCGGCAACATGGGCTGCTACTACTTCGACCAGGGCATCGACATGGGTGAGATGGCGGCCGGCGCCACCACCTCCCTCGAGGAGTACTACATCTTCGACGCCTTCAAGCGCGAGCGCCTCTACTACGGTCGGTGGGGCAGCCCCTTCGGCTACTACGCGCGCCTGATGGACCGCTACTACCGGATCCTCGGCGACGTGGGCATGTACTACGCCCTGTATGACAACCTCCTGTTCCGCTACTCCTGGTACCAGCAGTGGAAGGACATGCCGCTCGGCGGCCGCGGGATGGAGCAGGCGGCCCTGACCGCCTTCGACACCCTCAAGGACGTCATCGCCGCGCCCGCACCGGGCTCCTACAAGTATGACGCCAGCGTGGGCGCCTACACCAACATCAGCCTCGAGTCCGGCGCCGCGGGCGCAGACTTCGACGTGCCCTTCGGCGTCGGTCGCTTCCCCTACACCCAGTTCGGCTCCGACCTTGGCTACAACTACTGGGAGCACCCGCTGTGGTTCGGTAGCTTCTGGGAGAAGCTGGGCGCGCTGGTGACCCTGACCGACTCGACCGCCTACTTCGTCGACACCGCTGTCGGCGAGCAGCTCGACATCGGCGTCGGCACCTCGCTCGGCTTCAACACGGTCTTTGCGAGTGAGATGAACAACTTCCTTGGCGGCATCGTCGCCGGGCAGCTCGACTTCTACGCCGGTCGCGAGATCAACGACAAGTATGTCCCGCCGTCCAAGTCCGGGCGTGATGTGCAGCATTCGCCGGTCGAGCCGGCGCTCAACAACTTCACCATGAAGCTGTACGCGGCGCTCTACGGGCTGGCCTTCCTCCCGGCCGGCTTCGACCCGCAGTTCATCGACCGCTTGGCGGTCTTCCTTGAGGGCGAGGCGACCGAGTACGAAAGCGGCCCGGGCGCAGGCCTGCCCAAGTACCGCTTCGAGGATCCGATCGGGGGCAAGGTCTACGTCGCCTACGGCACCAACTACGGCGAGTTCGGTACGGAGAAGCTCGACGCCGCCGCCGAGCTGGTTCTGCGCGCTCAGGACCTCGCCGATGACTGGGCCGACGAGACCGATCCCGCCATGAAGGCAGAGTACGCCCGTCGTATGGGCGAGGTCCGCGAGGTCCTCGATGTCCTCCGCATGCTCAACAACGTCTACGGCACCAGCACGCTGGGCTTCTAAGGGAGGCGACGACGATGACTGACATCTTCAAGCAGCTATTCCGTGTCTCGTCGCTCCTGTGGCTGGCGGGGATCCTGGCTGTCGGCGCCTGCGCCGATCCGGAGGAGATCGACCGCGTCCAGCCTGATCTGCTCGAGAAGGCCGCGCTGACCGACGGCGAGTACTACGCGTTGACGACGGTCGTCCGCGCGCCCTACGCGTCCAGCGACTACTTCCCGGGCCTGCAGGGCACGCTGCTCCGCGGCGTGTGGGAGATCGAAAAGGACTTCCTGTACTTCTACCGGACCTACGAGTTCGTCGAGGGCGTCGAGGCCCAGGGGCTGCGCGACGACGCCGACAAGCCCCTGCTGGACGCGGACGGCAACCCGGTGACGTACCAAAAGACCCTCGACGATGGCACGGTGGTCACCGCGACGCGCTACGTCTATCGCTCGGCGCCGCAGCTGCGCTTCCCGATCCTGGGGCACTACGACGTGCGCCGGACCTACAACCCGATGACCGGCGAGCCCACGAACGTGCGGGTCGAGGACGCCTCGGAGAAGTTCTGGTTCGAGCGCGACTGGATGCGCGTGAACTTCGGCGTCAACGACAACCTCAACCACGCCGTGATGTGGCCGACCCACTCGGCGAGCATAAGCACCAGCGGCCAGACCAGCGTCGCCCAGGTCAACATCTACGAAGGCGAGGAGGGGCCCGAGGACATCAAGCTCCGTGTCGAGGACGACGGCGCGTACTTCGACTTCGTCGTCCGCGGCTTCTCGACGGCCCCGCGGACGTTCCTCTCCGGCTGGGGTTTCGTGCCGACCTGCCTCTTCTTCCCCTGGTACACGGGCGCCTACTACGAGTGCGACGAGGAGGAGATCCACGTCCGCGCGTCCTTCATGAAGGTCCCCCAGGACAACTCCTACAAGCCGATGCAGTTCGACGACCACCTGCTGAATAAGTTCGGCTTCTACCGGTCGTCGCGCATCAAGCACGATCAGTTCTACGGCCGCACCTTCACGGACGCGCTTCGTTACATCCGCCGCTTCCGCGTGTGGAAGGAGTACGTCACCGACGCGAGTGGCAAGCTCGACTACGCCCAGATGGAGCCGAACCCCATCGTCTACTACCTGTCCGAGGACTTCCCGCGCGAGCTGCTGCCCGGCGCCCTCGATCTGGCCGACCAGTGGAACGAGCCCTTCATGGAGGTGGTCGAGACGCGGATGAACAAGGAGTACGAGGGCCGGATGTTCGTGCTCTGCGAGAACAACAGCGCGGAGCTGGACGCGGTGCTCGCCGCCAACCCCGACGCGCTTACCGCCGAGACCGACCCGCGGTGGTGCCAGGACATGGACAAGGTCAAGCGCATGGGCGACTTGCGCTACAACCTCCTGGTCAGCGTCAACGATCCGGTCCAGTACGGTCTGTACGGTTACGGCCCGATGCACTCCGACCCCATCACCGGCGAGACCATCCACGCCAACGCGTTCAACTACACGGCGAACATGCGCCTCGGCGCCCGCAACGCCGTCGACATGATCGAGTACGCCGCCGGCGTGCAGAACTTCCGCGACATCACGCAGGCCCGTCACATCAAGACCTCGGTCAAGGCCGACAAGCTCGCCGGGACTCAGGGCGCCCCGCGCTCGTTCGCGGGCGCGGACGTCGCTCAGCTGCAGCACATGGCGGACCTGGTGGTCAGCCCCGAGGTCTCAGCCGAGCTGACCCACGTCGGCTTTGACGAGGTGGACACCAACATGGCGGCGGCGCGGATGAACCGGCTGCTCCAGACCGACGAGTTCGATCACCTGTGGCTCAACGCCGACATGGCGGCCATCGCCGGTCTCCCGGTCACGGAGCTGGACGCGGACCTGACCCAGGTGACGGGTTCGGACTTCTTGTCGAGCATCGTCCACCCGGCGCGGATGGGCGACGAGGGCCAGCTCAAGTGGCAGCTCGAGTCCGACATGCTCCATGGCCAGGCGGCGGTCTGCATGGGCGACCACTTCGACGACTCCTTCCGCGGCCTGGCCCTGGAGTACAAGGACAGCTACGACGACGCCATCTGCACGAGCCTCAAGGCCGAGATGGACAACGGCGCCGACTACGTCTTCGACTTCGAAGCCTTCAAGGAGCCCGGCGCCGACTGCTCGGCTGGCGCGGACGCCTGCGGTGAAAACCAGGTCTGCCAATTCCTGGACCAGGGCGAGGTCTCGGGGTCGTACTGCATGACCCCCTGCAGCGCCGGCGCGCTGCTCCAGCAGCTCCGCGACGAGCTCCGCCGCGTCAACCAGATCAGCCAGTTCGAGTACTGGGATCCGAACGCCCTGTACACCGACACCAAGGACGCGCGGGTGCTGGCCAGCCAGCTCGCGGCTCGCAAGATCATCGAGGCCCGCCGCGAGGAGGTCTTCCTCGAGCTCTACGACCGCATCTGGTCGACGGTGGCGATGCACGAGGTCGGTCACAACCTGGGCCTGCGCCACAACTTCGCCGGCTCCACTGACGCCCTGAACTTCTTCCCCGAGTACTGGGACCTCAAGGGGGGCGACGACGGCGGCACCTGGACGCCTCATAACCTGTGGGAGAGCGACACCGAGAGCCAGGTCGTCAACCGCATGCGCGAGTTCCAGAGCACCTCGATCATGGAGTACACCAGCGCGTTCAACGCTCGCTTCCAGGGCCTTGGTAGCTACGACCGTGCCGCGATCCTCTATGGCTACGGCAACCTCGTCGAGGTGTTCAAGAGCCCGCCGGCCTATGGTGACTGGGAGCGTTACCTGGCCGACCCCAGCGACACCAACCCCGACCAGTTCTCCCTGTCCCAGCGCCGCGAGCAGCCGCTGGCGCGCGCCCTGCGCAAGGTTCACCACACCAACCTCCCGGCGATGTTTGGCAGCGTCGCCAACATCTACGAGCGCGAGGTGGTGGATGCCGAGGCTGTCGCGAACCTCGACAAGCCCTGCGACCAGCACGACAACCCCTATGACGACACCGTCTGTGGTGAGGCCGGCTCATTCTGCCAGCCCTTCCCAAGCGGCTTCTTCTGCACCAAGCCCGACATGGTCGAGGTGCCGATGCGGTTCTGCTCGGACGAGTACAACTGGACCTCGCCGACCTGCCAGACCTGGGATGAGGGCGTCGACTCCTTCGAGATCATCAACAACTCCATCGCAGACTACGAGGCCTACTGGCCCTTCCGCGCCTACCAGCGCGACAACGCCCTGTTCTCCCCCTCGACCGGCTACTGGCGCCGCGTGCTCTACGACATGTACGGCTGGCGCAAGCACTTCGAGCATTGGGCCTTCAACTACGCGCGCTACAACAAGCGCGATTGGTGGGAGACGCGGTTTGGCGTCCCGTGGCACCAGGACCCCAACGGCGGCCTCGGCCAGACCATCTCGATGATGGCGTTGTTCGAGCATCTGGCGAACATCTTCGGACGTCCCAACGACGCCTACTACGGGTTCAACCAGGAGCGGGCGATCTACGAGCCCGTCATCGACAACGGCCGCAACACGTACTGCAACGTCTTCCAGATCCGCGAGGATCAGGGGGCGCGCCCGATGTACCCGAGCTACGACTTCAGCGGCTACATGTACACGCCGGCCCGCGCGGGCACCTTCTATGACCGCCTCGGCGCCATCATGTACATGACCTACCCGTACTCGATGTTCACCGTCGGCGTGGACAAGTCGTACGACATCAAGCGTTTCCGCATGAACTTCGCCTCGGTCTGGCCGCAGCGCATGCAGAACATCCTCAGCGGCATCATCGCCGGCGAGCCCGACCTCTTCGGCTGGTGCATCGAGCACGAGGGCACGGAGACGCCGAGCGACGTCAACATCTGCACGGAGGACCCGGTCCGGGTGAAGCCCAGGATGTGGTTCGGCACCGAGAGCGAGCTCGACGCCCACTACGCCAACTGCAAGCCCCTCAACCCCGAGCCCGAGTACAGCTTCCCGACGACCCAGTACCGCCTGCCGGCGCTCGCGGCCATCTACGGCTACGGCTGGATGAGCTACACCTTTGACCGCTCGTTCATCGACCGCAACCGCGTCTGGCTCAAGGGCGACGGCTCCGACATCACGATCCCGGACGGCTTCGAGACCATCGAGTACACCGACGCGTTCTCGGGCAAGACATACGTGGCCAGCTACGACCCATCCGAGGAAGATCCCTACAGCGCGGTCAGCGCGCGCGACGCGATCCCAAGCCCTGACGAGTCGGGTGTCCTCGGCCACAGCTACTGGTCGGCCGCGCGTCTATTGGCCCTGGCCAACCATGAGCTGGCCACCACCTTCGGCGGCAACCTCAGCGAGCTCGGCAGCGGCTACCAGTACAGCGTGCTGCAGCAGACGATCGGCCGCCTGGAGATCCTGCGCGGGCTGTACCGCGCCTTCGACTTCGGGTTCTAGCCCTACCTGAGGCTCCGACGCGGAGGGTCCGCAGCCACCAAGCTGCGGGCCCTTTGTCTTTGGGCCGCGGCGCCCGGCTAGGCGTCGCTTGGCGGCCGCAAGAAGACAAAGCGGACCCCCTCGCCGCCCCGGTCCGGGGGCGCCTTGACGACCTCCCTGACGTGGCCCCGCAGGCCCTTATCGAGCCACTCCCCGACGGCCTTCATCAGCACCGCGTCGCCGATGCTGTGCAGGCCTCGGCCGGTGATCACCTTGACGACGTCAAGCTCGTCTGCGCGGGCGCGCCGCAGGAAGCGTTCGAGCTCGGACCAGGCGCGCTCGCGGCTCTTTCCGTGCAGATCCAGAGACCGCTCCTCGACCACGCGGCCGCCCTTGATCTGGCGCGCCAGCGTCCGCTTGCTGCCGTGGGCGCGGGCGCGTCGGCGGGCCTTGGGCGGCGCCGCGGCCTGCTCCGCCTCGCCGGTTGGCTCGTTGGCGCCTGCCAACGCAGCCATCGCTTCGGCGAACAGCGCGTCTTCGCGGGCGAGCTCACGATCGACCGAGTCCGCGGGACGAGCGGTCACCGTGGGAGCTAGAGCCCGCCGTGGGGGCGCCTCACCGGTGGCCTCACGCATCAGGGCGTCGAAGTCAAGGTCGTCCTCGCCGCTGTTCCGCGCGCCTGGCTCCGCCAGACCCAGCTGCTGCATCGCGCGCAAAAATTCCTCGTCCTCGTCCTGTGGCCGTCGCTTCGGCACGCCCCCCTCCTAGGCTGCGCAAAAGGTGCCATGACGGTATACACGGCCCTAAGGCGACCCAGCCAGCGGGCGGCAGACCACGCCCCTGATGGACGAAGTCGCCTCGATCGCGCGTCGCCTCAGTCGACCGAGGACCACGATATGAGCAGGATCTACGGGCTCAACGCCGTCGAGGAGCTGATCGAGGCCGCGCCGGGCGCCGTCGCGGGGGTGCTGTACGCGGGCGAGCCTCAAGGGGCGGTCGCGCAGGCGATCGAGCGGGCGCGCGCGGCCGGTCTCGCGGTGCGCCGGGTCGCGCCGAGCGCGCTGCGATCGCGATCGGGCCGCCGCGGAGGTGCGAGCCTTGGCGCCGATCTGCGCTCTGCGCCCAGCTTCGATCTCGACGACCTCGCCCTCGAGCCCGCGCCCCTGATCGTCGCGCTCGATCAGGTCACCGATCCCCACAATCTCGGCGCCGTCATGCGATCGGCGGCGGCCTTCGGGGCGGCGGCGGTGGTGGTGACCAAGGATCGATCCGCCCCGCTCAACGACGCGGCGGTGCGGTCGTCGGCCGGTGCGGTGGCCTACGTGCCGCTGATCCGCGTGACCAACCTCGCGCGGGCCCTGCGGCGCCTCGGCGCCCAGGGCGTGTGGACCGTCGGGACGGCCGCCGATGGTCCGCAGACCCTTTGGGATCTGGATCTGACGCCGCCGACCGCGATCGTCTTGGGCGCCGAGGGCAAGGGCCTTAGGCCCAACGTGCGCAAGCGCTGCGACCTCGTCGCGGCCCTGCCGCTGCCCGGCGAGGTGGGCTCGCTCAACGTCAGCGTGACCGCCGGCATCGCGCTGGCGGAAGCCGCGCGACAGCGCTCGGGGCACCGATGACAAAAAGGCGTGCGATCGGGTGTTGACAGGCGGAAAGGAGCCTCCTATAAGCCAGCCTCCGTTGAGCGGTGCGGTTCGCCCACGAGGCGCTGGCGTAGCTCAATTGGCAGAGCAGCTGATTTGTAATCAGCAGGTTGCGGGTTCGAGTCCCACCGTCAGCTCACAAAGCTCTTTCACAGTCAGAGATCGTCGATGACGCACTAGCGACAGCGTCCATGGGGAGGGGTGCCCGAGCGGTCAAAGGGAGCAGACTGTAAATCTGCCGGCTTACGCCTACGTAGGTTCAAATCCTACCCCCTCCACCCCCCTGGCCTTCGCCAGCTCGTCCGAAGAGCGCGCGGGAATAGCTCAGTTGGTAGAGCATCAGCCTTCCAAGCTGAGGGTCGCGAGTTCGAGTCTCGTTTCCCGCTCCAACGTGCCCATCGGATCCTGGCGTGCGCGCCTCCAAGCCTGCGTAGCTCAGCGGTAGAGCACATCCTTGGTAAGGATGAGGTCACCGGTTCAAGCCCGGTCGCAGGCTCCACGCAGTACCCCCCCTGAGGTTGGGGGGTAGCGTCTCGACACTCTGACCTCACAACCGCAACGCCGACTATTCCGTCCAGGCGCCCCACGCTACGGCGCCCCGGGGCCAGCTAGCGAGGCACACGACATGGGAAAGGCAAAGTTCGTCCGCACTAAGCCGCACGTCAACGTCGGCACGATCGGCCACGTCGACCACGGCAAGACGACCCTCACCGCTGCGATGACCAAGACCCTCGCCCAAAAGGGCATGGCGCAGTTCATGGCGTTCGACGCCATCGACAAGGCGCCCGAGGAGAAGGCCCGCGGCATCACGATCTCGACCGCCCACGTCGAGTACGAGTCGGACAACCGCCACTACGCGCACGTCGACTGCCCCGGCCACGCCGACTACGTCAAGAACATGATCACGGGCGCCGCCCAGATGGACGGCGCGATCCTGGTCGTGAGCGCGGCCGACGGTGCGATGCCCCAGACCCGCGAGCACATCCTGCTCTCGCGTCAGGTCGGGGTCCCCTACATCGTGGTCTTCCTCAACAAGGTCGACATGGTCGACGACGAGGAGCTGCTCGAGCTGGTCGAGCTCGAGGTGCGCGAGCTGCTCGACAAGTACGAGTTCCCGGGCGACGACACGCCGGTGGTCATGGGCTCGGCCCTCAAGGCCCTCGAGGCGGACACCTGGGACCACCCCGACGCCAAGTGCATCCACGAGCTCGTCGCGGCGCTCGACAGCTACATCCCGCAGCCCGAGCGCGACATCGACAAGCCTTTCCTGATGCCGATCGAGGACGTCTTCTCGATCTCCGGCCGCGGCACCGTGGTCACCGGGCGCGTCGAGCGCGGCGTCGTCAAGGTCGGCGACGAGATCGAGATCGTCGGCATCAAGGACACCCGCAAGACGGTCTGCACCGGCGTCGAGATGTTCCGCAAGCTGCTGGACCGCGGCGAGGCCGGCGACAACGTGGGTTGCCTGCTGCGCGGTGTGAAGAAGGACGAGGTCGAGCGCGGCCAGGTCCTCGCCAAGCCCGGCACCATCACGCCGCACGTCAAGTTCAAGGCCGGCGCCTACATCCTCACCAAGGAGGAGGGCGGGCGCCACACGCCGTTCTTCAACGGCTACCGGCCGCAGTTCTACTTCCGCACCACGGACGTCACGGGCACCTGTGACCTCGCGGACGGGGTGGAGATGGTGATGCCTGGCGACAACGTCAACATGACCATCAATCTGCTGACCCCGATCGCCATGGACAAGGGCCTCCGCTTCGCCATCCGCGAGGGCGGCCGCACCGTGGGCGCCGGCGTCGTCGAAGAGATCATCGACTAGATTCGGAAGGGCGGGACACCGCCTTCCGGCACAGACCGGGAGGTGGTCCCCCTGAGGGGCCACCTCCCTTGTCATGTCTGAGCTGGATCCAGATCATTGACGAGGCGCCGTCTGGCGCATATGAGGCCGCAGGCCCACAGGCTCTTCAGCCGACGCCTCGTGAGCAATCTGGTCACACGGCAAGACCGACAGACCGACCGCCTCGACTCGAGGGATACCGACATGGCTAGGCCCAAAGCTGGAAAGAACCGCGTGATCGTGACCCTCGAGTGCACCGAGGCTCGCGGCCTCGGCAAGCCGCCGAGCCGCTACACGACCATGAAGAACAAGAAGAACAACCCGAAGCGGATTGAGCTGAAGAAGTACAACCCGTTCCTTCGGCGCCACACTCTGCACCGCGAGACGAAGTAGAGGCGTTGCTCGGCCGGGTGGCCGTCCCCTCGGGGGGGCGCTCGGGTCAGTCCCGCGAGCTCCCGGCCTGGGTCTTGCAAGACTTATCGCTTGACAGCCAAGGGAGCCCTCCCTATTTTCTCGCCGCTCTGCCGCTAGGGGCCAAGAAGGCGGGGTGACCCGGGCCCGGGTCACCCCGCTCCACACAAACCCCCGCAGGCCGCACCATGAGTGTCGCTCGTTATGTCAACCTCAGCTTCGTGGCCATTGGGCTCCTCGCCTATCTGGTCCTGTCGAAGCTCTTCTCGTTCATCATCGAGATCTTCGGCACCGGCGCCAACATGGCGCTGATCGGGCACAACTTCCGCCTGGCCGATCTGCTCGGCATGGTCGCGGCCGTCGTCATCGCCGTGGCCCTGCGTCGCAGCGACAAGGTGTCGACCTACTTCATGGAGGTCGGCAACGAGCTGTCGAAGGTCACCTGGCCCTCGTGGAGCGAGACCAAGCTGTCGACGATCGTGGTGATCGTCACGACGCTGATCATCGCCCTCATCCTGGGTCTGCTCGACCTGGCTTGGGGTTCGCTGTCTTCGCTCATCTACGGCTGAGTCGCAGGCCGACGACGGAGATCGAGGAGGACGCGAGATGGAGTCGGACACCGAGATGAAGTGGTACGCGGTTGGGACGCTCTCGGGCTACGAGAAGCGCGCCCAGACGCTGCTCGCCGAGAACATCAAGAACAACAAGCTCGAGGACAAGTTCGGCGAGATCCTCGTCCCCACTGAAGAGGTGGTCGAGCTCCGAGGCGGGGTCAAGCGCACCACCCAGCGCAAGCTGATGCCCGGCTACATGTTCATCCAGATGGTCTTGGACAACGTGACTTGGCATCTGGTCAAGGACACGCAGAAGATCATCGGCTTCATCGGGGACGACAAGCACCCCAAGCCCATGAGCAAGCGCGAGGTCGCGCGCCTCACCGCCCAGATCGAAGAGGGCGCGGTGCGGCCCAAGGCCAAGCAGACCTTCGAGGAGGGCACGTCGGTGCGCGTCATCGACGGTCCCTTCCTCAACTTCAACGGCGTCGTCGAGGAGGTGATGCCGCAGAAGCAGAAGGTGCGCGTGCTCGTAAGCATCTTCGGTCGGGCTACCCCGGTCGAGCTCGACTACATGCAGGTCGAGAGGAACTAGTCGACAGACTGTACTGAGCAGGGTCGGTCGAGCGCCTTCACCGCGGTGTGAGCCCGCCACGGCACACGCGGGAGCCCGACGGCCCGGGAGACGACAGATGGCGAAGAAGATCACCGGATTTATCAAGCTGCAGGTCCCGGCCGGCAAGGCCAACCCCTCACCGCCGGTCGGGCCGGCGCTGGGTCAGCACGGCGTGAACATCATGCAGTTCTGCAAGGAGTTCAACTCGCGCACCCAGAAGAACTTGGGGTCCATCATCCCGGTGGTCATCACCGTGTTTGCGGACCGCTCCTTCTCCTTCATCACCAAGACGCCGCCGGCTTCGGACCTGCTCAAGAAGGCCGCCGGCATCAAGTCCGGCTCAGGCGTCCCCAACCAGAAAAAGGTTGGCAAGGTGACGATGGCCCAGGTGGCCGAGATCGCCGAGATCAAGCTGCCCGATCTCTACGCTTACGACGTCGAGACCGCCTGCCGCACCATCGGCGGCACGGCGCGCAGCATGGGTATCGAGGTCATCGACTAGCCACCAGACGAGCTGCTCCCCCGGTGACGGGGGCTGGCAGGAGGCGCCCGGCGGGGCCGGGGCCGATCGCACTGCCCGAACAGGAGACAACAGATGCCCAAGCACGGCAAAAAGTATCGCGCGGCGACCGAGAAGGTCGAGCGCCACACCCGCTACGACCTCCTCGACGCCGTCAAGCTCGTCAAGGAGACCAGCTACACGACGTTCGACGCGACGGTGGAGGTGTCGGTGCGCCTCGGCGTCAACCCGCGCCACGCGGACCAGATGGTCCGCGGCGCTGTCGTTTTGCCCCATGGCACGGGCAAGTCGGTCCGCGTCGCCGTCTTCGCCAAGGGCGACAAGGCGCGCGAGGCCGAGGAGGCCGGTGCCGACGTGGTGGGTCAGATGGACCTGGTCGACAAGATCAAGGAAGGCTGGCTGGAGTTCGACAAGGCGATCGCCACGCCGGACATGATGGGCACGGTCGGGCGCATCGGTCGGATCCTCGGGCCGCGTGGCCTGATGCCCAACCCCAAGTCCGGCTCCGTGACCTTCGACATCGCCCAGGCCGTGAGCGAGGCCAAAGGCGGCAAGGTCGACTTCCGCGTAGAAAAGGCGGGCATCATCCACGCCGGCGTGGGCAAGGTGTCGTTCTCGGCCGACAAGCTCGCGGCCAACATCCGCGCGCTCTACGACCGGCTCATCAAGCTGAAGCCGGCGACGGTCAAGGGCACCTACGTCCGTGGCATCACGATCGCCGCGACGATGGGCCCGGGAGTCAAGGTCAACGAGGCCTCCCTCGAGGCCGGTGTCGCTCACTGAAAACAGGAGGCTGGGGGGCGAACGCGCCCCGGCCTCATGCTGCGCGGCGGGCGCTATCCCGCCCGCGTCTGTATCGACAGGCGCGACTTTGATAGGTGGTGTCCGGTCCTTTTCGGGTCGCTGATTGTCAGAGAAGTCGGCGGGCGGTGAGCCCTCAATCCAGCCGCGAGTTTGCGGTGAAGCCGGCGGAGGCGGTCGCGGTCGACGTCAAGGACCCAGATTTCAGCCTCTCGTTCGAAGCGCCCCTCGGGGCCGAGGAGCGGTTGGCGACGCGGACAGGCCTGGCACCAGGGCAACGAATTGGGAGTCGACGGCGACCCCGCCACTGACCCCCAAGGAGGAAGGATGAACCGACAGGAGAAAACCGAAGAGATCCAACGGATCGTCGAGCTCCTGGACGGCGTCCAGCTGATGGTTCTTGCGGAGTACTCCGGGCTCGACGTCTCTGAGATGGTCGAGCTGCGGCAGGAGCTGCGCAAGGTCAACGCCCGTGTCCGCATCGTCAAGAACACGCTGGCGAAGCTCGCGACCGAGGGCTCCGAGTACAAGGAGCTCCACCCCCACTTCAAGGGGCCGGTGGCGATGACCTTCACGGCGGAGGATCCGGCAGGCACAGCTAAGGCGCTCGTCCAGTTCCACAAGGCCCACCCGAAGCTGGAGATCAAAGCAGGTCTCCTCTCTGGTGGTGAGATCCTCGACGTCAAAGGGGTCGAGGCCCTCAGCAAGCTGCCCGGCAAGGACCAGCTTCGGGCCATGCTACTCGGCGCGATGGCCGGCGTGCCGCGCAACCTCGTGTCCCTGCTGTCCGCGCCCGCGCGGAACTTCGTGGGGGTCCTCGAGGCGCGTCGCCGTGACCTGGCAGGCGAGGCCTAGAGGCCGCGCCGACAGCCGCATCCAACAGTTTCGAACTTCTGAGAACGACACACTTTCCTAAACGGAGCACAAGACAATGGCTGATATCACCATCGATCAGGTCAAGGACTTCCTCGGCAAGCTCACCGTCATCGAGATGGCGGACCTCGTCAAGCAGCTCGAAGACGCTTGGGGCGTCTCCGCGGCCGCGCCGGTCGCTGTCGCCGCGGCGCCGGGGGGCGGCGGCGCCGCCGAGGCTGCCGAGGAGCAGACCGAGTTCGACGTCATCCTCACCGAGATCGGCTCCTCCAAGATCCAGGTCATCAAGGCCGTCCGTGCGATCACGGGTGCGGGCCTCAAGGACGCCAAGGCCATCGTCGACGGCGCCCCCTCGCCCCTCAAGGAGGGCGTGACCAAGGAGGAGGCCGACGACGTCAAGGCGAAGATCGAGGCCGCCGGCGGCAAGGTCGAGGTCAAGTAGCCGACCCCTAGAGGGTGGCGGCGGTCCCATACGCGGGGGCCGCCGCCGACCTGTATCGAGCGCATGTCTCGAAAGTGGCCACTCGTCGCGGGCCACTCTAATAGAGCGCGATGACCCCCGGGTTGGCTCAAGGAGGAACCGTGGCTTCACGCACGCAGAGAGATCTTCGGCTCCGAAAGGACTTCGCAAAGGTCCCGAAGATCATCGACATCCCGGACCTCATCAGCATCCAGAAGAGCTCTTACGAGAAGTTCCTCCAGGCCAGCGTTTCGCCCGAGAAGCGCGAGGACGTGGGGCTTCAAGGGATCTTCAAGAGCGTCTTCCCGATCCGGGACTTCAACAAGACGGCCGAGCTGGAGTTCGGTGATGAACGAGCAGGAGGTCTACTTCGGCGAGATCCCGCTGATGACCGACAACGGCACGTTCATCATCAACGGGACCGAGCGCGTCATCGTCTCGCAGCTCCACCGGTCACCCGGCGTGTTCTTCAACCACGACAAGGGCAAGACCCACAGCTCGGGCAAGCTGCTCTACAGCGCCCGGGTGATCCCGTACCGCGGCTCGTGGATCGACTTCGAGTTCGATCACAAGGACCTGCTGTACGTGCGGATCGATCGTCGTCGCAAGATGCACGCCACCGTGCTGCTGCGCGCCCTGGGCGACTCCGCCGAGGACCTGCTGTCGATGTTCTACGCGACCGAGCAGATCCGCGTCAGCCCCGATGGCCGCTTCTTCCGCCAGATCGACTTCGACCTCATCCAGGGGCAGAAGGTCTCCGCCGACATCCTGCACCCCGAGAGCGGGCAGGTCGTCGTGCGTAAGGGCAAGAAGCTCGGCCGCGCGAACATCCGCCGCCTCAAGGAGGCCGGCGTCGCCGAGCTGGAGCTCACCGAGGAGGAGCTGTACGGCAAGGTCTTCGCGACGGACATCATCAACATGGAGACCGGCGAGGTCCTGTACGACTGCAACGAGGAGATCGACTCCGCGGTCATCGAGGTCATCAAGGAGGCGGGGATCGAGGACTTCGAGCTCCTCTTCATCGATGCCCTCAACGCCGGCCCCTACCTGCGGGACACCCTCAAGGCCGACAAGATCGTCACGCCGGACGAGGCGATCCTCGAGATCTACCGGCGCCTGCGCCCCGGCGACCCCTCGACGGTCCAGCAGGCCCGCACCTACTTCAACAACCTCTTCTTCAACGAGGCGCGTTACGATCTGTCCGAGGTC
>PDWJ01002619.1_pt1 | contig 21545 bp, 12 predicted proteins | sample 1430881 | NCBI WGS metagenome assembly PDWJ01 (sample SAMN01162460, study PRJNA174530) | Oral metagenome, whole genome shotgun sequencing project. | biome: Marine environment; feature: Marine mammal; material: Swab sample of the gingival sulcus; isolation source: swab sample of gingival sulcus... | reverse complement strand
AATTCGGCTGCATAGGTTCGTTTTTTAGTTGTCATTAGTTCCTCCGAAAAAAGTGTACGCTGCTTTTTCTCTTTGTCCACTTTTTCGGGGGAAGGTCATTGACGGTTAAAGAGGGAAAGAGGGCGCCTCGGCTGTGTCAGAAGGAGCCGTTTATGATAGTCCACATCAGTTGTAAAAGTGCAAGATTCGTACCCATGGGTACAGTTTGTATAATTATCTGTAAAACATGTATAGTTTGAGTAATGGCGATTGACATTTGAACCTCTTTGTAAGATTTTGGCTTTTCCTACAATTATGATTCATGCTATCGCCATTGCCACCCGTTCGTTAGCCGAAACTAAAGTAACCAAAAAAGCAAACATCCCCCTTTCAAGTCAATGTTGAGGAATTATTTTTTATGAATCAAACTAAGGTTATTCGTGAGCTATTGGGTATACGAGATTTTAGATTAATTTGGCTGGGTGTCCTTTTTTCACAAATTGGTGATTGGATACAGATTACCACACAAGGCTGGTTGGTTGAGGATATGACCAGTTCTGCACTAGCTGTAACAATTGTCACAGCTAGTGGTATTATGCCCCAGCTAATTTTTATTCTAGTTGGCGGTGTGGTTGCTGATCAATACAATAAAAAATCCATTATGCGTATATTGGTTATGGCTCAGTTAGCTATTTCAACCCTGTTGACTGTTCTGATCATCAACGGGTTAACAAGCATCCTTATCCTCTCTTTACTTTCCTTTGCGTTGGGTATTTGTGCTGCTTTATGGCAACCTATCTACTTGTCGTTCATTCCCGAACTAATCCCCAAAAAACTGATGGAAACTGCTATGGGAGTGAGTTTGGCCTCGTTGTATTCAGCCCGCACATTCGGGCCAATTCTAGCCAGTATGAGCATTGCAATATTGGGCATACGTAATACCTATATCTTTAATACAATTAGCTTTCTCATGCCTCTTATTGTTCTGTACCTCATCCAAACAGATGGTACAAGTGTAAAATCAAAACGGGGGGCGCTTGTTGACCTGGTTGAAGGGAGTAAGGTTATTGCAAAGGATAAGGTACTGTTTCCTTTATGGTTATTGTGTGTGGGGTTGTCACTAGGAATTTTACCAATTTTTGCCTTGTTACCAGTTTTTAGCAATGATGTATTAAAAACAGGGGCAACCGGACTAGGTATATTAATGGGTATCGGTGGCGCAGGCCAATTGTTGGGAGCCATAAGTATATCTATTTTAGGACAAACACATAGTTCTCACTATGGGAAAAAACAGATTTTCGGATATATTGTAATCGGCTGTTTGGTATGTATCTTTTCGGTTTCGCAAACAATATTAATTTCATCCATCGCTTTTGGATTTTTTAACTTTTTTCATGGTCTTTTATCGCCACGTGTCAATACAATTGTACAACTCTACGTAGTGCCGTCACGACGAGGCCGTGTCCAAAGTCTATTCCTGTTTACATTTGGACTAGTTCCTATTGGACAAATTGCCTTGGGCTATATGGCTGATTTACTTGATCCTCAAACAGCGATGTTCATCCCGTCATTCACCTTTATGGTAATGAGTAGTCTAATGCTGATATTGGCACCTCAGTTGTCTAACTTTGAGCTATAACTCAAAGCGCTGAACATTTAAAAATCAGTTGAAAAACTGTGTCAAATTGATGTGAACGGATATTGCCTAACAAAAATGCCAATTCAGGTAAGCGGCTGCCAGACTCAGGGGCAAAGACAAATTGTCCGTGTAATCCCCACATTTACTTAGCGGCCAACGGGATTTGCTCCACAGGCCAACGGTCAAGGTAAAGACTATTGTCAGTGAAATGAATTTGGTTTTTCGCTAAATAGTGTAATGTCTTGTGAGCTGGTTGTTTCGATACTGCAGCCAGCCACTGCAAAATGAGGCAAATCCAACAGTTGGGTTAATGTTGCTTCTTCAATCCAATGAATCACGGTATGGATGCCCTGTTTTACAGCGCGGGCTGCATCCAATGCCCGATTGACAAGGGCAGAAAGTAAGAGTAAATTATTAATAGAGTTGTTCCTATTTAAAAAATCAGGCAAACTCCAGGTTATAACAACTGGAGAGACCACATGAGTATAAAAATACGTGATGACCGTCATTTGCGTTCGCTGACAGGCGTCTCGCAAGCACAATTTGAGATTCTGCTAGATGCATTTACGATGACCTACACAGAAATACAGTGGCAAGCTTATCAAGCAGGTTTAGCAGCAGGAACCCGCAAACGCCGACCAGGCGGAGGCAAAAAAGGTGCGTTGCCAACCATGCAGGATAAACTGCTATTTCTGCTCTACTATTTTAAGGTGTACCCAACCTTCGATGTGCTGGGTACGCAATTTGACATGTCTCGGTCAAAAGCGAATGAAAACCTGTACAAGTTAGTTCCTATTCTGTATCAATCCCTGGTTCACCTGGATGTCATGCCCCATCGAGAATTCGCCACACCACATGATTTGTTAGAAGCATTTGATGGCATTGATACGATTTTGATTGACGTGACAGAAAGAGACCATCGTCGTCCACAAAATGAGCAAACACAACGTGAGCATTACAGTGGTAAAAAAACGACATACGATTAAAAACACAGTCATGTCCACTTTGGATAAGGTAATTCTTTTTGTTGGCAAGACGTTTGTTGGACATACGCATGATTACACGATGCTCAAAGAGGAGTTCCCACCAGAGAAAGCTTGGTTCGAGTTTGTGCAGGTTCTGGTTGATTTAGGTTATCAAGGTATTCTGACTGATTATGATGGCGATGACATACAAATACCGCATAAAAAGCCCATCGATTCAGGAATCACAAGAAGTCCTTTGATGACGATGTTATTGGCATTGCTGCTGGACTCTGGAATTTCAATCTTTATTATTAAGGAACAACTCTAATATTCATTAGGGTCAACTTGCTTTGTAATGGTTTGGAAGTCTTACAATACGGGTTGATCCTTATTTTTTCAACTCTTTAGCACACTATTTGATGAAGAGCCAGTTAGGATTGTTACACAACTGTTACATAGCCGTTACATGATTGTAACATTGATGCGGTACAATTTTTTCGGTTAAGGAGTTAGACATGTTTATTCGAAAAGAGAGATTTATATTGTTTATCTTACTCGCTATTTTCGTTATTTCTATAACGGTGAATGTTCATGTAGCAGAAGAGTCATCTCTCTACGAGAATGATGTATCTCTTTACGAGAATGATGTGTTGGGGGTTTCCTTGGAGTATCCAGTTGGATATCAAATTGTTGAACAACAATATCTCAGTGATGATTATGGTTTTTCACTCGTTGATTCAGAGAAGACTCCTGTATTAGACATAAACTGGATACATGGAAGCAATCCCCAGCAACAAAACCAACTTATAGAAAACAGTATCATAGATTTTCCAACCATTTCTATTGAGCGCACCTCAGTTCAGATAGACGGCCAATTTGGAACAATGCTTGCTCCAATACCAGGAACAGAGACCAATACCCTAATCTATATCTCTGCCAATGAGCGTATTTATACATTGCGCTACTACAAAGAAGCATTAGACGACTTTGGTTGGTCATTAATAAAGAGCGTTCACTTTTATCCATCTCGTCGATCACTAGACAGCTTACAATTGGTTCATACAGATGACGCACTATACATTTCCCCAGAACTAGAAGATAAACTTGTGCCAAGTACTCCTGAAAAATGATCGATGTCAGAATCATCAAGTTCCGCAAACACAACACCTGGAAATGCAATTCAAGCTTTGGCTTCAGGATGCACTACTTAAAAACGATTGTAACTGACTGAGTTCGGAAACTCAGATCGCAGCTGTTTACACCCTTCTTTGTCCCATCGTTTTGGCGGCTGGTATTGCCCGTTTGATACGCTCACGGACGCACTGCTGAAAAAGCTCAACCTGTTTCAGTGAGGCTTCAGCTTGGCCTTTGACCGGCTTGCCCTATGCCAGAGGGGCTGCTTCTTATAAGGTCAACCCAATCTCTTCTGCCAATGCTTTCGCTTCAGAAGCCAGAATTTGACTGCGCCGTGACTTCTGCTGCTTCATCTCATACGCGGCCCACGCCGCCATCGTTAACGCTTGCTCGCGGAAAGCCCCCGTACTATCACCATTGGCTCGCCTCAGATAGCGAATACTCTCCGCGAAACAATCGCCAGGCATACAACTCTTGTCTCGTATGGTAATTGGCAGATCCTTTGGAGCTAACTGGGCAGAAACCAGGCCCAAGCCGTACCAGGCAACACCAAGCATACGTTCGTCTCTCAACAAAATTGCTTTTGAATAAGTTCGTTTGGCGGCAGCCAACGCCTCTATCAGACGGCCCTGCCCCAGCAGTGCCAACGTCGCATAATGAAAGGCTTGGGCTATGCCACGCCACTGCACAAACCGGGAATTGTTGTCAGCCAGCCGGATAACCTGCACGATCTCGATTTCAGCTTGCTCATATTGCTTCAAACCCACAAACGCTGCTCCCAGTTCCATCCGGTAAAACATTTCCTGGAAACGGTCGCCAAGGGTAATAGCAATCGCCATCGCCTCCCGGTAGAATGGAATTGCCTGCTCATAATCGCCACGCAAACAACCTGACCTGCCTAAGTTAAACAACGCCTGCGCCGCTAACTCCTGGCGATCCAATTTCTTAAAGATACGTATCGCTAAGAAAGAAGGTCTGGCAACTTTGCCGTATCTACCCAACCGGTTGTTGATTTCACCCAGAGTGATAAAGCCTAAACCAATTGTCATGAGTTCGACTTTTTCTTGATCCAGATGGTTGATTAAATCTTGCAAGCGATTCAGATAAAAGGCAACATGTGCCTGTTTACCCAAATCAATCGCCAGCATGATCAAGTTGCGTAAAGAATTCACTTGTAAGGTGTTGTCTTTTAACTGTTCACTGAGGGTGAGTGCCTGTTGGGCTTGCTGCTGTGCCCGCCTGGGGTGCCCTAATCTATGGTTTGCCCAACTTTTGTTGAGCAAGGCGTTGGCTAGCAGTAAATCATCTCCGACTAACCAGGCGATTTTTTCTGCTTTGTCTGCTGCGGCTAATGCTTGTTCGTATTGCATCTGATCAAGCAGCACCCCAGATAAACTGGTTAGGGCGATGGCTTGGGCACTTAGCTCACCATCAGCTTCGGCCAATTGGCGCATGTTGTCGTAAGCAACGGCCGTTTCCACCAAACGTGCCTGCATACGGAGAAGGGCAGCAACTTGCTGCATAATCGTGATGCGCCAGCCATTTTGGTGCGGTTCGTCGGCAATAAGTTCGAGAACTTTTTGGAAATGGGACAAGCTCAACTCAGGATTGGAAAATTCAATGGCTCGATTTCCAGCCATTTCATACATCTGTGCTGCTGGAATTTTTTGATGTGCTTTTTCGTAATGCTCAGCGATTAAACCTGAATACTCAGCAACACGCTCTCCACTTTCCTGCACCAACCAATCAGCAACCTGTTTATGATAAGCAGGGCGCATGCGCAGCAGCACACTATCGTAGGCTACCTCGCGCAGCATCTCATGCTTAAAGAGAAAAGCATTACTGCCAGCAAACACAGAAGCGCTGCGTTGAAAGATCAGGTCTCTTTTTTCCAAGGCTTTGAGGGCAGTCACCGTTTCTGGGGCGTGAACGGCCGTTTGAGAGGCAGCATGGTTCATCAAAATCACAGGAGTATCCCAGAACACACGCCCAATCACGGCAGAGCGCTGCAATGTCACCCGTTCCAATGAAGACAGCCTGTCCAAACGCGATTGCAAAACCCCGGTGAGCGTGGCTGGAATACGCACATCAGTCAGTTGTTTTTTCAAAACCCGCCAGGCATCCCCCTCAGTTACAATGACACCATCCTCTATCAACACCTTGACCAACTCTTCAACATAAAAGGGATTACCTGCCGAACGATGAATAATCAAATCCGATAACGCAGGGGGAATATCCGGCAGCTTCCGCAAAATATTTTCAACAAGCTGACTACTTTCTTCGACAGTCAACATCTCTAAATGGACAACACGCTGGGGAACACCCTCTTTAAGCAGCCGGGGATCGCTATTAACGGCCGTTGCTCTCGCCCAATGCGCACGCCGCTCCAACAATTCTGGACGGGAAATACACAAAATCAGCAGCGGGACATCCCGGCATAGCTCCACAAAATTTTCAATAAGATCCAGGGAACCTTCATCCGCCCAATGGACATCTTCCAAAATAACCACTCCGGCCTGATTGCCTGCAAGCGCCTTACGTAACAATAAAATAATATCACCCAGCGTAGCTTCCCTCGTTTTCGGTTGTTCCCACAACGAAAAACCCTCTTCCAAATCCAATCCCAAGAGTTGAGCCAAAGAACGACCACGACAAGACACCCTTTCAGGAGCATCATCAGGAAAATGCCGCCACATCTGTTGGAACAGCTTTTCCTTAACCACTGGAGCCGGATCATTATCTTGAATAGCAAAATAAGTCATAAACAGATTGCGAATCAACGAATAAGGCACCTGCCTCATACTCGGCTCCGTCCGCCCTTTAAGCACAAGCACATCCAAGTCCAGCGTATCCATCCATTTTTCAAATTCATACTTCAAGCGCGATTTACCAATACCTGCTTCACCGACAATGGTAATAACCTCCCCCTTGCCTTGTCTGACTATATTTTGCAGACTATTTTGCAGCACAAGCAATTCTTTATCCCGGCCGACCATGCTCGTTTCTACACCTTCTACACCCCAGCTTTGGTCAGAAAAGACACACGAACGTTCATTTTGAACTAAATAAACTTGAATAGGATCAGGCTTGCCACGTATTTGCATCAAACCCAGAGAATCCATTTCAAACGTGTCATGAACCAGTTGATACGATTCATGAGAGATAAGAATACCCCCTTTCGGTGCCCGATTTTCTAAGCGACTAGCCACATTAACTGGATCACCAATCACAGTATATTCATCACCAGTTCCAATTTCGCCAAGCAGCACTGGACCTGTATTGATACCAACGCGCAAACTCAAAGCATCAAGAGCCGCCAGCACAGCCGTAGCTTCTGGCATATTTGCCACCTCATCTTCAAGATCCATGTGAATTTCAGCGATAAAATCAGCTAGAGCCGTGCGCAAATTCAGAGCCGCCCGAACAGCTCGTTGCGGATCATCTTCACCGGCAACAGGCACGCCAAACAAGCCCATAACACCATCCCCCATATGCTTATCAACCATGCCCCCCTGGTCAGTTATCGCCCGATCCAATCGCTGCCAAAGCAAGTTGATAATATTGAGCATGCGGGTATTGGGTAAAGTTTGCGTAGCCTCTGTAAACCCATCAACTTTGGCAAACAAGATAGTGAGTTGCTTCCGTTGGGTCACGCGATCTTCAGGCAGAACGGCCGTTTCCTCTCCCATCAGCTCCCGTTTTGCCCGTAAAGCAGTCAACGTCACATCAGCTACAGAATCACCCAACAGGGTGCGCTGGCTATCAATAACAGCTATCGCTCTCTCCAGCTTCAGCCGCGCATTCACTCGCGTTCCCTCCATTGCGCAGCCACAGCTTGTTGCCCCGCCTTTTCATAATGAGCGGCAATCATAGGCACAAAAGAAGATATTTGATGGGGTTTCATACGAGTAATCAACCAATCAGCAAGCAAAGCATGCCTTTCTTCAAGCGCAAATGTAGACACTTGCTGATAAACAACGTCATGCAGTAAATCATGGGTAAACGTATACTGAGAACCATCAGCCAATAATGAAGCACGTTGGCGAACAATCAATTCGCGCTGCTCTAATCCAGCTAAAACAGATTGCAAGGTTTCTTTCGATACAGCATTCTCACCTTCAAGAATCTCCAAAATAGCAGCATCCCAAAATTCTCGGCCCACTATCGAGGCAGCTTTCAAGATATCCTTTTCAAGCTCTGTCAACAACATCACCCGCGCAAAATACAAATCTGCCAATGTATTAAACACACCCAGTTCCTCTAATCTACCCAGGTTCACCTGATCACCCTCTTCCCGAAATTGGATAATGTCATCATCATAAAGAAGCCGAATGAACTGCTCCAGATAAAGAGGATTACCTTTAGCACTAAACACCACCAAGTCAGACAAGCGGGATGGCAAGTGAGGCATATTGCGCAAAATATCCGCGACAATGTGCCCCCCCTCAACAGCCGACAGCGACGGGAGAGACAATTTCAGATAAGGACTTAAAGGATCATCCCCCACACCCCATAACGGCCGTTTCTGGAGAAAAGAGGGACGAGCCAGGCAAACAATCATAATCGGCAAATCATAACAATACTCAAGAAGATACTCAATAGCTGCCAATGACGCTTCATCTGCCCACTGCGCATCTTCAAACAAAATGACAATAGGCATATACTGGGCAGACAAATCTGTAAAAAATCGGGCCAAATCCTGCATGCCATACTGCTTCAATTTTTCAGGAACATCTTCCAAATTTTGCACATACGCACTGTGAGAAAAATCAAAACCCAATAATTGCCCCATCACATGTGCTTGTTCTTGCGTGCTAACAGCATGGGTACCAGCACTTCGAGCCACGCCCCTGCTAAATTTCTCCAAGACAACAGACAAAGTACTCCGTTGATGAATTTCAAAATAATTCATAAACAGTTGGCGGAAAGCAGCATAAGGCTGATCTTGCTCACTTTGTTCACTGCGGGCACGCATCAAGCAGACCCGTACCGGCAGCATCTCCAACCAACGTTCAAATTCATCAAAAAACCGAGTTTTGCCAATCCCCACCTCGCCAGTCACAGTCACAACCTGCATCACACTGCTGTCCAACGTCTCTTGAAGCGCAAACTCAATTCTTTCCAGTTCAGGTATCCGGCCTACAAAACCAGCTTTAAAACCATACCCCTGATAAACCTGTGTCTGCAAAGCGCGGGATTTCTCTTTTTTAACTTCATACACCGGCAGCTCATCATCCTCAGAGAGCGACAACAAGCCACCAGATTCCACATCAAACAATCCAAAAACCTGGCGGTAAACATCATAAGTTATCAGGACACTGCCCACTGGACACTGCTTCTCCAAACGCCCTACAACTTGCACAGTATCGCCAACGGCCGTTTGCCCCACACTTTGCCCCACCCGCCTCAACAACAAAGAACCACAGTGTACCCCAATGCGCATCCGAAAATCCGTACGCGGCTGCAACCGTCCCAAAGGGCTGGTGTCCGTAGGCTCCGAAGCCTCTTCATTAAACAGAGATAATTCCAATTGCATGTCTAAAGCCGCTAAAACCGCTCGTTGGGCATCATCCTCCTGAGCAACAGGCACGCCAAACAAAGCCGTTAAGCCATCCCCAGTGTGCTGCTCAATTTGCCCTCCCCAAGATAAGACAACATTGTCAAGACGCTGCCACAAAGCATTCAGCGCATCTCGTACTTGCTCCGCGTCCATCTTAGCCGACATCGCCGTAAACCCAGAAATATCTGCTTGCAACACAGTAACAGTGTCATACTGTTGGATAGAGGGAGCAAATTCAGTGAGGGATGCCTGCTCTTGCAGCGCAGTAACGGCCGTTTCCACCACATCATCCCCCAGAATCCTGCGATGTCTCTCCAAAGTGGCTATTGCCTCTTCCATTACTTGCTGATCAATCACTTTCTCAATCATTTCCATTTATGAAAATCATTACAACCAATCTTGTGGAACAACTTCACTCAATTATATAGTCTTCACTACCTGTTTGCGAAAATACATAGTGACCATCTAAAAATTACTCCCCATCCTTCCTGAGCAAAAGCCACTTGAAACACATCCAACAATTCCATCACCTATTGATAGGTACACACATCGCATCAACTTGCCAACTTACAAACTTCTCACTATACTGCCCGCCGCGATTCAGTGATCGGGAAACAGTAAACCATAAGCCGTTACCAGTACACCGATCACCGACCATGGGAAACAAACATGCGCTTAAAAAAACTTACACTTCAGGGTTACAAAACCTTCGCAAGCAAAACAGAATTTATATTCGATGAAGGCATTACCGCCATCGTCGGTCCAAACGGCAGTGGCAAAAGCAACGTGGCGGATGCAGTACGCTGGGTACTGGGTGAGCAAAGCTACGGCACCCTGCGCGGTAAACGCACCACCGATATGATTTTTGCCGGCAGCCCCAAACGTCCCCGCTCCGGCATGGCACAAGCCATCCTCACCCTGGATAACACCGATGGCTGGCTGCCCATCGACTACACCGAAGTAGAAATCGGCCGCCGCGCCCATCGCTCCGGTGAAAACGAATACCTGCTAAACGGCCAAAAAGTACGTCTCAAAGACATCACCGAACTATTAGCCACCAGCGGCCTGGCGCAGCGCACCTACACCATTATCGGCCAAGGTTTAGTAGACAAAGCACTCTCCCTGCGTGCCGAAGAGCGGCGAGCCCTGTTTGAAGAAGCTGCCGGCATCCATCACTACAAAACACGGCGAGCCGAAACCCTGCGCCGCCTGAGCGAAACCCGCCACAACCTGGAACGCGTACACGATATTCTCAACGAAATTCGGCCACGCATGAATTCACTCAAACGACAAGCACGCCGCGCCACAAATTACCAGCAAATCTCCCAAGACCTCCATCATCTTTTGCGAATTTGGTATGGCTTCAAATGGGAACAGGCCAAAGACGATATTCGTCTCGCCCAAAAGCGTGCCGCCGTCACCGAAAAAGCATGGCAAGACACACGCCAGGAATATCTGGTGCAGCAAAGCAAAATCGATATAATCCGTCGCCGCCTGGTAGATTTACGGGAGAAAACGGCCGTTACCCGGCAGCAGCGAGAAGAGATACGCGAACAACTCGAACAAACCCGCCGCCAAGTAGCCATTCTAAGCGAAAGGCAGCAATCTTTACAGCGTCAACTAACCGATATTGAGCAAGAGCTGCCCGATATAGCCAAACAACACCACACCGCCCAAACTGATTTAGCCGCCGCAACCGCCGATTTAGAAACCGCTCAGGCCAATTTCAACACCAGCCAGGCCGAGCTAACCCAGTTCAACGCCACCTTCCAAAACCAACAGGCCGCCATCAACCGCTGGCAGAAAAAGCTACGTCAGGTCGAACTGAAACAGCGAAACAACCAGACCAAACTAGCCCAAGCCGAAGGGCAATTAACCCAATTGCAAGAACGGCTCAAAGAACAAAGCCAACAAGCCACTGCCAAGCCAACTGAAGAAACCGTGTCATTAGAAAAACGCAGCCAAAAATTAACGGCCGTTTTCCAAGCCGCTCAAAGCAAAAGTGATGAACTACGCCAAAAACGGGATAAAGTCAGCAGCCAGCACCAAGAACTCATTCGTGACCTGAAAACAGGACGCCGCGCCATCAACAATGAGCAAAAATCACTCAACAAACGCCGCCAACAGTTAGCCCGACTAGAAACCCGCGTCGATATGCTGGATCAGATGCGCCACAAAGAAAGCCAAACAAAAGGCAGCGCCCGCAGCCTGGGGCAGCTGGCAGCCCTCATCACCATTCCCGAAGCATACGAAACAGCACTCTCCGCTGCCCTCACCACCCGTCTCACCACCATCATCCTGCCCGACGAGCGCAATTTGTGGCAGCTCATACAAGACAACCCAAAACAAGCATTAACGGCCGTTTCCCTGGATGCCATCCAAGCCATTGACAAACCAACCCTGTCACACCAACACATCATCGGCTGGGCCGACGAGTTAATCACCTGCAATCCAGTTGTGAAACCACTAGTTGACAGGCTTCTAGGGCAAATCCTCATCGTTACCGAGCAGCAAACAGCCTTCCAGCTCGCCCAAGAACTCCCCCCCGGCGGCCTCGCCGTCACCCCAACAGGCTTCATTGCCCACGCCGACGGACTAGTCGAGCAAAACAGCCGTTCCGCGCAAAACAACATCCTCGCTCAAGAAACAGAGTGGCGGGAAACCCAGGCAGAAAGCGAAAGACAGCAAGCAGCATTAGCCAGCGCCGAAGCTGAATTGGCAGAGCAGCAAGCAAACATAGACATCAACCAAAAAAAAGCAGACAAACTGCAAAACGAAGAACGCCGCCTGTCACACTTACTCAACGAAAACAGCCAGCGGCTGTCACAAGCACAACGGGATCTAGATCGGGTCCAGCAGCAGCAAACCTACCTGAAACAACAAGAAGAAAACAAACGCCAGGAAACAGAACGCCTGGAAAACCGCATCCAAACCGTCTCAGCCAGCATCGAATCTCACCGAGCCAGCAGCACCCACCTTGAGCAAGAACTAGAAGAAACACGCGCCGCCTTAGCCGCCCTGCCCGTAGCTGAAGCCCAGCAGCAAAAACAAGTATTGCAACAACAAATCGGGGCAGCCAGCACCATCGTCGCCGGACGCCAGGCCGTGGTAGACAGCCGCCGCGCCACCTTGCAGCAAGTCGAACGCCAGCGGCAGCGGCTGCAAGATCGGCTCAACACACTGCGCCAACAGCAACAAAACACAGCCCTCGCCGACGCAGAAACAACACAAAAAGGCCTGCAAAAAGAACTGGCACGCCTCGATGAAGCCCTCACCCCCTTGCAAACAGAACTGGACAAAAATCAGCGAGAAATGGCACTTTTAGAAGAGGAAACTGCCGACATCAACAAATTCACCCACGAGCGTGAAACCCAGTATACCCAAGCCAAGATTGCCCTCAGTCAAAAAGAAACGGCCGTTGAAGGGCTGCAAGAACGCATCAAAGCCGATCTCGGTATCGTCGCGCTCAGTTACGCCGATGACCAAACCGGCGCCACCCCGCTGCCCATCAGTGAAGTGGTAGAAGAACTCCCCGTAGTCACAACACTGCCCAGCGACATCGAAACCACCATCCAAAACTACCGTGGCCAGTTGCAGCGCATGGGTGCCATCAACCCCGACGCCCCCACAGAATATGAAGAAGTAGCCCAACGTCACGAATTCCTCGCCCAGCAAATCGAAGATCTCACCCTCACCGATAGTCAACTACGCGAAGTCATCACTGAACTAGACAACCTGACCTCACGCGCTTTTGGCCAAACCGTCGATCAAGTCAATGCCATCTTTGGAGAAACCTTTACCCAGCTCTTTGGCGGAGGAGCCGCCCGCCTGGTATTGACAGATCCCGATGATCTCACCATCAGCGGGGTAGACATCATCGCCCGTCTGCCAAACCGGCGCGAACAGGGATTAGGCTTACTCTCCGGTGGCGAACGCTCCCTCACAGCCGCCGCCCTCATTTTCTCGCTGTTGAAAGTGTCCCCCACCCCCTTCTGCATCATGGACGAAGTAGATGCCGCCCTGGATGAAGCCAATATCAACCGCTTCCGTGAACTGCTGCGCGAATTGAGTTTAAAAAGTCAATTTATTGTGATCACCCACAATCGAGGCACAGTGCAAGCAGCACAAACCATCTACGGCATCAGCATGGGTGATGACAGCACCAGTCAGACAATTTCCATCAAGCCGGAAGATTATGTCAAGCAAGAGAAACTCGTTTAGTGCGCATCCATAAATAAGTGGCAGAATTGATGGCTACATTTCAAGCCACCTTTACCCCAGAAAAACAGCGACTAATTCCGAGACAGCCACTTAGCACAGCATCGTCAGGACAGACCCAGCGGGAAACCAACTGTAACCACCAGCAAACACTCATTCAAAATGGCAGCGGCAGACGATCCCGCCACGGTAAATTTATATCATAAACACGCAGCGTTTCGGGATGGAAGAGCCAAGCCAACCCGAGCAGCGGCTGCACCAGCGGAAAATAGCCATAATCCGCACCAAAATGCGCCCAAACCGTGCGCCCAATTAAGTCCGGTAAAACGTAGCTCAACGTACCAATCACAATCGTCATCAAGCTCTCAAACAACAACACGACCACCGACAATCTCCACGCCCAACGTTGCTTCACAATAAAACCAACTGATGCCGCCAGGTAACAAAGCGCAGCTACACCACTGAGGATAGCTGGCACATAGTAAACAACATCCTCTTTGAAAAAAAGCTGGTAAAGCGAGCGTACCCCGGTCGATAAAGCCAACACCGGATACGACACTGCCAAAATCGTGCCAGCCGCCTGAATAAATCCAGCGATACCAGCCTCAGCGGCCGTTTGTCCTTCTTGTTGTTGGTTATCTTCAGTCATCACTTAGCCCATATGACAAAAGAGCAAGAAACAAAGGAGCCAGGAAAGGCTGGGCTTCTTCGTGCCTATGATTCCTGGCCTTCCGTTTGTTTTAGTGCGAAAACGAGAAGCGCACCACCACCGGATCATGGTCTGATACCCGGTGCGGCGAATCATCGTCCGGCAGAGGCAGCGGATAATCAACATTGATGTGCACCGTGTCAACACTGCCCAAGCGGTCAAACAAGTTCTGCGTCATCAAAATGTGGTCGAGGCTTTGCGTTCTGCCCTGATAGATGTAGGTGTAGGGCAATGTCTCATCTTCGCCAAAAATGTCATAGGCATGAGCCAGTCCCGCATTTTCCAATGTGTCTATGGGCAAAGTGTGGTAGAAAGAGTTCAAATCTCCCAACACCACAATTTGGGCGTCGGGATCGGCTGCCAGGATTTGCTGAACGAGCGTCACGTTCCAGGCTGCCTGAGCAGTACGACGCGGTTCGGTGGCCTTTTCACCAGCAGAGAGTGAGGTGAAGTGATTGTTAAGCACGTAAATTGTCTCTGGGTGAGAAGCCAGGTTGACGGTTGTGGTTATCACCAACGGCGGGCGGCTGCTCAAACCTTCTGGCGCAGGATAGGCCGCTGCCCCTTCAATCACAGCTTGATCGCCGCGCACCAGGTAGGCCACGTCGATACCCCGCGCATCAGTGCCTTCAATAAGGATAGGTTGGTATTGGTAAGCAGCCAATTTGGGCAGCGCCACTAAATCTTCCAAAACACCGATGTTCTCCACTTCTTGCAAACCAACAATGGTCGGTGCGCCCATGGCGAGAATAGCCTCTGCCACTTTGTTGAGTTTGTTGGCGTAGGCTGTTTTGCCGGGTTTGGGCGGGCTGGAGGGATGGGGATCCCTGTTGTCGAAAAAGTTTTCGGCGTTGAAGGTGGCGATGGTGATCTCATCAGAACCTGGTTCAGGTATAGGAGTTAACAACCGTTGTCCTGCAACAATCTGCGGCATGTCAATCGGCTCAATTTTGTAGTTCTCGAACGTGTAGGCTAACGGGCCAACCAGTCCAGAAATGCGGTCGCCGCGAGCCGCCGCATATGGCTGAGTGGAGCCATCTTCGTGGGTCATCGACGAGCCATCGTCTGCCATGATGATGTAGCCCACTTCGTCCAAGCGCGTCACCGTGTCTACACCCCACGATTCAGCCACCATGGCCGTTTCGCCATACTTGGTGGTGGGCGCAATGACGAGTGCCGAGCCTTCTAGCGCCACCAACATACCTTCTAGTGCTTCGTTGTAGGCCGCCGCTTCGACCGGGTCAGCGGGCGGGTTGTAAGGCACGGGCTCTGGCAGCGGATTGCCGGTGCTGCTGGTGATGATGGTCACCGGCTCTGGCGGTTGGATGAGCGTCTGACCAGAGGCTTCGCGCACGCGCCCGGTAAGTTGTATCTGGTCGCCAGCTGCCAGGCCGTCGGGAATCATGTCTGTGAAAACGAAGATGCCAGCCGAGGTGGCGGGATCGTCGTCGGTGACCAGTTCTTGTAACCAGAAGCCGCCTAGTTCAGGGAAAACGGCCGTTACCACGCCCTCTGTTGTCACGGTTGTGCGTACGTATGGGGAGGTGTCGCCGCTACCTTGAATGACCCAGATGGGCACGCCGCTGCCCACAAAGGTGAGGAAGGGCTGCGTCATGGCGGGCTGCGGCCACTGGTCGGCGCTGGCTGTGGCGGCAGGGAACTCGACGGTTTGGCCATCTTCTACCTGGACGACGAACTGAACGGCCGTTTCGCCACCGTTGCCAGCCAATTCAGCCATCTGCCACTGGATTTGTCCGCGAGTGAGCTGGCCGTCGTTGAGAATGTTGGTAAGGGCAGCGTTTGTGGGAGGAACGGCCGTTATCACCAGATTCGTCATTGGAGCTGCGGTATAGTTGTTGACAGTCAGCGTATAAGTCAACAGCTCACCCGCCTCAATGCTGTTGGCTGCCACCAGTTCCATACGTAAAATTGGCGGAAAGATTTCCACTATGTCTTCTTGCAATCGGGGCTTCAACTGACGGAAAGAATCATAAAACTCGCTAATCCCCGTAATGCGGTAATCTCGGCCCACATCCAACGGCTCAGCTGTCAACCCTGCCTCTTTTTCCATATAAACCAGCGTGGTATAGCCTTCATCATCAGTCAAATCCACTTCATAAGAGTAGGTAAACTCTTCAATGCGCGTTACCGTCCCTTCAATGGCATTGAGCCGCCCAATCACGGCATCGTTACGGTTGTTGTCTTGAACGGTGATGAGTGTCGGTTCTGGCGCCGCGGCGCCAGCATGGGTAATTTCGATGTCAGCGGGCACATTGGCCGGGACAAGCTCAATGGAATCACGATACAGTTCAATTTCACCCGTCACACGCACCTCATCACCAATGTTCACCCTGACTGCCCCTTTGCCGCCGGGAATATACACCTGGATGCCTCCAGTTTCATCTTCCATGTAGAACTTGGTACCGGTGCCGCCCGCATAAAAACCATCAGTATACATGGTGGCAACACCTTCCACAGTCACCGTGTTGCCCACGGATTCTCGAGCCACATCGACGGGCACTGTGCCACCTGCCACGGAAAGCAGCAATGGTGAGCCATAAGCGCGTAAAAACCCAGCCGCCTCAGCGTAATACCCCGCGACGACTGTGTCGATGTAAGATAGTGGCGCGCGCAAAGTGAAGCTGAGTTCGTGGGTTTCATCGGTAGCCAGGTGGGGAACGGTATACTGATAGCGATGATCTGCCCCCGCTGCCCCGTCCGGCAAAGCCACCATCTCATACTCAGCCAAAACCGGCACAGAAATGACCACATCCGCCACATCTTGCCCCGTCAGATTCTCTACCATCACAGTCATATCAAATTCCGTCAAGGGCGGCACTGTCTCCGGCATGGTCAGATGGATCGCCAGGCGTTCATCTGGCAACGGGGTCTGGTCGCTGCCACTGTTTTGCGGGTTGGGCACAGCCGCCACAAAATCGGCAGCATTGTCACCGCTAACGGTGGCATTCCCCGCTGTCCCACCTGGCAGCCGCTCCAAACTAGAGCCATCACTCAATGCTGCTGCTGGCGAACCGACAAAGTAGCCCGTCGGTGATTCTTCACCCCAGCCCAAGAGGTCTACATCCCCGCCATCAGCATCTCGCAAAATGAGACCCCCTTTTTTCTCTGACAGCGTCTGGTCAAAACGGCCGTCTGCCGTCAAGCCAAAGTCGCAGCCTTCTCGCACCAGCAGCCAGTGACCCAAACCCGGAATCTCAGCATGTTCTGTCCAGGCAAAGACCACATTTTCGTCTTTATCATCTTTGAGACGGTAAACGAGAGTGTAACCGGTCAAGTCAACCGGGTCATGACCTGCGTTATACAGTTCAATGAATTCTTCTTGATTGCTGCCCGGCAATCCCAGCAGCACTTCACTGATGACAAGACCTGCGTCCGTATCAGATGCAGGAGCAGGAGTAGGGGAAAGAGAAACGGCCGTTGCCTCAGCCACCACCTCTTCAGTAGACTCAACCTCAAGTACAGGCATCACCGTTTCAGGCCATGCCTCTTCTCGCTTGCATCCTACAATCAACACCAAAACAATCAAGAGCATAAGAAAAAGCATTTTGAATTTAGACATAATTTTTCCTTCAGGCGCTCCGTCTCAAAAATTTTGTGAGCCGTATTATATGTGAAAGCAAAGAAGTATCCTAAAACAAGGTAAAGTAACCGTCTAAAAATTAGACCTACAATAAAGCATTTTTCATTTTGCCCAGGAAAACCAGCATGTTATAATGCTTTTCCAATTGTGTTCATAAAATCAGATGGAAGCGAGGGAAGCTTATGACAACACAAACCACCGCATCACAAGAACCACCAACTGCTCAAACCAAGCTAGGCTTTTTCAAGACTCGCCGTGGTAGGGCTATTCGGGAAAACTTAACAGCTTATCTTTTCCTCTCACCCGCATTGTTCATCGTATTTACCTTTGGGATATTCCCAATTCTTTTTGCTGGTTATGTTAGCCTCTACAAGTGGCGCATCAAGCAAAATCAGTGGCGTGGTTTAGATAACTATATCAACGCCATGGGAGATCCCGCATACATATTCTTTGGGGTCATCGTGTTAGCACTCGTTTTTGTCGGCATTCGAGCCGCTTATCAAGCCTCAAAACGTGCCAAAGAAAACGAACTCCCCTATTACACACCCCTTCTATCCTTAATCCCAGGCATTCCCATCACATTTGGTCTCGTCCAGATTCTCCTGGCCGCCATCACCTTTTTTGCCTGGGAAGAAGCAATCGAGGCAGGGGAAGCTGCCCGGCTGGGCAATGTGGGACTGGGTGTCGCCTCAATCATCGTTGGCCTTTTGATTAGCGTTGGCACACAAAACTTCATCCGCCGCATGGCACCTCGAAGCCACAAAACAGTCCCAGACTTCACTGTACCCGCGGTCACTGTTTTGCTCACGTTGGGTGCAGCCTACGTCCTTGGACGATTCACCTACCTCACTTTGCTCACCTCAGATCGTTTTGGTATTGCGGTTATTCGCCTCTCATACCTCTTAGGCGCCCTCGCCATTTTGGTCGTAGGCTTTTTTATTTGGCGCTGGGGTTCCCAACAACAATCAAACTTCAAACTCATCCTCTCCCTGATTGCTTCAGCCATCATGATTGGCGGGGCAGTCTGGCTGGCAAATATCTGGCCCGTCATCAGTATGGATTCCGACCCAGATTTTTACCAATCTCTTAGCGTCACCATGTGGTACTCAATCGCCACAGTTCCAGTGCAGTTGGGCGTTTCCATGGTCATCGCCTACTTACTTTATCAACCCATTCGCGGACGGGCTTTTTTCCGCATCGTCTTTTTCATCCCATACATCGCCCCGGCCGTAGCCACCGCCGGTATTTTCCAAGCCATGTTTAGTCTGCGAGGCACCAGCCTGGCCAACCAATTGATGGTGCTGTTAGGCGGGGAACCACAACGCTGGCTCCATGAGCCCAATGCCGCTCTTTCTGTTCTCGGACAAGCATTTGGCATAGAAGCTGCCGCCAACTGGCAGTTTGGCCCCAGCCTGGCACTTCTCGTCGTTATTCTGTACAACATTTGGGTTTACGTCGGCTATGATACCGTTATTTTCCTGGCAGGCTTGGGCGCTATTCCCAACACCCTTTACGAAGCTGCCCGCATCGACGGCGCAGGGCGCTGGTCAATATTTCGCCACGTAACTTTCCCCCTGCTCTCACCCACTACATATTTCCTTTCTGTCATTTCTGTCATTGGTACATTCAAAGCCTTCAACCACATTTTCGTCTTACGACAATCTGCTGCACAAGGTACAGTAGACGCTGCCAGCGTTCACTTCTTTGTCACTTTCCAAAGAGCCTCCCGTTTTGGTTATGCAACCTCAATGGCCATTACCTTATTTGTTGTCATTCTCACGTTATATCTTATCCAAAATCGCATTGCGGAAAGGAGCGTTCACTATGGCTAATTCAACAACTTATAGTAAGCCACCCTGGTGGCGTCGTATCAATTGGGCACATCTCATTCTGTATGTTGTCTTAATTGGTTATGCCCTGATTTCAGTCTTCCCTTTCCTATTTATGCTTGGTACCTCCCTCATGACAACTGGGGAAGCAACATCTAAACGCAGCCTGATTCCTGGTGTAGGTTATCAAGTCGACACCACAAATGACATCACTCCTTGCATTTTGTATACTCGGGATACCTATCTTAACGATGACAACGAAACCATCACCAAAAATCGCTTCATCGTTGATATTCCCGATCAGGCTCTAGAAGCTCAACAATACAGCAATTACAGTAAACCAGTCGTAGAAGATCGTGTCGAGCATTTCCGCATCCCCTTCCTCACCAACTACTGTGCCGCCTGGCAGCAAGGCAAGTTCGGCATCTACATGTGGAACTCCATTCGCATCACCCTGATCACCGTAGCCGGTACCATGATTTGTGCCACGTTAGCCGCTTATGCTTTTGCCCGTATGGAGTTTGCAGGCAAAGAGCTGATGTTTGCTATCCTTCTAGCCACACTCATGATTCCAGGCATCGTTATGAATTTGCCTAATGTGATTTTGGTGACAAAAATCGGAGAGATATTTGGTAGTCAGGGCTGGTTTGCTGAAACGCTTGGCTTCAGTTTGTGTAGTAGTAAAAACTGTTGGATCAATAACTGGCCTGCGTTGACAATTCCATTCATCGCCCCTGCTATCTCCATCTTTTTACTTCGTCAACACTTCCAGACCATTCCTGGTGAATTATGGGATGCTGCCCAAATTGATGGTGCAGGGCACCTCCGTTATTTGTTCCAAATTATGCTCCCACTATCCCAATCAGCCCTATTTGTCATTCTGCTGTTTGCCTTTATTGGTGCCTGGAATGAATTAGCCTGGCCCCTATTGGTCACCACCAATACCGACTGGCGCCCCATTGCAGTTGGTTTACAAACCTTCTTCAATGAAGAAAGTCGTTTGCCACAGCTGCAAATGGCTGGTTCTATGATTGCAATTTTGCCCATTTTGATCATTTACGCCTTTACACAACGCACCTTCATTGAAGGTTTGTCACAAAGTGGGCTGAAAGGTTAGTCTACAGTTTCGGAAATACCACTGATCAAAACTAAATTTTCAATAAGGAGGTGGTGCAGTCAAAACAACACTTCTCAGTTTTGATTTTTGCTTAACAGACGGTACGAAAACAAAACTAAAGTACTGCAAATTACTAAAACACCGTTTATTCGGAGGAGAATAACACATGTCAAAACAAAAACTTTTTATCGTTATGTTATTACTAGCAGCCCTGGCTATGGTCGTTGTTGCTTGTGGTAGCACCGAAGACTTGCAACAACAGGTTGAAGAAGCTGCCGGACAGGTTGAAGAAGCTGCTGGAGACGTGGTCGCTGGAGCTGAAGAAGCCATGGGAGAATCCCAAGAACCAGCTGAAGAAGTAGAAGGATCGACTGAAGAAGCTGCCGAGGAACCAACTGAAGAAGAAGCGTCCATGGGAGAACAAGACATGGGCTACGACATGGATATCTACGGCAACATCGATGAAATCGATCTTGATGGTACAGAAATTGTCTTCTGGACACGCTACGACAGCGGCAGCCGTCAAGAAGAAATGGAGCGTATCTGCGCTAGTTTCAATGCCACCAACGAATATGGCATTACTGTGGAATGTCTCCCCATCGGTCACTATGGCGTTTTGTATGACAATATGATCGCTGGGATAACCACTGGTGAGGTTCCCAACTTGATTGTTGCTTACCAGAATCAGGCGGCTGCCTATGAGGTGGCTGATGGTCTCGTCAGCCTCCAGCCTTATATCAACCACCCAGTTTACGGTTTAAGTGCAGAGGATCAAGCTGACTTCTTCCAATCCT
>PDWJ01003030.1_pt1 | contig 21562 bp, 16 predicted proteins | sample 1430881 | NCBI WGS metagenome assembly PDWJ01 (sample SAMN01162460, study PRJNA174530) | Oral metagenome, whole genome shotgun sequencing project. | biome: Marine environment; feature: Marine mammal; material: Swab sample of the gingival sulcus; isolation source: swab sample of gingival sulcus... | reverse complement strand
TCCTCCTATGGCAACTTCTTCGGTAGGAGCTTTAAATTCAGCATAAATATCCTCGCTATAAGTGCCGTTTGTTACGGTTATTTTATGTTTTCCGTAGCCTAAGCCTGTAAATTTATTGTTGGATTGTGCTGCACCATCGTTTAGTGAGTATTGCCATGTTCCGCTTCCGCCGTTAACATTTACGGTTAATGTACCCGGAAGTGTTTTTTCTGCCGTAATAACAGGAGTTTGAGAGAAATTAATGTTTTCGTTCCAATGTGCAATAAAATATGATTCGTTTTCAGTGGCTTCGCTGCCAAAATGAGTAAAATCGCCTGCATAATAAACATCGTTTCCGTGAACTGTTAAACGACATTCGGGCATTACAATACTATATAATCCTTCTCCAAGTTGTTCCCAAGTGTTAGTTGCCGGATCGTAAGATATTGCCATATGTGCATCTTCTCCATTTTTAAAGCCATCATAAAAAGTGCTACCACCATTACGTCCGCCAAAAGCACCGGCAAAATATACTTTTCCATTATCGGCTTGAGCCATCTGTATCACATCTCTTCCAACACCGCCTTTTCCTGTGGGATCAACCCATTTGTTTGCATTTTCGTCCCACTTGGCAATACCCCTTACATTAGGATTTGAAGGATCTTCGAAAGCACCGCCTATCCATAATTCGCCATTTATTATTGCAATGGTATTAACCTTAATTGAAGTGCTGATAAACCCTGTAGCTTTTTTTAACTCGGGATAACTACGCCAGCCAAAACCACCGTCTCGCCCCTCTTGATAACTTGCAACTCCGTCAGCTAAAATAGATGTTCCACCTCCATTGGGGTTAACACCATTTCCACCAACCCACTGAAATACTCCTCCTACGTAAATAGTTGAAGGGCTTGTGGTTTCATCAATATAAATAGCGTTTATGGACTTAAGCCCTCCTGATTTGTAAATACCTCCTTTAAGAGGCACATACGATTTTGTCTCAAAATTGTATTTGTGAATACCCGGACTACCTGGTTGTCCCGGTATGCCTCCAAATGTACCTACCATATACAGATCTTTTCCTTGCTTATCGTAAGCAAGTTTCATAATAGAACCACCGCCTATCGATCCGTTATATTGAAAATCTCCGAGAGGTTTCCATTTGTTGGCTGTGGGTTCGTCTTTGTCGTAAACAGCAAGTGAACCAACCGTGCGATAACGAACACCTCCAAGGTTATCAATGGAGCCAAATTCTCCGGCAACAACTAAACGTCCGTCAGGTAACCAAAGAAAATCGTTAATTTTTGCATCCAAAGGACCTATTCCGCCTTGTGCAGTATGGTGGTAGGTTACTGCTTCCCAGCCATCTACCGGCGACCAAGTCCACATTGACCACCTTACACTATTTGTTACTGCCCACGAACCTGAAAACCACAGTTTACCATCGTGCCATTTTACTTGTCTGATGCTTGGTGCACCAATTCCATTAGACATTCCTGTTGTAGACGACATCGTAGTTGAAGATGCCGGCTCTTTAAATTGACGAGACCAATGCTCGTTTTGGGCGTACGCCCCGCTTAATGCGAAAATTACGCATAAAGAAATTAATAAAATTCGTTTCATTTTTTTAAAAAATTAAGTTAAACTTGGTATGTATAAACAATATTAATATTACTCTACCATATTCCACATTTGTTAATAGCTTCTTTGGTTATTTCGTAACCATATTGCACTACTTCGGCATTTATAGGAAATTCGCCGCTATTTAATTTATAATCATTTGAAATATGAATTCCCGCGAAGTTCCATTTGCTGCTACCCACAGGTTTTCTTAGGTTGAGAAATATTAATTCGTATCTGCCATCGTCTTTTTGAAATACAGCACAGCCGGTTCCAACATAATAGTCAATCTGACTATTGTTGGGCCATGGTCGCATAACTGTTCCGGTTTTTTTTACAGATGCTTTTATTAATTTTCCGTATTTTTTCATGGCATCTTTGCCTACAATATTGTGTTTATTGTCGCTGCAACCGAATTTTCCATTGAAAGTTACAGAATTTATTTTCTTCTGCATCAGTTTTTTATAGTAAGCTTTAAGTTGTTCTAGATTTTCTTCTGTTAAGGTAAATTTAAACTTACTCGGAAATGTTTTTGCACAGGAAGTTCCACAGTCGCCATTGTTATAAACAAATTCGTATTCATATTCGCCCGGAAGCTGCATAGTAAACCATTTGATAATATGGAGGTGCTGCAAATATTGTAAATGACTTTTGTAGTTTATATCTTCTATTTTAGGAAAAAGATTAAATACGAAATAGGATTGTTGGTTGTATTTTTTTACCAACTCGTCGCTTGAATATAGTCTTTGCGAGTTCCAACCGTAGCCTTTTTCTTTAGCATTTCTCCATGCAAGAGTTGGTGCTTGGCGTTTAGGAATTGATCCTCTTTTAATAAACTCTAGTTTCTCTATTTTATCACTAAAATATCCAACCATATAGAAAGGTTTGCAGGGTGTAATTTCATTTGATACACTGTTTGGGTCTTCGTGTCCTATGTTTGGTTTTTGAGTAAAACCTACTACTTTTTTGTAATTTTCTTTATGAAAATTGCCGGTAAATATATCTCCCATTGATTGATATACATTGTCTAATTCTGCTTTTGCACGCTTTTCAACAATTGATAACTTAGAAAAGTTTGGCTTTAACTCTTTGGCAGCCTTACAAACGTCAACAACTAACATTGCTTGTTTAAGTTTGTTCTCGTTTGTTTTATAAAACCCGTTAACCCTAGCTAACATTCTATTGAATGTTCCGCATAATTCAGCTTCTTGAGTATCGCTATCTACCAACCATTCAATACATTCTGCATATTCCTCATTGATTCTTTCACAAAATATTATAAAGTCTCTTGAATCACGATATTCCTCGTACAGCTTATTAAAAGGATATTCATCTTTTTCTGCGTAAGAAATATTTGCAGGAACTGTTTCTCTATCATAATTTTTTCCTTTGTATATTTTAATTATTTCAGGATATTTTTGCTGATCTTGTTTTAATCGTTCGAAAAATTCCTTCATATTTAACTCTTTAATATTATCAATTTCATCTTGCGACCATGGAACATTAGCAAAAGTTCTGGGATCAAACTTAGAACTCATGAAGCGACTTTTGTCTTCGTAATATGTTCCCAACTTCTCAAGTTCCTCCACAGTATATTTTTTTTCCAACTCCGGCTTTTGTTTTTCTTTCTTTTTGTTTGAAGTTACACTTGAAGGATTATGACGAGCAGATGTCTTTTTTCTACTCATTTTATTCTTGACTTGACTTTTGGCTTTGTTCTTCAATTTATTAAAATTGATTTGTGCATCTACACCAACAGGAAAACCCATAAGTGCAATCACTAATAAACTTATAACTAATTTTTTCATCTTTCAAATATTTTATTGGTTAGAAACTATTATACTCTAATCTGTCTGTAACTTTCTTATAGATAGTTTATTGTAGAGTTTTGGGTGTAATTAATATTAATTGCGCAAGACTAATAAAAGTATACACTGCAAAATTAACTGTTTTATACAAAGCAGTCAATAAGTAAAAATACGTATTTTATGTAAGTAATTATACTTATATGAGTAATTAATAATTGACAAAAAGTAATTAATACTTGATAGTGACTGATTGATAATGGGGTTTACGCACGACTTAGTCCCGATATGGACGGCATACCGGTAGCCTATAATGCAGCGCAGATTAATGGTGGGTATTCATAAGTATGGCATATTGGTTGCCCATAATGTAACACGGCGTAATTTGTGGGTATGTTTGGTAGGATTATTATTTGAGGAGGGCTTTTTAGTTATTGAACTCATTTAAACTTTTAATTTTTGACTGAAAATGAGCGAAAATTTATTCAGATAAGGCACTTTTTGAAGTGCATAGTGGTGCTACGTGCAAAACAAGTAACGAAATTTTCGCCGGTTTTTAAGAAATATAGAGTAGCTAATTTATATTGTTTTGCAGAGATAGATTTTTACCTTTTATCTTCAATCTTAAATTGTTATTATCTTATTGCGTATGGCATATTTTAGTAATTCAATGGAATTGTTGATTTCCAATTTTTCAAAAATATTTTTTTTATGTGTTTCCACAGTTCTCACGCTTATCTCTAATTTATTGGCAACTTCTTTTGATAATAAGCCATCGCAAATAAGTTTAATAATCTCAATCTCGCGATTTGTCAGTTCTATTTTACTTTTATCTTGTCCTTGAATATTGGAAACATAATTTTCGTAAATAATATTTGAGATATTTTTGCCAAAATACGCATTGCCCGAATTTACTATCTTTATAGCATTGATAAACTCATCACGACTTGTATCTTTGGGCAAAAAACCGCTTGCTCCTGCAATTACTGCATTGCTTATATTCTCCTCGGAACTGTTGGCTGATAACATTATTACTTTGACATTAATTTTGTTTTCAAATATCTTTTTTAGAACTTCAAGCCCCGACATATCAGGTAAGCCTATGTCGAGAGCAGTACCTACAGCTTTAATTATCTGAATATCTTTACAGCCTATTAATAATGACTTTAATCCTTGCCTAACTATCCTGTGGTCATCAACAATAACTATTTGTATTTTACTCATGAAACTTATTTTGCTTTTTTATTGGGATTTGGTTTTTAAATATTTAGACCTTGATTTAGTTTAACCGATAACAGAATGTTTTATTGCAAAGTTCGAAAGTTTTTATCTTAATTTACAACTTCCGTCTCCCGTCTTCCGTCTCCCGTCTCCTGTCTCCCGTCTTCCGTCTCCCGTCTCCTGTCTTCCGTCTTCCGCCTCCCGTCTTCCGTCTCCCGTCTTCCGTCTCCCAACTTCCGTCTCCCGCCTCCCGTCTCCCCCGTCTCCCGTCTTCCGTCTCCCAACTCAATCAGGTAAATCTATTATAAACTTGCTTCCTATGTCTTTTTTACTTTCAACCTTTATACTTGCATTGCATTTGTCAAGCATTTCTTTTACCAAAATTAATCCTAAACCGGTTCCTTTTTCCGGCGAGCTGCCAATTGTTTTTGTATCAACATCTATTCTGAACAGTTTTGGAATATCCTCTTGGTTCATACCTATTCCCGTATCTTCAATAGTAAGGTGAATATTACCTTTATTCTTGGAGGCAGCAATAGTAATCTCGCCGTTTTTTTTGTTGTATTTAATTGCATTAGATATTAAGTTTCTTATTACAACATTTATTAATTTTATATCTAATGAGGCATCTAAATTGTCAGGAATATTATTAATTACAGATATGTTTTTGCTATCTGCATTGTTTTTCAGTAAGCTTATGTTATCATTAACTATTTTATGCAAATCAACTTCTTCTGCCTTAAAAACAATTCGCTTATTTTGAATTGCAGCCCAATGTAATAAGTTGGCTAACAGGTTGTTAATTTGTTTAGACGATGTGCTGAGTTCTTTTATGTAGTTGTGAATTTCTTCGGGATCTATGCTTTCAAAATATTTGTCTAATTGTTCGGCTATTGTCCCAAAAGCTGATAATGGATTTTTTAAATCGTGAGATATAAGAGCAAAAAATTTGTCTTTGGTAGCTATTAAAGTTTTTAATTCGTTGTTTTTGTCTTCTAAAATTTGATTAATTTTGGCTTTTTGTTTGTTTTGACGAATTAAAATTACAGTTAATCCCAAAATTACTAAAATAACAACTAAGGAAACTATCCAAAACAGAGTTATTCGTTCTATTTTTAGCTCTTGTAAGGCTATTTCTTGCTTTTGTTCTTTTGTTTTGTATTCTATTTCTAATTCATGAATAATTTTATTTCGTTCTATACCAAATAAAGTATCATTAATAGTGTTTGATTTTTGCAAGTATTTATATGCACTTTTAAAATCGTTTTTCGCCACACATAAATCAGCCAAAATATCCGCAGCATGTTTTTCCGAAACCAAATAACTGTTATCTTTGCTTATATTGTAAGATTTTTTGGCAAATGTTAATGCTTTTTGATAATTTTTTGTTGCTTGATACACTTCTGCTAAACAGTTCAGGTTTTTAACCATCGAAGAGTAATTATTCAATCTTTCATTTATTTCGTATGCTTTTTCTAAAATTATTTTAGCCTTATCATATTCTTCGTTCGATGTCAATAAACTACCGTAATTATTGTATATTTTTGCTTGTGCGTAAATATTGTTATTATTGCTGACTTTCAATAGTTTTTCATATAATATTTGCGCGGTATCATTAATGTCCATATCACAATACAAGCCGGCTATTTGTATATCAATTTTATATATGGAACTGCTGTCGGCTTCCATTTGGCAGGTTTTTCTTGCCATATTGTAATATTCTTTTGCTTTACGGAAGTTTCTAAGATACTGAAATGCTATGCCGATATTTTCTTGGGTAGAGCCGATTTTTAATTTACTGCCCTCGTATTTGTTTTTGAGTTTATTCTTTATTTTTAGAGATAAAATGAGATATTCCATGCCTTTTTTATGCTTTCCGTTTTGTGTGTACATTAATCCTAAATTATTGTATGAAAAAGCAATATGCAGGCTGTCATTCATACTTTTATAGTATTCCAATGATTTGGTCATGTATAAACCTGCACTGTCGGTATTACCTTGCATTGCGTAGGATATTCCCACCAATTTATCTAAATAGGCAATTTTTGCATTTTTTTTCAGATTGGAATATATGTTTATTGCAATGCGCAAATGTTTGCGTGCACTGTCCTGATTACCGGTTAGAATTTTCAATGCTGATTTTACGTGAGATTTAGCTACTATTGTGTCTGTGCATTTACTTACGGGAACTTGTTGATTAATCGAAAAAAGTATTCCGTATTTCATAAATAAAAAAAATGATACGCTTATAATCGTTTTATTCATGTGTTTATTTTTATGAGTGATAAATGATTAGTGATGGGTGATTAGTGATTTAGACCGAAAATTGCAGCTAAACTTAAGCCATCTCTCTTACGACTTGCAACTGCGAATGTAATGATTTTATTTTTACGAAGAAAATTTTTTTTACGTGCGATACAAGTCAGGCTCAAGAATAGCTTTGTATTATACGTGCTAGTATACCTCCATAATATGTTTACTGTTTTCCTAAATAAAAATATTTCCGCAAATACTCCGCTTTCTTCTATTTTTTTATACTTTTGCATGGCTATATGAAATTTAACCTCAAAAACAGTCGCTTATTGCGTAATTGTTTGATTTTATGGTTGTTGAAAATATAATTTCTAATTATTAATTACTAATTGAACAAAGTGTTATAATAATCAAATAAACAATATTTAAAAATGAAAGCATTAGTAAAAGCAAAAGCAGAAAAAGGTATATGGATGGAAGATGTGCCTATGCCCGAAATGGGAGTTAATGATGTTTTAATCAAGATAAAAAAGACAGCAATATGCGGAACCGACTTGCACATTTATATGTGGGACTCGTGGGCGCAGAAAACCATAAAAGTACCTATGATAATAGGTCATGAGTATGTTGGTGAGGTTGCTGACTTCGGTAGGGGAGTAACAGATTTTAAAATAGGCGACAGAGTTACGGGCGAAGGTCATATTGCTTGTAATCATTGCCGGAACTGCCGTAGAGGCAGGCAGCATGTATGCGAGAACACAATAGGAATAGGAGTAAATCGTCATGGAGTATTTGCCGAATATGTAAATGTGCCTGCAGAAAATGTAATGAAAATATGCGACAAAATACCCGATGACCTTGTAGCAATAATGGACCCCTTTGGCAATGCCACACATACAGCATTATCGTTTCCGCTTATAGGTGAAGATGTTTTAATTACCGGAGCAGGACTAATAGGAAGCATGTGTGTTGCCATTGCAAAATTTGCAGGAGCCAGATATGTAGTAGCAACCGAAACCAACCCTTACAGAATGGAGTTGGCAAAGAAAATGGGGGCAACAAGAGTTATAAATCCATTAGAAGAATCGCTTGACGATGTTATCAAAGATTTAGGTATGAGGGGATTTGATATAGGAATGGAGTGTTCGGGTTCGCCTCATGCTTTTAACGATATGATTTCGCATATGTATAACTCCGGTAAAATCTCATTACTTGGCATTTTACCCGACACAACAAAAGTAAATTGGAGTGATATAATCTTTAAAGGCTTGAAATTGAAAGGTATATATGGTAGGGAAATGTTTGAAACTTGGTATATGATGGAACAAATGCTAAGTTCAGGTTTGGATTTATCGACAATGATTACTCATAGGTTTAAAGCAGAGGATTTTCAAAAAGGTTTTGATGTAATGGAAAAAGCCGAAAGTGGCAAAGTATTACTTGAATGGGCATAGTTTGAGAAGCGGGAGACGGAAGTTGGGAGACCGAAGACGGAAAACAAAAACTTCCCACTTCCCTCTTAAAATACATATAGATGAAACACCCATAACCATTAGGAATAAACAACGGGATGATTATTTGGGGGGCTGGAAGATGGAAGACCGAGGTCCTAATACCTAAAACCCAACATCTAAAACCTAAAAAAATAAACAGATGAAACACCCATGACTGTAAAAAGACACACAACGGAATGATTATAGGGATGTAAGACCGAAGACCGAAGTTGAGACAAAAACTTTGCGTTCTTTGCGACAAGCTTTGCGTTCTTTGCGGTTAAACCAAGCCAACGGCTACAAAATACAAACAGATGAAACAAAAACAGAAAGAAAAAATAAGCAAGGTAAAATTAGGAATAAGTCACGGTGATATTAATGGCATTTCTTATGAAGTAATTATTAAATCGTTACTTGATGTGCGTATTAATGAATTTTTTATACCTATTTTGTACGGTTCGCCAAAAGTATTTGCTTATCATAGAAAGTCGCTGGGTATAGATAATTTCAGCCTTAACAGCATACGCCACCCTTCGGAGTCGAACCCTAAACGCTCTAATGTAATTAATTGCAACACCGATTCGATAAAAGTTGAATTAGGCAGGGCAACCAAGATGGCAGGAGAAGCCTCTTATAAAGCATTGGAGAGGGTGGTTGAAGATATGAAAAACGGAGAAATTGACATATTGGTAACAGCACCTATAAACAAAGACAACATACAGTCGAATAAGTTCTCGTTTCCGGGGCATACCGAATATTTAAAGCATAAATTCAATGCCAAAGACGTTTTAATGTTAATGGTCAGCGGTAAACTTAGGGTAGGTGTGGTAACAGGTCATATCCCTATCAGAGAAGTGCCGACAGCAATTAATAAAGAACTTATTTTAAGCAAGATAAATATACTAAATAAATCCTTAAAGCAAGATTTTGGCATAGCAAAGCCTAAAATTGCCGTTCTTGGACTTAATCCTCATGCAGGCGACAATGGTTTAATAGGCAGCGAGGAGCAAGAAATAATCATTCCCGCAATTAAACAAGCTCAAAGCTCAAAAATTGTGGCACTTGGACCATATCCGGCAGACGGCTTTTTCGGCTCAAATGATTATACTAAATTTGATGCGGTATTGGCTATGTATCACGACCAGGGTTTAACTCCTTTTAAATCTTTGGCATTCGACGATAGTGTAAATTACACAGCGGGTTTACCTTGTATACGTACATCGCCCGGACATGGAACCGCTTACGATATTGCAGGCAAAAACATGGCTTCGCCTAATTCTTTCCGACAAGCAATGTATATGGCTTTAGATATTTATCGCAATAGAAAACAATTTGCCGAGTATCGCAAAAATCAACTTAATGATTCATAAATATCGCAAGTTGATGATTTAATATTATACAAAATGAGAGCACTAACTTTATTATTATTGCTATTTGCAATATATACAAATGCTTTAACACAAACCGCTAAAGTTGTATCTACTTCGGGAAAAGCACAGGTACAGTGGTATCCTGAGAGAGAATCGCTTACTGAGGCTCGTGCCCGTGCCCTTAAATCGGCAAAAATTAATGCTTTGGAAAATGCCTTTGGAACAGTTATTACTCAAGATAATGTTTTGTATCTGGAAAATAAAAAAACAGGCGAAAAAGTTGAAACCAACAGCATATTTAAAATGATTGGTAACACTGCCGTAAAAGGTGAAATAATAGATATAAAAAAAGAAGATTATAAGCAATCTGTTAGAAAGGAAAGGGTAGATGGCAGAAAAAGAAAAATCACATATATTACTTGTAAGTTAAAAATCTTGGCAAAAGAACTTACCGCCACAGATATAGAAATAGAGAATTTTCCTTTAAACTCGGTTAAAATATTAAAGCCTGTTTTTGAGTTTAAGGAGGGAGATAATTTGTATGTATATTTTAAGTCGCCTGTTACCGGTTATCTTACTGTTTTTTTAGATGACAACAAGCATGCTCAGTGTTTGCTGCCGTATCGTAATATGCCCGAAGGACTTGAAGATGCAATGCCTATAAAGGCTAACAAAGAATATGTGTTTTTTTCGGATTACGATGAGCATAATTATTTTGATGATGATTATTTTGCTGAGGATACTTATAAGTTAGTTGCAACCGACCAAAAAGATATTAACGAATTATACATTATATTCTCCAAAGAAAAACTTAATAAGCCTATTTTAAATGCCGCAGATGATAATGTAGAAATTGACCAAACTACTTATGAACTTCCACGAACCATTAATAGTGATGAGTTCAAGAAATGGCTTGTTAAAATCAAACAAATTAGAGATGATATAAAGGTAAATGCAGTAAGAATAAGCATAGAAAAGTGATTGAAAATCCAATACTTAATATAATCTTGAGTTATATTGTTTATAATTAAGGCTTTATGTTGATTGTTTTTCATTTTTTGTGCTTGTTTTAGTTAATATATTCACCGTAGGTTATAACTTTTGGTGATTATATTCACCGTAGGTTATAACTTTTGGTGATTATATTCACCGTAGGTTATAACTTTTAGTGATTATATTCACCGTAGGTTATAACTTTTGGTGAAAAATATGCTGCAAATTATAGTTTTTAGTGAATATTTATTATCTTTGCAAGAAAAAATGTATTCAAGATATATAGAACATACAATAAAGCAGCGGATTAGGTCAGGCAAGGCAATTGTTGTAATGGGTGCCCGCCAAGTTGGTAAAACCACTTTGATTAGATCGGTTTTAAAAAACAAAAATTATTTATTCCTCAACGGCGATGATCCAAAAGTAAAAACTATGCTGACTAATCCTGACACAGGGCAAATAAGAGATATTATAGGCAAATATAAATATGTTTTTATTGATGAGGCTCAGAGAATAGAGGGCATAGGACTTACAATGAAAATTATTACTGATACTTTCAAAGATGTTCAGTTATTTGTGAGCGGTTCATCTTCATTTGATTTATCGAATAAATTAAATGAGCCTTTAACAGGGCGTAAGTGGGAGTATAATATGTTTCCTATTACTTGGGAAGAATATGAAAAACATAATGGTTATTTGTATGCAGAGCAGCAACTTGAAAGCAGATTGCTATACGGTTTTTATCCTGATGTGATTAATAATCAAGGAGATGAAATTGCTGTGCTGCGTAATCTGACAACGAGTTATTTATATAAAGATATTTTGTCGTATGCCGGCATAAGAAAGCCCGAAGTGCTTGATAAATTGGTTCAAGCATTGGCTTTTCAGGTAGGTAGTGAAGTTAATTATTCAGAACTGGCTCAGTTGGTTAATGTTGATAAAAATACCGTTACTAAATACATTGATACTTTACAAAAAGGCTATATTATTTTTAAACTCAATAGTTTTAGTAAAAACCTCAGAAATGAAATAAAAACCAATAATAAAATTTATTTTTACGACACAGGCATAAGAAATATGGTAATTGGAAATTTCAACCCCATAAATTTAAGACCCGATAAAGGTGCCTTATGGGAAAACTTTTTAATTGCAGAACGAATAAAACAAATAGCATATAAGCAGAGTTTGGCAAGATGTTACTTTTGGAGAAGCAAACAACGGCAAGAAGTTGATTTTGTAGAAGAAGTAAGCGGTAAAATATTTGGTTTTGAATTAAAATGGAATAAAAGGAAAACGAAAAAATTACCTAAAACATTTACAGAAGCATACAAATCGGAAAATAAAATAATAGATAGAGATAATTTTCGAGAATTTGTAGTAATTTAAAAAAAACTTTTATTGTTGTAGTTTGTTTATAATCAGGGTTTTGTGGGGTGAATTGAGGAGAATTAACATATTTATACGAATATAATTCAATAAACGATTTATTTTTTGTACGTTTGTTGGGTTAAAGTTAGTTGTATGGTCTTCTTATTTTGATTTTGACAGCTTTGATACTTTATACTATTTAACCAATAGCAGTTTGTAAATTAATCGGTAATGAATGTAATTATATTTAGTACAAGAACAAAAATAATAGCCCTTGTTGTATCTCTTGCAATCCTTACAACTTACCACTTAGATGCCCAAGAAAGTAACAAAGGTATTTACGTTGATGGCAAGCAAAATGTATATATTCAATTAGATAGTCCCATATATTTTTATATTGCTACCGATACATCACAAGCACCTCAAAGGATTAATGTTAAAAACGGTCAAGTGTCGGATAAATATATTCAAATAAGCAAACATGGTGTACACCATTTAAAACACAAGAATATTGTTACCAATAGAGTTGAGGAGATAATACTGAATGTTGATGGTATGAGTCCTAAAACAAAGTTGAAAATGGAAAATGCAACAAAATCTTCGTTCAATGGTAAAATTTACTATTCCGGCAATATGAAACTGTCATTAAATGCAATTGACAATATGTCAAAGGTTAAAAAAACATATTATTCCATTAATAACTCAGCTTTTAAAGAATACACCGATACTCTGAGTTTTAAAGAAAGCGGTCGTTATGATTTTTCATATTATTCCGTTGATAATGTTGGTAATGTAGAGAAACGTAAACATATAATTTTCAACGTAGATATGCAGGCTCCAAAAGTGAAATTACTTCTTGAAGGACGAAGAATCGATACCATTTTTACAACAAATACCACAGTAAAACTTTTTGCTGAAGATGATGTTGCGGGGGTAAGCAAAATATATTATCAAATAGATGGCGGAAAGTGGCATATTTGTAAAAATAATGAAGTTCCCATAAAACAGTTGAATGATGATGAGCACACTTTGAAGTATTACGTTACAGATAGAGTAAATAATGAAAGTGCCATAGAACAATTTAGGTTTTATTTAGATAAAAAAGCACCGTTGGTATCATTAATAACCTTAGGAGACAAGTTTGTATTGAATAATAAAACTTATTTTTCGGGGCGTACCAAGTTGGTATTATTTGCGCTTGACAATAAGTCCGGTGTTGATAGTATTATGTATTCTATTGATAATAAAGATTATACTAAGTATAGTGAAGCATTTTATCTTCCTTCGGAAGCAGGGCAACATACCATAAAATATTATGCAATAGATAAAGTAGGAAACAAAGGTGTTGGAGAAGATGACTATTCTGTGTATGCCCAAAAGTCAGATGTTTTTATAGTTGATTTATTGGGTCCTGATATACATTACAAATTAATAGGCAATTATATAAAACGAAAACAAAAAATCTTGATAAATAAAAATACTAAAATAAAAATAAGCGCAATAGACAAAGAATCGGGATTAAAAAGTATAAAATATTCTGTTGATGATGATACTACTGAAATTAATTACCAAGATGATATAAAAGTTTCAGAAATAGCAGATGACCATAGTTTAAAATTGCAATTTTCGGCATACGACAATGTTAATAATAGGAATATTTTACCTGTGTCATTTATTTTAGATGTTACTCCTCCCGAAATTTTTCATTTTTTTAGTGTAAAGCCTAAGCAACAAGAAGAGGGCTTACAAACCATACCTGCATATTCAAAACTTTTTTTGGCTGCAAAAGATGCGTTAGTCGGAGTTAAAAGTATACAATATTCAATTAATGGCAGCAAATACATCAAATACAGAAAAGCCATAAGAGGATTTATAAAGAATAAGACTTACAATATAAAAGTAAGAGCCATTGATAAACTTGATAATAAAAACGAATACACCGTTAAGTTTAAAACAAAATAACAGACGGAAGACCGAAGACGGGAGACCGAAGACGGAAGGTGGAAGTATTAATACCTAAAACCCAACACCTAAAGCCTAAAATGTAAACACATGAAAAATATAATATTCATATTACTACTGATATTTACTTCATTCTTTGTTGATGATATAAGTGCACAAGACATTGACCCTAACAATATAAATTATGAAAATGTTAAAGATGCGGACAGAGCAAAGTTATCAAAATACTTTTTAGCGGGACATAGTTGTAATAAAAGAGGCGATTTAAAAGGGTTTTCTAAAAACTTAAATTCAATAGCCAACTTATACTGGAAATCAAAAAATTATCAACAAGCCATCAAATATTTTGATATATCGTTAGAAGTAAACATAAAACTTAAAAACGACAATGCCGTAGCGGGAATATCCAATTTTAAAGGAATGATATATGCCGATTCCAAACAGTACGATAAATCAATAGAAAATTTCAAAAAAGCACTGGCATCTTATAAACTAAGAAGACGCAGAGAGGATATAATCAGTACATATCTTAACATGTCGTTATCGTATAAGAATATGCCCAATATGCAAAAAACCATAGAATGTACAGAGGCAGCTTTTAAGACGGCGCAAGAACTAAATGATGTGCCAAGAATTGTGGATTGTGCAGGAATATTGGCATCTTATTATAATGAATTAAAAAATACTGAAAAGTCAGAGTTTTATTTTAACATATATCAGGCATTTAATGAAACTAAGGATAAAGAGTTGAAAAATTCTCTAAGAGTGTTAAAATTAAAAAATGCCCTAAACGAATCAGAAAAAAAATCAAAAGAATTAGAATTATATAAAAACAAACAACAGTTATTACTGAAAGACAAAATTATAATAGAAAAAGACAGTATATACAGTAAGCTTGCTAAAAAGTATTCAGAAGGGCAGATTATTACCAAATTATATGAAGAAACCATAAAGCAAAAAGAAGTTATTATTGCCAAAGACAGGCGTTTCTTACGAGTAATTACTATAGTGTTAGTATTTATTACTTTTTTGTTGGTTATAATAGTTTATTTCTTTTTTAGAAGCAGAAAGTTGAATAAATTGCTAACAAAAAGCTATAAAGAGTTGAAAGAAATAAACGAGATTTTGATAACTCAAAAAGCTGAAATTACAATGCACAAAGAAGAAATAGAGGCACAAAGAGATGAATTGGTAATACAAAGAAATCGTGTGGTTAAACAAAGAGACAAAATCATTTGGCAAAATACTCAAATAAATGACAGCATGGTGTATGCAAGAAAAATACAAGAAGCTGTTTTTCAATCAAACGATGCAATACAGAATATGGTTTCGGATTATTTTGTATTGCTTATGCCGCGCGACATTGTAAGTGGCGATTTTTATTGGCTGGGCAAGTCTGGCGATAAAAATATAATTGTGGCTGCCGATTGTACGGGACACGGTGTGCCGGGTGCTTTTATGAGTCTTCTTGGTTCATTGCTTTTAGAAGAAGTTGTAAATAGGGAACAAATAAACCACCCGGCGGCGATATTAAACAGACTAAGAGAAAAAATAAAATATTTGCTCAATCAAACCGGTAAATACGACGAAGCTAAAGATGGAATGGACGTTGCACTTATAACTATTGATACAAAAGATAATACTCTGGAATTTGCCGGAGCTTACAACCCTTTATTTATTTACAGGGATAAAAAACTGGAAGTTATAAAAGGAGACAGAATGCCCATAGGCATACATGCAAAAGAACATGATTTTACAAATCATACAATGCAGTTACAAAAAGATGATAGACTTTATCTTTTTTCCGATGGGTACCCCGACCAAATGGGAGGCAGCAAAAGTCGAAAATTTATGATGTTTCGTTTTAAAGAAATGATTATAGATAATGCAGAAAAGGATATGAGTGAGCAAAGGCAGATATACTTAAACACCATACAGGAATGGATGAACCACGAAAGTGAAGAGTTTGGAGACCATCATGACCAGATTGACGATATTTTACTTATAGGTATGAAGATTTAGCACAATACGCAATTTGACCAAAAAAAGTTGTAATTAGTTCAATAATTATTCAAGTTTGTAAAAAAATATTTCCTTTAACATAATATTATAAAACATTTTGAGGTTATTTATTTGACATCACTCATTTTGTGAATTTTGGGTATGGAATTTGCTGTTAATACTAAAAAAAATAAAATAGTAACTATTTTAATAGTAAGAACCCGGCATTTACGATGTGTTAAACAATAATCTAAAACAGCCCTAAATAGAAAAAAACGATGAATTATTATATTAAATTTTTATTTATACTACTACTTTTAAGTATATCGCCTGTATTTATAGACATGGCTTTTGCTCAACCTCCTCCACCACCCCCCACACCAATACCTATTGATGGAGGTATAAGTGCATTAGTTGCTGCGGGTTTTGCTTATGCCGCAAAAAAACTTTATTCGAGTAGAAACAAAGAAAACAATTTGTAACCTGACAATATTTATCTCTATAGATGTTTAAAGCCTTAATAGATAAATACAAAAAACAGCATTTATTAGTTCGTTTTGTAGTAAATATAGTGCTTTTGGCTCTCATTTGGATGATATTCTACAAATTGTTACGACATACAGCCTATGTCAGCAGTTTCTATGAGTATGTAAGTGATATATTTACAGGCTTTTTACTGATTTCCGCAAAATTCTTACTTGCTTTGTTTGGTTTTGAAACAGAAATGTTTGGTAAAGTTGTAAGAATTGTTGGTACGGGAGGAGTTTTGCTCGACAGAGGCTGCTTGGCTAGAAACCTAATGGGGTTATTTGTGGGGTTTATACTTGCTTATCCGGGTAAAATAAAACATAAGTTATGGACGATACCTGCCGGATTACTTGTAATAATTCTGCTAAATATAATTCGTATTACTGCACTCACTTATTTGGTATACGGTTATCCTGAATATGTAGACATTAACCATCATGTTATTTTTAAATACACCGTTTACTTTTTTATATTTTGTATGTGGTACTTGTGGATAAAATATTATAGCAGCACTGCCAAAACTTAATAAAACATATACTGTTGCTGTATTATATGCTTAGTTATGTCTTTTTTGTAATGGTTTTACAAATAAAAGAAATGTTTGGGTAATGTTCTGATTATCAGGAATTAATTACGAATTGCTAATTTAACAATCTGTTTTTAGTAAAAAACTTGCTTCAATATATCCAACGATTTAATGGCAGTAACTTCGTGAAAGTGGTATTTGTAATATAGAATCAATGCATCTAAAATTTTAGACCTTAGTTTTCCGTTTATTTTTATGTTTTCTAAATCTGCAAAATCGCAGTTTGCAATAGTATGTAAATATTTGCTTATCTCATTGTCTACAATAAATTTGCTATTATTTTGGGGGGTAGAGTAACAACCTTTGGATAAATCAAAACAACATAAATTCTCCGAATAATTATCAATAGGGTATATACCCAAATATTTGCTTAATTTGTATAGGAAAACTAAATGAAAATTTGCGGTTCCTGTTTGTATACTGTCTAATAGTTGTATAGAATTATGTAGAAAAATAAATAAATCGGTATTTGCTTCCTCTTCTTGCAACAAACTGCTTAACATTTCCGATAGAAACATGGCAATACTCATTTTAACTGTATCATAGGGAATTTCATCTATAATTAAATCCAAAGATATTTCTTTACAATGCTGTATATTTTTGTTTGGTTTATAATCCATATCAAGCATCAATAAAAACAGAGGCTGAAAAATATTAGCTTTCAGTCTTGATTTTTTACTGCTACCATACCTAATCATAACAGGAATAACTCCAAATTTTTCAGAATACAGTTTAACTATTAATGAGTTATCAGAGTATTTTAAGCTGCTTAAAACTATTGCCCTTGTTTTTTGTATCATTTCTTCCGTATTTGTTGGGCTGTTTGCCATTGCGAACATAGCAAAAAGTTCATACACCCACAAATTTATTTGACCTTTTTGATTTCTCGAACTTTCAACCTTTAGATTTTTATCTTAAAATAAGCAAAAACCTATTTATATAAGGTGCTTTTTGAAGTAAATAGTCGGCTGCGTGCCAAAAACAACACAATAATACACCTGTAGGCATGATTTTGCAGAATAGAAAATTTTATTGTAATAGCTTGATTAGTAGTGGTATACTTATTGTGTGTTATTTGTTACTTGTTAATTTTATGAAGTTTAAGATTATTTTTATAACTTTGAGGAGTTTTAACCCAATAAATTTTTACCAAATGAAAGTTACATTATTATCTATTATTTTATTTGTTTTGTCTTGCAATTTTGCACCTGAACAAAACACATCCACCTCTAAGATAGACGGTGAAACAAGTATTGAATCTTCTAATAATTTAGATTCTAAAAAGAAAGCACTCAATAATCATGCTACAAATGATGATAAAAAAACTTATAAAGAAAGAGGCATTGCAATTTCTTTTAATAAGGATTGGAACATTAAAATTAACAAAAGCAAGGTAAACTTCTTACAAGCATTTAGTCCTAAGGGAAATACTACAAAACAGTTTATAGAATTTGTTGTTGTTGGGCACAGAAAAGAGGATGGCTTATCTCTTGACGAATACAGTATGATATATCGGGGAACTTTGTCATCAACAGAAGAGAACTTTAAGTTAATATCAAATAAATCTGTTGTTATTAGTGATATTAAATGGCAAAAAATAGTTTACAGCGCAGCGTCAGTAAATAAAAAATTTCAATTAATATACGAAGTATATATGTGTACTGATGGTAAAGACAACTATTACACCATAACGTGCTGTTCTGATTCGAAGTCTTATCCTAATAGTAAACCAAAATTTAAAGAAATTATTACATCTGTTAAATTGTTGTAATTAGGAGGTTAATGTTTTTATTATCAGCAACTTAAGTGTTGGTTTTAAATTAGTTTAGATTATTGTGAAAAATAACAAAGCTCAAAGGTATCCAAGACCTTTGAGTTTTAATCAAACACAGCTAACAACGTTCTTTTGTATTTCTGTGATAAATATTTATGATATTTGTCGGTAAGTTTATTATTTGCACTGAACTCATTTAAACTTTTTCTATTTCTTAAAAACAAAAAGTTTAAATGAGTTCATTGCGGCAATGTATATTCAAAAGCAAAAGGCATACAAAACCATTGTTAGGAAAAACATTGAAATGCTTGAACAAGAAAAACAATGCGAAATAAAGGTACAAAAAGCAGTTGCCGAGAAAGATAACAAATATTCTCAATTTAAACTTAATGAAGACACCAAAGAGTTGTTGTTTGAACAACTTACCAAAATGGTTGCCAAACAGGAAATCTTTTTAGATGCAAGTCTTACAATAGAGGATTTGGCAAAACAATTATCCACCAACCGACGGTACCTGTCGCAAGTTATAAACGAATATACCAATAAAAATTTCAATAACTACATAAATGAATTTAGAATAAAAAAAGCCACACGAATTATTCTTGACCCTAAATACGATTATCTTTCACTTGAAGGAATAGCATCTTTTGTAGGCTTTAACTCAAAGTCGTCATTTAATAATTTCTTTAAAAAATACACCGGAGTTACGCCTTCGTTTTTTAAGAAAAATCATAAGCAAATAAGCTCTTATGCAGAGGCTTAAACTTTAATTATATGTAAAAAAATGTTATAATATCGATACGTTTGTTTTTAAACTTTTTCTGAACACCTTTTTAATTACTAATTTAACTAAGTGTTAAGCATAATAAGCACACTAAGAATCTATTAATTAGCCCTAAATGACCTTAAAGTTAAATTCTATACTACTCTTTTATATCATAATACTTTTGCTTTCTTCTTGCAATGTAGATACTAAAAAATTGCCAAAAGAAAAAATATCACACAAGCCTAAAGATATTATTCACACAAGTTATAGTAAGCATGCAAACACTTATATTGGATTTAATTCACCAAAAGCAATTAACCGAATTGCCGACATTGAAAATGAATATTTCAACAGTGTTGAAAATTCCTACAGCAAATATTACGGAACGTTTTGGTATGAAACTGCTATTTATGAGACTTTTGTAGGTGATACAATTTCTATTTTTGAAAAATACTTACAAGAGTTATCAAAATTGGGTAAAAAACCCGATAGTATGCACTGTACCATTTATGCGGTAGAAGCCCTAAAAGCGGGTTTAGATTCTAATTTCCATAAATTACAAAAAATCCACAAGCAAATTTGGGGTAAAAGAGAATATGCAGGTTGGAGTATAGGATATATTCTTGTTACAAAATTTGATTGGTCTGCCTATTTGCTTATTAATGACTACTACGTTAATTACCAATCGTGTCTCAGAAATTATAAAAATTATAAAAAGTACAATGTTTGGAAACAACCTGATATTCCTCTTGCAGGATTATATGATATGCGCAATGACAGAGAGAAAATTGACAGTTTGCTAAAACAACACGAATTTGGTTGGGGCTTTAGCGATCAAGGTTGGCATACGTGGATAACCAGATATGACATACTTAAAGAGTGCAGATGGGAGGGAGTTCCTTCATTGAAATTGTCCGGGGGGTATAGCGATCCTTTGTTCAAGTCTACAGTATTTCTTGAATTTTCCGATTATGGTTCTCATGTTGTTATTTTTCCTCCAAAAAAATAGTAAAAAGCTTAAACTAATTTGCAAACGTTATTCTTGTTCGTATCAAAAGACATTTACAGGGTTTGTTCATAAAAAATATTATTTGTGCAATTACTTTGTGTAACTTAGTGGTTTTTAATACATTTTTACCACAAAGTTTCTCAAAGTTGTTAATACCATTTTAGTTAATAGTGATATTATCAAATAGATATTTATTTTTATGAAAAAGCCTTAAGGACATTTATTTTCTGATAATATTGTTATATATTTGTCATTTGGTATATAGAACTAATTTAAACTGTTTCTATTTCTTAAAAAATTAAAAGTTTAAATGAGTTCGTGTTTGTAAATTTCTGAATATAATGGATATATCCCAAGTGTATACAGCTTTATTAAATTAATTTTAAACTTTATGTACGAAAGAAGAATAAGAAATTTTGCAAGGGAAGATGCAAGAAATTTTCCTGCACCGGATGTAAATTTATTTGTTGGCAGTTCATCAATACGCCGCTGGGAGACATTAAAGGATGATATGTCGCCAAAACCAATATTGCGCAGAGGTTTCGGAGGCTCTGATATGGAAAGTTTATTGTTACTTTATGATAGTTTTATTAAACCTTATACCTTTTCAAAACTTTTCATATATGAGGGCGATAATGATTTAACGAGTAATAATAAAGATCCGCATACTGTTCTTGAAACATTTATACAAATAGAGGAGAAGGCTCATGAACAATGTCCGAATGCACAAATACATTATATATCAATAAAATGTTCTCCGGCAAGAGAGAGGTTTCATGAAAAATATATAGCTGCCAATAACATATTTAAAGAATATTGCAATACAAAACCTTATCT